>Ga0209185_1000429_pt1 | contig 50016 bp, 39 predicted proteins | sample SidtaG_2_FD_187425 | JGI IMG/M metagenome (GOLD analysis project Ga0209185, IMG submission 187425) | Marine algal microbial communities from Sidmouth, United Kingdom - Sidmouth_Asex2 metaG (SPAdes) (version 2) | ecosystem: Host-associated > Algae > Red algae > Unclassified | place: Sidmouth... | reverse complement strand
CATTGCTCCGGGAGCAAGTCCGCCAGCGGGAAGATCACCGTCAGCAATCGTCAGCGTGGTCGTAGGATTGGCGCCTACAAGCATCCAATCTTCGTTGCCCATCACACCAGCCTCAAAGGACAGGTTGCCAGCAGGAGCATCCAGGTAATCCGTTACCTCGATGTTGTCGGCTGCAATCATACCCTGGTTGATCACCGTGATCGTGTAAGCGATCGTGTCACCGGGGCGGACCTCGTCGGACTGACCGGGAGAAAGCCCCTTCGTCAGTGCAAGGTCAAAGGCCTCAGCCGTGATCGTGGCGATATCGTGGTCGTCATCGTCCTCACCCGGGTTGTTGCCGTCACCGTCCACTTCGTTATCGGAAGTCAGCGTGTCGTCGTCAGGATCGGTATCGAAATCAGAGTCCACGTCGTCCTGCTCATCACCGTTCTCATCAGTGGCATCGCTGATCTCAGCGAAGTTATCCAGTGAGGTTCCGGCTGCCAGCGGGCTGGTCAGCGTCAGGTACAGATCAACGGTCACGGATGCACCGGGAGCAAGACCACCAGCAGGCAGTTCGCCGTCGGCGACGGTCAACGTGTTGGTCGGCAGACCAGCCACGAGGGTCCAGCCCAAAGTGGTGTTGTCATCCGTTCCGTTACCGGCCATGGCCTCGAAGTCAAGCTCCGTTGGCTGGTAATCCGTTACCGTAATGTTGTCAGCAGGAATATCACCCTGGTTGATCACCGTGATCGTGTAAGCGATCGTGTCACCCGGTTCTACGGACATGTCCTGCATTGGTGCTAGCATCTTGATCAGCGCAAGGTCGAAGGCCTGGATCGTAACGGGTACGTCATCAACGTCATCTTCGTCCTCATCCGGATCAAAGTCCGCATCCGGATCAGAATCAACATCAGGCTGAGGATTACCATTATCATCGGTGGCGTCGCTGATTTCGGCAGTATTTGTAATTGTCGCACCTGCATCAAGTGGATTATCCAAAGTCAGGAAAATTTCTACCGAAACGGATTCTCCCGGAAGAAGACCACCAGCCGGAAGCTCACTATCAGCGACCGTTAGTGTAGTTGTGGGGAAACCACCGAGCAGCATCCAGTCTGCATTACCTGCAACACCAGCCTCGAAGGACAAGCTACCATCTACATCCAGGTAATCCGTTACCTCAATATTATCAGCAGCGATTTCACCTTCATTGGTCACCGTGATGGTGTAAGCAATGGTGTCACCCGGGCGAACCATATCAGACTGGCCGGGAGAAAGTTCTTTTTCAAGAGCAAGATCGAATGCGAGAATTGTTACATCCTCCGGATCCGAGTCATCTTCGTCAGATGCCGGATCACCGTCTCCGGGAGTTCCCGTTCCGTCACCGCTATCGACATCGTCGGCACCGGAATTAACTAGACCGCCAGCGTCGTTACCATTAATGGCATCGGGATTAGAATCAACGTCCGTAACGTCACCACCCTCACCGTCAAGTGCCGAGGTAATCTCTGCTACATTAATAAGTTGTGTACCCGCCATCAGGCCGAGATCAACCGTAAGAACGATATTTACCGTAGTAGAAGCTCCGGCAGCTAACGTACCTGGAAGGGTTGTTTCCACTGTTGCACCGTTATCGGTCCAAGCTGGGTTGTCCGCAGCCATGAAGGTGTAACCGGTAGCGGGAAGGTAATCAGTGATTAAAATTTGAGTGGCATCTACAGCCCCCTGGTTGGTTACCGTGATGGTGAAGGTTACCGTCTCACCGGGAACGACCATATCGCTTTGCCCGGTGGCAAGCTCTTTGATCAAGGCAAGGTCAAACCCACCAACCGTCACCTGAGCGGGGTCAGCGTCATCCTCATCCGTCGCCGGATCAGTATCGCCGGGCATACCAGAGCTGTCACCACCAACAACATCGTCGGAGCCCGTATCCGGGACACCACCTGCATCGTTGTTAGGATTACTATCGGGAGTGGAATCAATATCGGTTGCCACCATACCCGTCGCGTCAGATGCCTCGGTGATCTCGGAGATGTTGACCAGAGATTCACCGTCCGTGCCTGCACCGACCGTAAGAATAATATCAATTGTTGCTTCCATATTTGGAGCGAGTGGGCCGGCAATTGTAGCATTTGCATTACCCGTAGCCCCGTCAAGGGTCCATCCGAGTCCATCACTTGTAGTGTTGTAGACCAGACCGGCGGGAATGTAGTCGACGATCATTATGTCAGTTGCCGTTACCATTCCCTGGTTGACTACCGTAATAGTATAGGTAACATCCTGCCCGGGCATTACCATACCATCAGCGGGGGTAGTTACAACTTTAGTCAGGGCAAGGTCAAAGCCAAGCACCGTGACATCTTCCGGGTCAGAATCATCTTCGTCAGAGCCCGGGTCACCATCGCCGATGGTACCCGTGCCGTCGCCGCTGTCAGTATTGTCAGCGCCAGAGTTCACCAAGCCACCAGCATCGTTGCCTGGCATGGCATCGGGAGTAGAGTCAACATCAGTGACAGCACCGCCCTCACCATCGGTAGCGGAAGTAATCTCCGCTATGTTAATAAGTTGAGTATTAGCCGTCAACCCACCATCAACCGTAAGGATAATATCAAACGATGTATCATCACCAGCAGCTAACAACGCCGGCAGGGTGTAGGTAGCATTCATTCCAGCAATAACCCAATCCGGGTTCAATGTAGAATTGAACATAAAACCAGTGGGTACATAATCAGTGATCAACACGTTATCGGCGTCTACCATACCCTGGTTGGTTACCGTAATTGTAAAGGTCACATTGTCACCGGGCATGATCATCTCAGACTGCCCGACGCCAAGCTCTTTAATCAAAGCGAGGTCAAACCCGCCAATCATAATTTGAGCGGGGTCGGAATCATCTTCATCGGTTGCGGCAACTTCGTCACCAGGAGTTCCGGTGCTGTCTCCGTCGATGACATCGTCAGAATCCGTATCGACCGCACCGCCCGCATCATTCGTATCGTCAGCATCAGGTGTGGAGTCAACATCGGTAAGAACATTACCGTTAAGGTCGGTCGCCGCGGATATTTCCGCAACATTGACAAGCATATCCCCATCAGTACCGGGCCCGACCTCCAGAACAATATCGATCGTCGCGGTTCCGCCATTCTCGGCAACGGGGCCAGGAATAGTGGCGGAAACGACTCCAGCCGCAGTTGTCCAACCGGCGGCCATGTTGCTTGTTTCCATGGGATCAAAGATTAGACCTGTCGGAACGTAATCCGTGATTTCGATGTTGGAGGCAGCGATGCCTCCCTGATTGGTTACGGTGATGGTGAAAGTGACCATATCACCAGGCATAAACAAATTGCTCTGGCCGGGGGCAACTGTTTTGATCAGCGCCAGGTCAAATGTTGGCGCAAAGCCAAAGTCAACGGTCATATCACCGTTAGCGTCATCGGTACTCGTGGTAGTAGGATTGGCCCCTCCGTTGTCCTGCATGCCGGCTGAGCCGGTTTCATCTGCGTCGAGTGGTTCGGCTCCAGCCACAAGGACGATGACCGGGCTGGTAACAATCGTTCCCGTTCCACCAGGCTGCGATCCGCTGTCCATATTGTCATCGGTCGCCACGTCCGCAGGAGCAGCGGGGTCAGTGGAACTGGTAGGAAAGCCAGTGGGGGTAGTAGGAACCTGTACGGTGTAACTGCCAGCCTCAAGACCACCAAAGAAGTAATCACCCGTCGCGTCGGTTACGTCGGTTGCGATAACCATCCCTGCGGCATCAACAAGCTCAACGGTGACTCCGGCAATACCCATATCTGTCCCTGCATCGAGGGTGGCATTATTATTAAGGTCTGAAAAGACTGTAGAGCCTATGCTGAGGCATTCCACCACTACCATGATCGGCGGGTCGGTATTACAAACCGTGAAACATGCATCGTCCAGTGGGCTTGGGTTCGTATCGTCAAGGCCATTAAGGACAGGATCAAAGGATAAACCCGGCGCAAGAAAGTTGGCTACCGGCTCGTCTTCGCGGAAGTTGACCGCATAAACGGTATAATTGCCGCTGTTCAATTCGGTGAACAGACCGGTCGCGTTGGACTGTACAATAAAGCCCATATCATCCACTAAAACATAGGTCTGTACCTGCCCGCTGGTTCCTCCGGCCATAAAGGTTCCGGGAGCCGATTGAGCAAGAATTGATCCGGTTGGCACTTCAGGATCACTCGATGGCGTACAGAAAGCTCCTGAAGCCTGGCCGCCGTCGGGCGTAACGCCACATAATAACTCCGGCACTTCTCCGGTGGACTGTGCTCCCGTATTGGTATCATCGGAAGCGATAACGGTCTGAACCGCGCCTCCCGCACCACTATGGTCAAATGGTCCAAAGAATATACTGGGGCCACCTGCTGTAAACGTTTGCGTATCTCCGGCTATAGTTACCTGGAAGGAAGTTACGGTAGCAGCAGAATCGTTGGTAACGTCACTAACTTCTACAAAATACTGGTTCGGCATTGCAGTATCACCAACTCCGTTGTCACAACTAGCTGCCCCGGTAATTTCCACCTGGGCGGAAAGCGAAGTGGAAGTAACACAAATCAGGAGAAAAACAACTGTCCTGATAAAGACAGAATAAATGGGACGGGGTAGATCGTAAGTCATGAGGTTTATTTTACAAACTGAGAGAACTGGTGAAGCCAAAAAACTTAGTAAATGCCTTTTTGGTCGTTCAGCTCCTTTAGGAACGACAAAAGCCCCTTCTCCGGATGGAGAATTGGCAGCAAATTTCTTCGGTAAAGAAGAAGAGTTATCGAAGAACTCTTGAAACAGGAGTTTACGGCTCCTGTAGTTTAATTGGTCGTTTTTCATATAGAGATTACTAAAAACAAACTAAACCGTTTAAAATGGCGTCTTAAGCTAATAACACAATGGTCGAATCAAAACTTAAAAACTGACTGCCAACCCAGTCAGGGGTGGCGTCTTTGGAGTTGACTATTTTTCACTTGAGACACTAAACTAAACAATCGTCGAAAAAATCCATCTAAAATCCGCTAGGGACAAAAACAGATTAGATCACAAATATAACATGAATCCTCAATTACGGAGCGTGTTATTGTAAAATACTGGATATTTTTATCGTTTCATTCGCCTCATGGGGACTTCCAAACTGTTTAGTAGGTCCTTAACTGTCGCATCCCACCAATAAAGGCATCCTTATACAGAACTCAAGTGCATGTAAGTTTGAACACTTAAAAGCCATTTTATTTCTTCACGTCTCGTTCCTCCAGCAGTTTCCTAAGGCTCTGGTAGATGTAATCACCGCCACCGAGCACTTCCCTCACCTCCCGCCATTCCGCCAACTCAATGTCTTCCTCCGACTGCGGCGTAAGTTTCGTCTCCCTGGTTTCCATATCAAACCAGAAAGTGGGTTTCAGTACCCGACGCTCTTTCCGGTTACGGTAAGTATGGTACGTGGTCGGCAGCACGCTACCGATGGTAAGGTCGGTGACTCCGGTTTCCTCCCGTACTTCCCGCATCGCCGCGGTAGGGGCATCCTCCCCCGGATCAATCTTGCCCTTGGGCAAATCCCAGGCTCCCCGGCGATAAATAAAAAGCACTGTGGCCAGACCATGCTGGCGGACAATTCCACCAGCCGCCGGTAACCACCGATAGTGACTTTTGAAGTCAGACCAGAGTTCTTCAACGTCGTCTGCTACCAGATCTACCGAGTGTACTTTAGGACTTGATTTCTCCAGCATGTCCGCGTAGTTGAGCAACGTTCGGGGTTTGCCCGAATACATGGCGGTGAGATGCGTAACGGCCGTAACCCCTTTTTGGGCGCGAACGCGGGTGAAATTTTCGCTTTTCGAGAGCAGGGTCAGTGGACGATCGTTGATGTAGATTACGTACATTTGCGGCAAATTAGATTACTGGTCGTAAAGTAAGTGCTTTCCGTGAAGTCTTTTCTAAAGACTATGACTGCACCTATTCACACGATTACCAGGTATGAAGGCCGTTGCAAAATTCAGCTGCAGTCTTTATCCGTTGAAAAGCCTGACTACCGAAAAAAGTTTCGCCATGAGTACCGCCGCAAACATCGCCCGCCGCCTTTTGGAAGCAGGAGCCGTTAAACTGCAACCACGGAAGCCCTTCACGTGGGCCAGTGGTCTTCGTTCTCCGATATACTGCGACAACCGCGTACTGCTATCTTATCCCGTCATCCGCTCGGAAGTCGTAGATGGGCTGGTCGAACTTGCCGCCGGTTTCAATAATATCGACGGCGTGGCCGGTGTAGCAACGGCGGGTATACCTCACGGTGCGCTGCTGGCCGACCGGCTCGGCCTGCCCTTCGTGTATATTAGGTCTAAGGCAAAAGAGCACGGACGCCAAAATCAGATCGAGGGCCGGGTCGAACCCCGTTTCCGTTACCTTGTTGTAGAGGACCTTATCTCTACCGGCGGTTCCGCCCTCAAAGCCGTTGATGCCCTGCGCGCCGCAGGCGGTGACGTTGCGGGAGCGGTAGCCATCTTCAGTTACGGTTTTCCGGCCGCCGCCCGGGCCTTCGAACAGGCCGAGGTCCCCCTGCGAACGATCAGCGGATACTCAACCCTGCTTGAGCAAGCCGTAGCCACCGGTAGCATATCCTCCGCCGAAGCAGCAACCCTTGGTACCTGGCGCCAGGATCCCCGTGCCTGGTCGGAAACATTCAGCGCCGGCACCAAAGAATAAAACTCTCCACTCCCGTGACCGTGCCCTGCAAAGGTCTTTTACCCAGCACCCGCGGCCGCGCCCTGAAACCGGATTTTTACCTCTAGGCAATTCTTACCCGAAAATTGTCCCTAACTGACTTCGCTACATGGATTCCATCAATAACAAATCAGAACAATTCCTCAACGCCTATCTGAATAATGCCTCACCAACGGGGTTTGAAAGCCCCGGGCAGCAGTTGTGGTTGGAATATATACGTCCTTTCGTGGATGAGGTCGGCCTGGATAATTACGGAACCGCCTACGGCATTATTAATCCCGGAAAGGATTTTCGCGTCGTCATCGAAGGACATTCCGACGAGATCAGCTGGTTCGTCCATTACATCACCGACGCAGGTTTCATTCACGTCATCCGCAACGGAGGCAGTGACCACCAGATCGCCCCCTCGAAACGCGTCAATATTCACGGCGACAAGGGCATCGTACGCGGCGTCTTCGGCTGGCCCGCTATCCACACCCGCCGTGGCGACGAAGCCAAACTCCAACCCCAGATTCACAACATCACCATCGACGTTGGAGCCAAGGACAAAGCCGAAGTTCTTGAAATGGGCATTCACGTAGGTTCCGTCATCACTTACCCGGATAAACTGGAAGTGATGAACAACACTTATTACTGCGGCCGTGCCCTCGATAATCGCATGGGAGGCTTTTGTATCGCCGAAGTAGCCCGTTTGATCAAGGAAGAACAGCTAGAGCTGGATTACTCCCTTTACATCGTTAACGCCGTACAGGAAGAAGTAGGACTGCGCGGTGCCCAGATGATCGCCGATACCATAAAACCCCACGTTGCCATCGTGACCGACGTCACCCACGATACCGGCACCCCCCTGCTAAAAAAATCAAAAGTAGGCGACGTAAATTCCGGAAAAGGTCCGAGTGTTACCTATGCCCCCGCCGTACACAACAAGTTATTGAATATAATTATTGAAACCGCCAAGGAAAAAAAGATCAATATCCAAAGGGAGGCAAGCAGTCGCGCTACCGGAACGGATACCGATGCTTTTGCTTACTCCAACGGCGGTGTCCCGTCGGCATTAATTTCATTACCGCTACGCTATATGCATACTACGGTGGAAATGGCGCATAAAGATGATGTTGAAGGGGTAATTAAATTAATATTCGAGACACTGAAGAAATTAAAATCCGGAATGTCCTTTAAATACTTCAACGTATAGTTTTCGCTTATGATGAGTATTTAAGTAACACTGCCAGACAAACGCGATAATATCCTCCCCCCTGCCCCTCCAAGAGAGGGTAGGTGATCAACATTCGTCTAGCAGTGTAATTTAGAGAACGTCTATTTCTCAGTATTTATATCCCGGGCCTTTTCAATCAGCTCGATCATTTCTCTCCGGTAGCCTTCCGCATCTTCTCCCCGCGCTTTTTCAGCCATATCCAGAAAATGTTTCCAGTCGGCCTTTCCCTTATGCGAACTATTGCGAATAACATGCCGTATTCAGCAACGGCCGCCGACCAGCGCAGATCGTCAGAGATCTTATCTTCCTCCAGGTGGCGGGCGGCAATAGGCACGGAAACTTTACGGGAGCGCCCACCCGTATTCGGTTTATAGCGCAGGCGCAGATGGCCCATGAAGTTTGCCTGGTTGTAGCCGCTGGCGAGTATGGTCAGGTAGACACCACGTTTTCGCTTTTACTCGATCAGTTCTACCAGTGCACCCTGATCGCTGGTGCCGACGTTGAAGTCACCGTCGGTAGCCAGGATGATACGGTTGTTACCGTTTTTGATGAAGTTGTCGGCGGCTACTTTTAGGCAAGTTCGATGCCCTGCCCGCCCGCCGTTGAGCCGCCGGCGCCTAACTTATCGAGAGCGGAGAGAATATCGGCGGGGTTGGATGTCGACGGCAGTACCAGCCCGGCCGCACCGGCGTACACGACGATGGCAACACGGTCTTGCCGGCGCAGGTTTGCGGGCAGCTTTAAGCTTTCCTTCACCAGCGGCGGCTTATTGGCGCTCTCTATGCTCCCGGATACGTCGAGCAGGAAAATCAGGTTGGAGGCCGGCACGTCGGCCGTAGCGATCGGCATGGTGCGGGCACTCACGCGGAGGAGCTGGTTTTGCGGATTCCAGGGGCAGGTCATAACTCAGTACGAAGGGCGAATTCGTCTTACGCCTTCGGGTCGGGGTCATTGTAATTGAAATAATTGATCAACTCCTCGATGCGCACGGCGTCTGCGGTCGGCAGTTGTCCCTGGTTGAGGAAGCGGCCGGACGTTGGCGTAGGCGGCGCGGTCCACAACAGTACTGATGGTGCTGAAGGTATCGTTTTTGGTTTTTGTGAAGGTGTTTTCAGAAATGGTGTTGTATTGCTCTCTGTTTTTCAGATCTACTTTTGATCTGGTAATGGATTTTCCGGATTTAGGATTATGTTTTTCCGGCGTTTCCCCGCGAGGAGAGGAGGAATTGGCAATACGGCTTACGGAACCCGTCACATCAGTTCTACGCTGAACTCCGTAGCCGATTACAACAACCTCTTCAAGCAGATGAGCGTCGGGGGTCAGAACAATTTTTTCGGGGATTCTCCGACCGCAATTTTTACCTATTTATTGGAATACCCCGTATAGGTATAAATAAGGATGACCTTTTTATCCGGCGGCAGGCCGCAGAGGGAAAAGTTTCCGTTGATGTCCGTAACGGCTCCTTTGGTGGTGCCTTCAACTATTATCGATACGCCGACGAGCCGGTTTCCCTTTTCGTCAGTGACCGTCCAGGTAATAAAATCGGCCTGGGCGGAAAGTGGCAGGGTGAAAATCAGGGTATAGATTGTAAAAGATTTACTTCATGGTGGTTTGTTTTTTCTCGTTGGATGCCATCTAAAGGGGAATTGCACACGTTACTTTAAAAAACCCGATATACTATTGTTTATCATCCGTCTTATGTCTGACCGCGAAATCATCAACTGGGTATTTTACGGACACCTCTGGATTGCATTAGCGGCTACGGGGCTTTCCTGGCTATCTCTTCGCGTCACTTACGGTCATCAAAGTTGTGTATCGGAATGGCCGGTGCTGACTTTCGTTTTCTTCTCCACCCTGAGCGTTTACACCTTGCACCGTTTCCTCAGTTTTCAGCGGGCGGAGCGGCGTCCTACGACACTACGCTACGGGATCGTCAGGCAACACCCGCGAACAAGTTTGATGGTCGGTGGAGTAAGCACACTTGCCGCTGGAATTCTCGGACTAAAATTCATCAGCACCATCTGGCCGGCCATTTTGCTGGCGCTTCCCGTCACCGTCTTTTACCTCACGCCTCCCGCAAGCGGCTGGCGGAGGCTACGGGATCTGCCATACTTAAAAAATCTCTGGGTGGCTTTAGCCTGGACGGTCATGACGGTGGTCGTACCGATACTCGTAATGGAGTCATGGGCTTTTCGCGCTGACCGGGATGCCTTCGACTTTCCGGAATTAATTAATCTTTTTTCTTGCGTACCCGTCGCTCCCCTCAACTACCAGAATTTTAGCCTCGAGCTGGTTACCCGACTTCTCTTTACCGGTTGTATCGCTATGCTTTTCGACCTGCGCGACGTTGCGCTCGATCGCGCGCAGGGCGTTTGTACCGTAGCCGGGGAACACCCTTTTCTACACCGGATATTGGTATTCTCCTGTCTTGTGGTTTGCGCGCTGGCGAACTTTTTGTGCAGTCATTCCGGTCTTCTGGATACCGGAATCGGCGCAGTCATGTGTCTGGGATATTTTCTGATGGTCCCGGTAGCTTTCTTTACCTACCGGAAGAGTTCGGAAGACTGGTACGCTGTGGTCGTCAACGGTTTGTTGCTACTGCCGCCCCTGGTGTATTGGCTGGCGGATATTTTGGGCGCGGACGCGGGTGCAGTAAGAGGTTTGTAATAATGCTTTTTTTCGGCAAACCGCCGCAGGCAGCTGCACGGCATACCAGAAGCCATGTTGCACAGCTCCGTGAGATTACAGCGTATGGGCCAGTGCCGCCCCGTAAGCACTCGCCTGCGCCGCATCGGCAATCACCACCTCCCGGCCCGAGCGCTCGGCAATCAACTCCACCCACTCCGGCGATCTGGTGAACCCGCCGCTACCCAGGATACGGTCGGCCGGGCCGACGACCTCTTCGAGCTTTTGCAGGATGGCGACAATGTTGCCCGTTACGCCGTCCAGTACGGCGCGGGCGATATGATTCGGACCGTGGTGTCCGCGCAATCCGACGAGCGAAGCCGTAGCCGTGGCGTCCCACAACGGTGCCCGTTCGCCGTTGAGCCAAGGGTCGGATTTTAGGCTGTCTTCACCGTTGACCAACATTGCCCCGTCGATGAAAGCCCCGACATCCCTGAAGTGTGCTGCGAGCAGATCCTGCCAGTACGCCAGCACCTTGCCCCCGTTGTTGGTGGGCCCGCCGATGACGTAAAGTCCTTCTTTCATTTTATAATTGAACAGGCCGTGTTTCGGTTCGACGCGGGCGCGGGTATGGGTGGTTCGTACCGCGCCGGAGGTGCCGATGCTGAGGGCTATGTCACCGCACGTCAGAATACCGGAGCCGAGGTTGGCCAGCACCCCGTCGGAGCCGCCGAGGTAGAGCGGAACGCCGGTGAGGCCGAGTTTTCCGGCGATGTCTTCCCGCCAGGTCAGTTTTGTGTTGGCCGGTTTGATGGCGGGGAGCCTGGTAGCGTCGATACCGGCTTTCGTCAGCGCCCGGGATGCCCATTCGCTACACTCCAGGTCCATCAGCCCGGTGGCGGAGGCGAGTTGTTCGTCGAGGAGGAAGCCGCTCTCCGTCCAGCGGTGAACTAGGGCTGATTTCAGGTCGGAGACGTAGGTGGCGGTATCCAGGCGTTGCGGATGTGCAGCGGCCAGCCAGACCAGCTTCACCAGGGGAGACATGGGGTGAACGGGCGTGCCGGTCAGTTGATGCAGGTCACTGCGTTCCCCGGAGCTGAAGTTGGCCATGACCGCCTGTGCCCGCAGGTCCGCCCAGGTGACGATCTTGCCCTGCGGTCGGTATTTTTCGTCGAGAAGCAACAGGCTGTGCATGGGGCAACTGAGGCCTACGCTTTGGGGTTTGCCTTTGGTGTGCCGTACCAGCTCGGCCAGGGCTTCCTCGGCGGCGGTGAAGACGGCTTCGGCTTCCTGCACGGCGGCTCCGGGCTCGGGATGCAGCAGGTCGTAGCTACGCTCGGCGATGCCGATCATCTCGCCTGCGTCATTGAAGGCGCAGGCTTTGGTGGCGGTGGTGCCGATGTCCAGGCCGATTCGATAAGTCATGGCGCAAGTTAGTCCGTTCGTCCGTTAGTTATTCCCTCTGTGCACATTCCGACGGGATATCGCCAGAATCTCCCCCCCCCCCCCCCCGCCCCCGCCCGATTCCTGCGAGGTGCCAATCGGGTGTATAATGAGATTTACGATCGCCAGATCAAAACCCCACCCCAGGCCCCTTCCCCGCGGGGGAGGGGAGACGTCTCAGGCGGCAACGGGCACCGGTCCAGGGATTTTATTGTACGTACCGGATTAGTCCGGGGCGACCGGCTTCCCCAAAAAGTCTTAGTTTAGCCCAATGAGTCAAGCCCTCCCCACCCTGCTCCTCCTGGCCCTTCTCTGCACCGGCGTCCGCGCCCAAAAAGCCATTACGGTTGCCGATATGCAAACGTGGAACCAGATCAGCACCGAGCAGATCAGCGCCGATGGCAGCCACGTACTCTATACCCTCGAAAAAGATGTTGGGGACCCCATCGCTGTTGTCTACAACGCCGTCACTAAAAGCGAACGTGGCTTCCCCCGTCTGCACGACGCTTGCCTGAGCTACGACGGTAAGTACCTGATCGGCTTACTGAAGCCTGCCCTGCAAACCACGAAAAAAGTAAAACTTCGCGAGAAGAAAAAAGCGAAAGAAAAACTCGCCAATATGGACAGCCTGCTGGTCTGGGATCTGCAAAGCGTCGCGCCCTCCATCATTCCCAACGTACACGACTTTAAAACCGGTGAACGCTGGAGCGGACGCTACGCCTACACCACGGCCTCTACCCTGCCCGACAGCCTGCAAAAAGGTCTCGACGAAAAAGCCCGCCGCCTGCTGGTCCGCGACTTCGCCAATACCGACAGCTTCTATCTCGAAGGCGTCACGTCGTATGAATTCGCCCGCGACCGGCCCGTGATTGTGGCCCACCAGACGGAAAAAGACAGCAGCTGGAAGGCGGGTATCCTGCGCCTCGCGCCCGACGAGCTCACCTGGAAAAGCCTGAGCGAGGACCGCGGCGAATACGCCGGCCTGCGCATAAATAACGACGGAAGTCAGGTCGCTTTTCTCGTTGGCGATAAAGACAGCAAGGACAAGCAGAAGCCTTTTCAACTCCACTATTCGGTAGGGGGTGACCAAGCGGCGCACCTCACCGGCGACGCCATCGACTGGCTTCCCCGCGGTTTTCGCCTCAGCGATGAGCGCCCGCTCACTTTCAGCGAAAACGGCGATTACCTCTTCTTCGGCACTACCCCCCGCCGCCCCGAACGCGACACGACGCTACTCGACGACGAAATCGCCGACGTGGAAATATGGACGACCGAAGACGCCCGGATGTACACCGAAGAAAACGTGCGCCTGAAGGACGAGCAGCAGCGCACCTACCTCGCCGTCTACCGCTCCAAAACCAAAGATTTTCTTCAACTCGGCACCCCCGACCGTCCCTTTGATTACCAGGCCAACGACCTGGCCGGCCACTATGTGATGGTATACGACGACCGCCCTTACTCAAAACAGACCATGTGGGAGGGTGGCCCGGGCGCCCGCAACGCCACCGTCATCGACCTGCGTACCGGCCAGCGTACGCCCATGCTCGACGGTGAGGTGACACCCGCCCGATGGCTCGATGGCGGCGGATACCTCGTTTGGTACAACCCCACCGATACCACCTGGAACAGCTTCGACCCCGCCGCCGGCCGGCACCACGTACTGACCACTAACGCCACCGGCACCTTTTACGACGAACTAAACGACCGGCCGATGCACCCGCGCAGCTACCGTTATCAGGGCACCCTGACGGGCGGCGGCAAGTTTCTCGTCGCCGACCGCTACGACCTGTGGCAACTGGACCCCGCCGGGAAGGAGAAGGCCCGCCGCCTGACCAGGGGCCGGGAAACCAAAACCCGCTTCTCCCTGCGCGACCTCACCCCCGAAAACCGCTTCATCGACCCCACCGAAAAGGTGCTCGCCGTTGCTTTCAACGAAGAGAACTACCGCCAGTCGATCGGGTGGCTGCGCCTCACCAACGGCCGTTTCGAGCAACTACAAACCGGGAAGAAAACCTTCGGAGACTTCGCCAAAGCTCGCAATACGGATCGGTACCTGTTCTCCCGTTCCGACTTTCGGGAGTTTCCGGACCTCCGGCTATCCGGTGATCTGAGCGGAGACGGCGACAAGATCTCCTCGGCCAACCCCCGGCAGGCGGACTTTGCCTGGGGGACCAACGAGATCTACGAATGGATCGATCACCAGGGGCGTACTCTGCGCGGAATGCTCGTCAAGCCCGACGGCTTCGACCCCGAGAAGCAGTACCCGCTGCTCGTCAATTTCTACGAGCGCAGCAGCGCGGGAGTGTACCGCCACCGTACCCCGACACCCGGCCGCAGCAGCATCAATTACAGCCATTACGCCAGCAAAGGCTACGTGATCTTCAATCCTGACGTGGTGTACCGCCGGGGCTACCCCGGCGAGAGCGCTTACGATTGCGTAATGAGCGGCGTGACGAGCCTGCTCAGCCAGGGCTTCATCGATAAGCGGCGCATCGGGCTGCAGGGGCACAGCTGGGGCGGCTACCAGGCGGCCTACCTGGCTACGAAGACCGATCTGTTCGCCGCCATCGAATCCGGAGCGCCGGTGGTGAATATGTTTTCGGCCTACGGAGGCATTCGCTGGGGCTCCGGGCGCAGCCGGCAGTTTCAGTACGAGCATACGCAGAGCCGCATCGGCGGCACCCCCTGGAGCCATTTTCAGCGCTACTACGAGAACAGTCCGCTGTTCACAACCGACAAGATCAATACGCCGATTCTGATCCTGCACAACGACCACGACAGTGCGGTGCCGTGGGAGCAGGGCATCGAGTGGTTTACCGCCCTGCGGCGGCTGGGCAAACCCGCCTGGTTGCTCAACTACCGGGGCGAGCCGCACTGGCCGGTAAAAACCGCTAACCGTTTTGATTTTCAGACCCGGATGGAGCAGTTTTTCGATCACTACCTGCTGGGGGAGTCGATGCCGGAATGGATGGCCAGGGGCGTACCGCCCATTTCCCGGGGGAAGGAATAAAATAAGGGCGCGGTCGCGGGATGCAGAGCAGGTTGGAGGGCGTGGACCGGTTAAACAAACCGCACCTCCCGCAGGGAAAAGACCCGCTCCCCACCCTCCGCCAGCTCCAGCCGCAGCTGCCCCGCCTCATTGATGCCCCTTACCACCGCGAAGAAACGCTCCCCGCTTTCCACATCGAGGTATCGCCCCGGTGCGTTGAGCCGGTAAAGCAGCCGGTGATAGGACGCTCCCAGTGCCGTCAGCCGGGCCGGGTGCGTGAAGGCGTAATTCGCCGCGAGCCGCGCCAGCAGAAAATCGAGTACTGCGCGCTTATCCAACCCCTCCCCCGTGAGCAACCGCAGGGAAGTGGCCGAAGACCGCAACTCCACCGGAAAATCCGTTTCGTTGACGTTGAGGCCGACGCCGAGGACCGACCAGGAAACGGCACTTCCCCGCAGACCGTTTTGTACCAGAATGCCGGCAATTTTCTGGTTGCCGACGTACACATCGTTCGGCCACTTCAGGCGAACGGTGGCGGCCAGCGGGGCGGGTAGGAAGTGCGCAACGGTTTCCGCCACCGCCATTCCGGTTAGCTGCGTGAGCGCAAAAAGACGGGTAACCGCCAGATGGTCAGGGTAAACGACCATGCTTAATGTCAGATTGTCACCCGGGGTGGCGTGCCAGCGGTTCGTACCCTGACCCCGACCGGCCGACTGAGCATCCGCCAGGAAGACCGTGCCGAGCGGTGGAGGCGTCTTACCGTTGATCTCCCGTACCGCGGCGGCGTTGGTTCCTTCGGTAAGCTCGTAATGAAAGGCAACTTTAGGAAATAGCGAAGTGTTCACAAAGCGCAATGTCGGTCTAATGTCTGATAACTTGATGATGTTTCCGACCATTTAGCCACCCGACTGGTCTGGTCTTTCGCATTCGGGAACGGTTTTTGCTACCTTTAATATCAGTTTTCCGGTTGTTCTCAACCGCGTAAACTTCTTTTTTAGCATGTAAATAAAATTCATTCTGAATATATCCGCCACCGCCACCGCTTCATTTTCCGCCGACACGCAGGAACGTCTGGATCTGATTCTCGACGCCATCCGCGACATAAAAGGCAAAAACATCGTCCGCCTCGACTTGCGCAAACTGCACGATCGGCCGGCCGATTTTTTCTTCGTCTGCGAGGGTGACAGTACCACCCAGGTTTCCTCCATCGCCAACAACGTCCAGAAACGCTTGAAACTGGAAATGGGGGAATTGCCGAAAACCGCTACCGGCGGACGGCACGCCAACTGGATCTGCCTTGATTACTTTGATGTCGTCATCCACGTCTTCTATCCCGAGACCCGCAAGTTTTACGAACTGGAAGACCTTTGGAGCGACGCCGAGATAACCATCTTCGAATAGTAACGTAGCGGACCCCGTCCCCAAAAACAATACGGTTTTACCCAACTCAAAGGGCAGTCGTGCGTTAGCCTTACAACATGAATAGTAACAATCAAGACAATAAGCCCGAAGGTGGGCAAAAGTTCCAAAGCTACTGGCTCTACGCTATTATGTCTTTGATCCTTTTGGCCCTTGTCGTTTCGAGTCTCGGCAGCGGAAGCAGCAACGAGATCGATGATGCACGTCTGTACAAGATGCTGCAGGACAAAGGAGCGATTACGAAGATCGATCTCGTGAACGGCAATATTGCCGAAATCTACATCGATGAGCAGAAAAAGTCTGACGACAGCGGCCCTTATCAGGACGCCTCAAAGGGAGGGTTCGGCGGCACCCGTTATGACTACTACATGACCGTTGTGAACTCCGCCGTCTTCTACGACAAACTGAAGGAGAAGGAAGAAAACCTCAACATCGACTTCGAAGACCGCGTTCCCGTTAACTCGGTTGTCAGGAGAAATTTCTTTACTGAATCTCTTGGTTACCTTATTCCCATCGCACTGATCGTTTTCCTGTGGTTCTTCCTGATCCGGCGTATGGGTGGTGGTGGTGGCGGCCCCGGCGGGCAAATCTTCAACATCGGTAAATCAAAAGCAACCCTGTTTGATCAGAACAGTAAAGTGAACATCACTTTTGCCGACGTTGCCGGTCTTGATGAAGCCAAGGAAGAAGTGATGGAAGTCGTCGATTTTCTCAAGAATCCTAAAAAATACACCGCGCTCGGTGGCAAGATACCGAAGGGTGTTTTGCTCGTAGGCCCTCCCGGAACGGGTAAAACCCTTCTGGCCAAAGCCGTTGCGGGTGAAGCAGGCGTGCCGTTCTTTACCATGTCCGGTTCCGATTTTGTGGAAATGTTCGTAGGGGTCGGTGCCAGCCGGGTTCGTGATCTCTTTAAGCAAGCCCGCGAAAAAGCTCCCTGTATCATCTTCATCGATGAGATCGACGCAATTGGCCGCGCCCGTGGTCGGGGTGGTATGCAGGGTGGTAATGACGAGCGCGAAAACACCCTCAACCAGCTCCTCGTGGAGATGGACGGTTTCAGTACCGATAAGGGCGTTATTCTGATGGCGGCGACCAACCGCCCCGACGTGCTCGACAGTGCGCTGTTGCGCCCGGGTCGTTTTGACCGGCAGATCGGTATCGATCGCCCCGACCTGAAGGGCCGTGAGGCCATCTTCAAGGTGCACCTCAAGACGATCAAGACCGATGGCGTCACCGTTGACGCCTTCACCCTCGCGGAAATGACCCCGGGTTTTGCCGGTGCCGAGATCGCCAACATCTGCAACGAGGCAGCCCTCATCGCCGCCCGCCGCAATCAGGACAGCGTAACGCTGAACGATTTCAACTACGCCCTCGATAAGGTCATCGGTGGTCTGGAGAAGAAAAACAAACTCATCAACCCCGAAGAGAAAGAGATCATCGCTTACCATGAAGCCGGTCACGCCATTTGCGGCTGGTTCCTGGAGCACGCCAGCCCCCTGGTGAAGGTGACCATCGTACCCCGTGGCGTTGCCGCTCTTGGGTACGCCCAGTACCTGCCCAAGGAACAATACATCACGCGCACCGAGCAGATGCTCGATATGATGTGCATGACCTTCGGTGGACGTGCGGCCGAGCAGGTTTTCTTCGGTAAGATCAGTACCGGTGCGCAGAACGATCTTGACAAGGTAACCAAGCAGGCTTACGACATGATCACCGTCTACGGTATGGACGAGGAGGTCGGTCAGGTAAGCTTCTACAGCATGGGGCGTGATGCCTATCAACGCCCTTACTCCGACGATACTTCCACCCTGATCGATAATCGGGTGCGGATAATGCTCGAAAAACAGTATCAGCGTGCGCAGGCGCTGCTTACCGAGAAACGCGCCGAGGTAGAATTGCTCGCAAAGGAACTTCTCGATAAGGAAGTACTGAGCAGTAAGGATCTCGTTCGCCTGATCGGTCCCCGTCCTTCGGACGTGGATGATCTTCCGCCGGTGGAGATGCCCGGAGTGATCGATAATAATCTCTAGTGGGCTGCTTTGGCACCCTTTACCACTTCAGAACCGGCCGTCAGGGAATCACTCCCGGCGGCCGGTTTTCAGTGCTACGGGTCCGCCTCCGTCCCATATCTTTACGGGCTAAACCCAGCCAGTAGATATGCCGCCTAATGATCGGAATTTTCAGCCCCTCGCACACACCGAATATTCTCCGGAGGAAATGCTGAGCCGCGCCCGGACGTACCACGCCCGGCACGAATCCCGCCGTACCGTAAGAATGTTCAGTGACCGGGCAATAGATCGGGAGGTCATCGAACTGATCCTGAAAACCGCTTCCACCGCTCCCAGTGGTGCCAATAAACAGCCTTGGAACTTTTGCGTGGTCACTAACCACAAAGTCAAAGCTGAAATCCGGGAAGCGGCCGAGAAAGAGGAATACGAAAACTATCACGGCCGGATGTCGGATGATTGGCTCGATGATCTGAAAAAATTCGGTACCGACTGGCATAAAGACTTTCTGACCACCGCGCCGTACATCATCGTCGTCTTTAAAAAAGCCTATGATCTTAACGGTGAAGGGAAAAAAGAAAAGAACTATTACGTCAATGAATCCGTAGGTCTGGCCTGCGGAATGCTGATCTCCGCCATCCATAATGCCGGCCTGGTGACGGTAACACATACGCCCAGCCCGATGAACTTTTTGCAAAAGGTGCTTGAGCGGCCGGATAATGAGCGCCCGTTCTTATTACTGCCGGTGGGGTATCCGGCGGAGAATGCGAAAGTTCCGGTAATTTCACGGAAGGGGCTGGAAGCGATGAGTGTTTGGTACGCGTAAAAAAGTTTGCGTTCGAGATTTGCAAATAGACGTCCGGCTGACCGGTAAACGGCGGTACATACCTGCTTTGAGCCCGGTTTGAAATGCAATCCGTGAAACCCTTGACCCATTCGGATGAAACGATTACGGGAAAATTTCTGCTTGCCGGATTTGAGTTCGACGTACGCCTACTCCCTAAAAACTTTTTTAGCGACCTTTGGGGACGTACAGAAAACCATCGCACCATGCCCACCAAACTCTGGGAAAAAGACTACGACCTCGACCAAAAGATCGCCGACTTCACCGTAGGCAAAGATCGGGAACTGGACCTTGAACTGGCGCCTTTCGACGTTTTAGGCTCGTTAGCGCACGTACAGATGCTCGGTGAGGTGGGCTTACTGGATGCGGGCGCGGCGCGCAGGTGCAAAGAAAAGCTGAAGGAGCTGTACCGGTCCGCCAAAGCCGGAGAATTCGTCATTGAGGACGGGGTGGAGGATGTGCACAGTCAGGTAGAACTAATGCTCACCCGGGCTCTGGGAGACGACGGAAAGAAGATTCATTCCGGCCGCAGCCGCAACGACCAGGTACTGGTGGATCTGCGTCTCTATCTGCGCCACCGCATTCGGGGCATCGTAGAGCAGGCCGCCGAGCTTAGCCGGACACTTACCTCGCTGAGCGAGGAGCATAAAGACAAACTCATCCCCGGTTACACCCATTTGCAGGTGGCGATGGTTTCCAGCTTCGGACTCTGGTTCGGAGCCTATGGCGAAGCGTTGATCGATGACCTGCGGATGTTCAGGGGCGTCTACGACGTGGTGGACCAGAACCCCCTCGGAAGTGCCGCCGGCTACGGCTCCAGCTTCCCACTCGACCGGGACCGGACGACGGAACTGCTCGGATTCAGCGCACCGGTGATCAACGTCGTTGCCGCGCAGATGGGCCGGGGTAAGACGGAACTACTACTCGCCTTTGCCATCGCCGGTCTGGCCCAGACGGTTGGTAAGATGGCCATGGACGTTTGCCTGTACAGCAGCCAGAACTTCGGCTTCCTGCAACTGCCTGCCGAGCTGACCACCGGCTCCAGCATCATGCCCCACAAGAAGAACCCCGACGTTTTCGAGCTCCTGCGCGGACGGTGCAACCTGCTGCAGTCCCTCCCGGCCCAGATCAGTCACCTGACCACCAACCTTCCCAGCGGCTACCACCGCGATTTCCAGCTGCTGAAAGAAGCCATCTTCCCCGCCCTGGATCAGCTGGAAGACGGGTTAAATATTGCTCTTTATGCCCTTCCCCGCACCCGCGTCCGCGCCCAAAAACTCCCCACCGACCCGCGTTACCTATATCTTTACAGCGTGGAGGCCGTCAATAAACTCGTCCTTGAAGGCGTCCCCTTCCGCGACGCCTATACCCAGGTTGGCCGCGACATTGAAGCCGGTACCTTCACCCCGCCCACCGAGCTGAAACACACCCACCTGGGCAGCCTCGGCAACCTCGGCAACGAGCGCATCAGCGCCAAACTGGAAGAAGTGATGCGTACTTTCTCCTTCGGCGTTGCGGACAACGCCCTTGGCAAGCTCACCAAAGACTGAGCGAAGTCGCTATCTTTTGTATGATTGGAATAATTAGATTCGCGAGAAGACGTGCACCACGCGCAACTGGACAACGGGGAGTTTGTAGAAGCAAGGGAGACGGATGCCTGACGAGGTGTGTGTAACCAAATGCACGAATGCCCCTCTCCTAGGGAGAGGGGAGACATGGCAGGCGGCAAATTCGTTGCAACTGTGCATCTCGTTATACACACTCTAACGAGAAACAACGACAACTGAAACCCGACTATCTTGCTCCCGTATAACCGTTGCGTGATGAAGACTCAATTTCCCTCCGGCCGGCTACTTTCCCTTGATGCTTACCGGGGAATAACCATGTTTCTGCTCCTGGCGGAAGCGGCTTTTGTATACGGCGCCCTGACCGATTACTTCCCCGAGGGGAGTGTGGGAGCAGCCATCATTCAGCAGTTTCACCACCACCCCTGGAACGGACTTCGCTTCTGGGATCTGATCCAACCGTTTTTCATGTTCATCGTCGGGGTAGCCATGCCTTTTTCGCTGGCGGCCAGAACGCGGAAAGGGGCTAACTGGCAGCAGTCGTTCCGGCATATTCTGCGGCGCTGTCTGCTGCTATTTTGCTTCGGCGTCGGTCTGCACTGGGTATACAACGGGAAGCCGGTCTGGGAGCTTTGGAACGTACTCACGCAGTTATCGTTTACCATTTTGCTCACCTTCCTGATTCTTAACTGGGACTGGAAAAAGCAGCTGGCCGTCGCAATGGCGTGTCTGCTGTTGACCGGGCTACTGTACCGGGGCTACGCAGCGGACATGCCCTTCGTGAAGGACCGGAACTTCGGCAGCTGGTTCGACCTGCTGCTGATGGGCAAGATCGACGACGGCGGTGGCTGGGTAACGATCAACTGCCTACCCACGGCGGCGCACACGATATGGGGAGCCATGTGCGGTGGGCTGCTGCTCGGGGAAGACTCTCCGGGCAAGAAAACCAAGTGGCTGGTGGTGGCGGGCCTGGCGGGTCTGGCTATCGGCTACGGGCTCGACCTGGCGGGAGTGTCCCCGATCATCAAGCGCATCGCCACCCTCTCTTTCGTTTTCGCCTCCGGTGGCTGGGCAATACTAGCGCTCGCTTTTTTCTACTGGCTGGTAGACGTTGAAGGCTACAAACGCTGGACGACCTTCTTCGCTATCGTGGGGTCCAACTCCATCTTCATCTACCTGTTTGCCGAAACCATCGGTCACCAGTGGCTGACGGGATTCGGGCGGATATTTGGCAACGGCATTCTTGAACCGCTCGGCGTTTCACCAGCGTTTGCCCTGGTCGTAAGTGCCCTGATTACGCTGGGGCTGATGTGGTACCTGTGCTATTTCCTGTACCGGAAGAAGTTGTTCTTTAAGATTTGAGGTGTCTGGCCAGCAGGCGTTCCGACCGATCGTCTTCCTCCCCGGGCTTTGGTACGTAAGCGTAGATATGCTTTTCAAACTGCTTATCCACCAGCCGGTGCAGCTTATTCTGGGTGCCGGAGGAACGGCGATAGATCGGGATGGACCTGAAATTGGTGTTCGCCGCATCGGCTACCTGCTCTGCGTAAGTACTTCCGGCCAGGTGATGACGGAGGAAGAAGCTGTTGATCAGTTCGTTCCAGCCTGATTTATTGCCCCAGTAATGGCCGATGGTGGCGTTGGCTGCACCAAGCTTGCCTACTTCGGCCAGGGCCAATGAGAGCGCGAACTGCTCCACCAACCGGCGGGTAACGTCGGCCGCGCACATGTCGTCACAGATCCGTAAGGCCAGGGCTACCGCCTTCTTCACCAGCGAACGGGGGATGGCCACCACACCGGCGTTGAACATGGTGCTGTGCTCGTTGATGGAAATGCCGCCGAAGGTCTTTCCCCGGCACTGTTTCCACATCTGCTTCTCGGTGCTGGTGCGAAGTTCGGAGACCTTACCCTCCCGGGCGTGCATCAGGGTTTCGCCTTTTTCCAGTTTCTGCTGGATGTGGGCCAGGTGCCCGAAGCGGAAAGTGTCGGCGTCGGTGTACATCACGTGATCTTCGGGGTAGCGCCCGGCGATGGCTTCCAGGGCTTTGATCTTGATGCGCCAGAAGAAATCGTGGGGGCCGCGCCAGTCGGTCAGGTCATCGATCCTGATGGCATCCACCACCACCCGTTCATCCCTGATGGCGCGGTAATTTTCCGGAGCATCCGTCATGACGACCACCTTGCTCAGGGCCTTACGCTCCAGCAGATGGGTGAGAATGGCGAAATTGGCCTGAAGATGATTGTGTTGGGCTTCCCCGAAGACCAGAAACATTAGGGTCATGGTAAGAATTAGCTTACTGATGTGGTATTGATCCGGGCACGGCGGAAAGGTTGCGTGACGGTGCTGAACCCCGTCGGAGCCTGATGAAATTGACTATCGAACCATTAACAGCACGTTAAAGGGCACAAAATAAGCAACCAGGCTTTTATAACGTCCTATTTTAATCTTAGCTAAAATCCTTTCTTATGCATCATTTCGTTGTACTGGCATTTTTCTTGTTTCCACTAACGCTTTTTGCTCAGTACACCATAAAAGATGCGGCGAACGAATCTTCCGTTCCCTACGCTACCGTGATCATCACCGGTACCAGCATTGGCACCGTTGCCGATGCCGAAGGCCGGTTCTATCTGAGCCCCACGCCCGGCACCGACAGTATCCGGGTCTCCGCCGTAGGCTACACAACCGCCCGGTTCGCGTTGCGGGGTCTGTCATCCGACAGTCCCTTATTGCTGCAACCGGCAAGCTATTCGCTTCGGTCCGTGGAAGTCAATTCGTCGGCTTTCACTAAAACTAAAAAAGTTGGCAGTGCGCAGAAAAGCGACAAGTTGGTCTGCCGCTTCCTGCACGGACAGGAGGGGGAGCAGATCGGCCGTCGTCTCAGGCTCGGTAAGGAATCGTTCGCTCAAAGCGCCCGTGTCTCCGTCGTGATCACCAACGCCGACAGCGTCCTGTGCCGGCTCCGCTTCTATCCCGATAGCGGCGATTCCATCAGTACCGTCGCCGTTCCTCATCCCGATGTTCTGCTGACCATCAGCGGTGTCGAGGTAATTGATATAGACCTAAGGCCCTACGAGATCATTCTCCCCGAAAACATCATCATGGCCGTCGAACTCCTATCACTTCCCGACCCCGATCAGTCACTCTATTTCGGGGGCGCGGTTTTTAAACCCAACGCCATCTACCGCGAACACGAAGCGGCACCGTGGCGGGAAGGGAAAACGGCTAAGAAAAAAGGCAAACGCGGCTTGCTCACCCTCGCTCCGGCTTTTGAACTCACCGTGCTCAGGTAAGCCTGCCGAAACGCTCTCCGCTAAAATCAAAAACGCCGCTCCCTCCCAACGGAAGAAGCGGCGTTTTTTTAGTGAACCAGTCAGGCAGCTACCCGACTTAGAAAGTTCAACTCCGTTTAGTCACGGCGCGGGCGATCCCGGCGGTCACGTCCTCCGCGGCGGTCACCACGGTCGCCACGGTCACGGCGGGGGCGGTCTTTACCGGCCTTCCGTTCGGCGTCCAGCTCCTCATCGGTCGGGATGGTACCGTCGGCGCGGGGCATGATGGCCTTGCGGCTGAGACGCAGCTTACCGGTACGCTCGTCGATGTCGACGATCTTGAAGGTAACCTCGTCGCCTTCCTGGAAAGCATCCTCGACGTTATCGATGCGGGTGTGGCTCATTTCGGATACGTGGAGCAGACCATCCTTGCCACCTTCAAAGCCGACAAACACGCCATATGGCATGATCGTCTTGACCGTACCGGTGTACACGCCACCGATTTCGGGGGTGAAAGTGATCTTCTTGATACGCGCCACGGCGTCGTCGATGGCGGCTTTGTCATTAGAGGCGATGGAAACGTGGCCCTTACCGTCAACTTCGTCGATGTTGATGTTGGTACCGGTCATTTCCTGCAGTTCCTGAATGATCTTACCGCCGGGTCCGATCACGGCACCGATGTAAGACTTCTCGATGATCAGCTTAACGATCCGCGGAGCGTGGGGCTTGAGATCGTCCGCCGGAGCGCCGATGGTCTTGGCCATTTCGCCGAGAATGTGAAGACGGCCTTCGCGGGCCTGCTCCAGGGCTTGTTCGAGTTGCTCGTACGGGAGGCCGTCGATCTTGATGTCCATCTGGCAGGCCGTGATCCCTACTTCGGTACCGGTCAGTTTAAAGTCCATATCACCGAGGGCGTCCTCGTCGCCGAGAATATCGGAAAGGATGGCGATCTTCCCGCCTTCAGATACCATGCCCATGGCAATTCCCGCAACGGGGCGCTTCAGTTTCACGCCGCCGTCCATGAGCGCCATGGAGCCGGCGCAAACCGTTGCCATGGAGCTGGATCCGTTGGATTCCATGATGTCGGAGACGATGCGGATGGTGTGGGTCATCTCGTCGGGGAGCACCTGACGGATGGAGCGCTGGGCGAGGTTGGCGTGGCCTACCTCCCGGCGACCGGGGCCGCGCATCGGCTTCGTTTCCCCTACGGAGTAGGCGGGGAAATTGTAGTGCAGGATGAAGTCGGCAAAACTGTTCTCGTAAGCGACGTCCACCATCTGCTTGTCGGTCTTGGTACCGAGCGTGAGGCTGGTCAGGGCCTGGGTTTCGCCACGGTTGAAGATGGCGGAACCGTGTGCTGCGGGCAGGTAGTCGATTTCGGTCCAGATGTCGCGCACCTGGTCGAACTTACGCCCGTCGAGGCGGACGCCTTCTTCGAGCATGAGGTCACGAACGGTTTTCTTCTGGATCTTGTCGAAAGCGGCGCTGAGGTCGGCCTTGTTTTCAGCCATCCACTCTTCCCCCTTTTCTTCCAGCGCTTCTTCTTTGTAGTTCGCCTTAATTTCTTTGTAGGCGGCTTTACGCTGGGCCTTGTTGAGGGCGCTGCGGGTCATGTCCTGTACGGCGGTCTTTACCTTACCGGAGACGTAATCCATGATTTCCGCGGGGACTTCGTGAATCTCAACGGGGCGGGTGATGGCTTTATCGCCCACCAATTTGCGGAGTTCGAGCTGGGCCTTACACTGCACCTTGATGGCTTCGTGACCGACCTTGAGGGCTTCGATGATGGCTTTCTCGTCCACCTCTTTGCCTTCGCCTTCCACCATCATGATGTTATCGGCGTCGGCGGCGACGATGAGATCGAGGTCGGCTTCATTCAAGGCGGTGCGTTCAGGATTGACGACGTACTCCCCGTTGATGCGGGCAACGCGGCACTCGGAGATGGGGCCGGCGAAGGGGATGTCGGAAACCATCAGCGCCGAGGATGCGGCCAGGCCGGCCAGCGCGTCGGGCATTACTTCGGGATCGAGGCTGATTAGGTTGATGATCACCTGCGTATCGAACATGTAGCCTTTGGGGAAGAGCGGACGAATGGCCCGATCAACGATGCGGCTGATGAGGATCTCGTAGTCGTTGAGGCGGGTTTCGCGGCGGAAAAAATTGCCGGGGATACGGCCCGCGGCGGCGAACTTCTCCTGATAATCCACGCTGAGCGGAAAAAACGACTGGCCCTCACGGACACTTGTTCCGGAGACAACGGAACAGAAAAGCATGGTGTTTCCACACTTCACGACGACGGAACCATCGGCCTGGGTGGCCAATTTTCCGGTTTCGATGGTCACTTCCCGCCCGTTTGGCAGAGCGAAGTTGACCGTCATTGGGGTCTTATTACCCATGGTTGATAGAATGACTTGGTTAGTTAGTAAAGGTTGGAGGGAGAAAGTAAACGACGGGGCGGGCAAAGAGACGATGCCCTTCTTTTCGCTCCTAAAAAACTTTCTCCGCACCCGCGACCGCGCCCAAAAGATCATCGCGTCGGTTCGTTGGAACGGTGATTCCGGACAAACGGCGCAAGGGGGAACGGCTTGCCGGTGCAAGGTTCGGACATGAAACAGCCTTGGAAGGGGGAGGAAGAGAATACGCACGGGGCGTAAAAGCGCCTGGGCGCGTTGGTGGTCCGCATCCCGCCGGTGGTCCGCTTGCTGAACCGGCGGCGGCCGCACGTTTGCGGCCTCAATCTATGGTCATTCTAAGTTCGACGCGAAGATAGGAAATTAAAATTTCTTCCCGGATACACACCCGGGCAGGGTAATGATATCCTCGATCGCCGGATCAAAAACCCCACCCCCGGCCCCTTCTCCGCAGTGGAGGGAAGACGTCTCAGGCGGCAACGAGCACCGGCCCGTGGATTTATAATAACCCACTTTGGCGAGGCTCAAAATCACGAAGATTCAGACCAGGTTGCGCAGGGAAAGCATCGTGCCGAGGTGCATTGCCTCGTGCAGATTGTTGAACACCAGCGCCTCCTCGATGCTGCGCAGGGTCACGCCGTAGCTGGTGGTGTATTCTTTATAGTTGCTGAAATCCAGCGTTTCCAGGTCCCGTTCCAGTTGATCGACTCCGGCGCGGAGTTTTTCGGCGATCAGCTCACACGCTTCCCGCGTTACCGGACTTTCAGGGCGGGTGCCCTTGCGGTAGCGGTCGATGAATTCGCGGCCGGAAGGCGTTGTCAGTCCGGCTAGGCCGTAAGTGAGCAGTTCCATCGTCGCAACCACGTGGCCGGCGTTCCAGACCATGTTGTTATTCAGGCCGGCGGGGATGGCATTTTGCAGCTCCGGACCGTGTTGGGTAAAAATGTCGAAGGTGTTTTGGCGGGTGGCGCGGAGAAGGGCGAGGGTGTCTTTGGTCTGCTGAGTCATGGCGCTAAGGTAATTGCATTTTCGGCAGTACCAATTTGCGGTTGCGGTTCAGGGCGGGCAGGGCGAGCAGCGTACGCTGAAGGGGGAAACTGCTTCCCGTACAAAGAAAGGTGTGGGCGGGGCCGCGGGTGCGGAGAGCGCTCTTTGCAGGCTCCGTCTCCTCCGGAACAAAAGCAAGGCCGTGCCGCGCCAGCAAACGTTTTACCTGCCGGGCGGCGGCCGGCGCGGGATCGATGACGTCCACCCCGGCTCCGCAAACGGCGGCGATGTCTGCCCGGACGATCGGATAATGCGTGCAGCCCAACACCAGCGCATCGATGCCGTCGGCCAGCATGGAATCGAGAATGTCGTGAAGTTTTCTCCGCAGAACCGGACTGCCCGGAGGCTCGTTTTCGATCAGCGGCACCAGCCCGACGCAGGCGTTTTCATGCACGGGCCAGCCGGAGAGGTACCTGCGCCGCAGCTCGAGGTAGCGGGGGCTTTCGAGGGTGGCGGCCGTGGCCAACACCCCTACCCTGCCGGCCTTTGCGGCGGGTTTCACCGCTGGCTCCAGCCCGACGAAGGGTACGTCGGGAAACTCCTCCCGCAACGCATCGATGGCAATACTGGTAGCCGTGTTGCAGGCCACCACGATCATCTTCGCCCCCTGACCCAGCAGGTGACGGGTGATCAGGCGGCTGCGCTCCAGGATCTCGGCGGCGGGGCGGGGGCCGTAGGGGGCGTAGGCGTTGTCGGCGACGTAGCGTAATTCCTCCCGCGGCAGCACGTCCGCGATGGCGGCGGCTACGGAGAGGCCGCCGATGCCGGAGTCGAAGATGCCGATGGGGGAATGTTGTCTGTTGATTTTTATTGAGACCGCTTGTGCCATAAACTCGCTAAGAAGGTAAAAGTGGATATTTACCGCACCTTACCAGTTAACAAAATTAATTACAAAGGTAGTCGACGGCGAGACAAGCAGCCCAGTATTTCTTTAGACGTCGAAGTAGCCGTTGACCCTTCGCTCGAAAATGGTAATAGCGTTGGAGTCTTCAATTTGATCGTACTCATGTATGAAAATTTGATTCGACATCTCCGAGGTTATATGCTGGCTGTTTAAAAGAGTTGTTCGGCTTGATAATTAGTTAGTTAGTTGATAATTCCAAATCCCTGCACAGACGCAAACTACGGTCGTGTAAAACTTAGCATTTCGACATCGGAGCCGAACAGAAAGAAACGATAACGTTTGATTCCACCGATTGCGTGCTCCACATAAATCCGCTTTGAGCTCACCACTTTGTTATCAGCCTCTTCCTCGTCAGTATATACTATGCGCGGATCTGTCTCCTTTTTTCGACGCTTACTTTTGTGTGGAACATGCAGTTCATCGGTCTGGAAATCATTATCAAAACCGAGATAACCTAAGTCGATCCAGACCTTCTTATTCCTAAACCAGTCACCTGATTGTGGATCAAATTCATCTTTGATCATCGCATAATCATGAGTACTTCCACGGTAGGCTTTACCTACATACAAGATCTGTCTATCCGGTGTAGAGATAATCCAGCAGTTCTCAATTTGGATTCAATTAACCTCACCCCCGGCCCCTGGGGGGGGGAACTAAGCGCATAGAATTGGTGACCTAAAAGCCTGAGCGGAGTACCTCAAAGCTAAAAAAGGCTAAACTGAGAATTGCTGATGAGGAAGGTAATATTGCCTCGATTCTCCAAGGCCCGATTGTACGCTGACCAGTTAGTGATGGAGTACTTCTGCCTGTCTTTAGCTTCGAATCGCTCGTCCTTCTTTATCATTGACATGGGCTGGAGATCTGTTGATTTAGTTGTCGTAAACCAAAGATATGGGCTCCAGCCCAATTTTGTCGCCCCCTTATCAGGCGACCATCAGGCGCGATTCATGCAACAAAGCCTATTCAGACTGCACTTGAGCTACAGTAACACTCCACTGTTTAATCTCTGTATTCTCATCGGTGTAAGCACTTATGAAATAGTAGCCAACGTCAAGGACCGCAACGAAAATCTCTTGCGCTGATTTTTCATTGATGAGATCGCTTATCTCACAGGATAAATCAGTTAATTCCTGCAAGGGCAGTTCGGTAGCCAGTCCAGTGTAATCGTAAAGTACTTCATAACGTTCTTTTGCTACTGCCGAACTTGAAGTAAAACACATCACTGCGAAAAGAGCGTAAATCAAAATCTTCATTTCTCCATTTTATTCTTGTACAAGTAAAAGTTCTTGTAAAGATTGAGCCTTGCAGTCCTAAAAGTCGGGACCGCATATTTTCTTGTCTCTCCTCTCATTTCAGGGTGGATACAAAATATTACGACCCACAACTCATGAAAGAATTGTGGGCCGTGAATAATCGGTTTTCGGTTATCAGTTATCGGTTGCCGCAACAGACAACTGATAACCGATTTTTACATACCAAGCTTGGCCTTAACGGCAGCGCTAACATCGGAGGTCTCCTGACCGTAAAGCAGCACCTGCTGATCGAAGATGAACTGGTAGCCTTCCGCTTCGGCAACGGCCTTGATGGCCTCATTTACCTTTTCGTAGATCGGCTCCAGCAGGGTGGTACGCTTCTTTTGCAGGTCGCTGACCATGCTCTGTTCGAAAGCACCGATTTCCTGCTGGCGGGCTTCCAGCTTAGCGGATTCCTCCTGCTGTTGTTTAGGGGTCAGTTCGCCATCGGCGGCTCTCTTCTGCAGGGCGGCAACGTCGGTCTGGAAGGTCTGAACCATGGCCTGCCCCTTTTTCTGAAGCTGCTTCTGCATGCCTTCGAGGTTAGACTCGGCAGCTTTCATTTCGGCCATATCGGCGAGGATGGCGGCGGAGTTAACGTAGCCGAATTTCTGGGCGGAGGCGGTGGTGGTAGCGGCGATGAGCAGCAGGGCCACGACGGCCAGTTGGAAAAACTTTTTCATTGGAGTTAGTTGAATAGTGCCATTTAGCGGGCGCAAAGATAAGGAAATCAGCGACACGCCAGCAAAGACAGTTTAAAGTAGGCTCCCGGTTAGTTGGTTTTGGGAGCTTTTCAGGGAGGGATTATTGATTGGCGGTCATCCGCTGCGGTAGTCATCAAGGGCAACCGACAACTGATAACCGGGGATTAGTTCTTCAGCGCCCGCAGGATATCGTCCGTTTTATCGTACGTATCGTTGGCGAAGATGATGCCGGCGCTACCGGCGCGGTCGAAGATGAAATCATAGCCGCGGGTGTTGGCGTAGCTTTCGATGGCTTCGTAGACGGCATCTTGGATGGGCTTGACGAGTTCCTGGCGGCGCTGAAAGAGGGCACCTTCCGGTCCGAAGCGTTCGCGCTGCATGGTTTGCACGGACTGCTCTTTAGCGATGATCTCGTCTTCGCGTTTTACGCGTTGTTCTTCGGTCAGCAACACCTGCTCGGCCTGGTATTTATTGTACATGCCCTTGATCATCTCGTACTGCTGGTCGATGTCCTGTTGCCACTTGGCGGTCAGTTGATCGAGCTGGACCTGGGCGTCCTGATATTCGGTAATGCTGGCCAGGATCTTTTCCATGTCAATGGAGGCGATCTTCTGAGCGTTGAGCTGGGTGCCAAAACCGATGACGGCAAAGAGGGCGACGAGAATTATGATACGGATACGCATGATGTATTGGTCTTGATTTTAAGGTTCAAAAGTAGTCACGGCTCGGGTCCGTTCGTTGATATAGACGCTTACCGAGGCGTGAAGTTATGACGTTTGGGTAGTTTTAAGACTTCCAAATTGACCGTAAACGACTGTAAACCATACGTATGCGGCCAAAAAAGTGTGATCTGCGCCTCCTTTGTTTAACTAAAAATTAACGGCTTCCGGCTGGGTTGCGAACCGGAAATCTTGCGCCCGACCGCGCTTTTGCAACGATGCCGGGAGGAGGCAACCTTGCCTGAACTGTTCATTCCGCACCTGCGTCCGCGCCAAAAAGAGCCACCGGGCCGAGCACGTTCCTCTTTATGGGAATATCATCCCCGCTACCCGGGGTTCACCGCAATTCGTGCCGCCAGATTTGCTACGCTCCTGAAATTATCAACTTCCCCTTCCGTGAGCATAGCTGCCTCGTACAGTAGATAATTCGCTCCGTACTCAACCAATCCGCCGGCCTTGTGTATAGACTACCGTACGATTTCACAATCAAAAAACCAACCCATGGCCCTCAAAACAGGCGACAAAGCCCCCCTCTTCACCCTCCACGCCAGCGACACCAAAGAAGTATCTCTGAGCGACTACAGCGGTCGCAACGTCGTTGTCCTCTTCTTCCCCCTTGCCTTCACCGGCACGTGCACCGAAGAACTTTGCACCATGCGTGATGCCCTCGGTGAGTTCAACGGCATGAACACCGACGTGGTGGCCATCAGCGTCGACAGCCCCTTCACCCTGGCGAAGTTCAAGGAAGTGGAGAATTTTAATTTTCCGCTCCTGAGCGACTTCAACAAAGAGGTGAGCCGGCAGTACGGCTCCCTGTACGACACTTTTGTTTTCGGTATGGAGGGCGTCAGTAAGCGCTCCGCTTTCGTGGTCGACGCCGAAGGGATCATTCGCTACGCCGAAGTGCTGGAAAGCGCCGGAGATTTACCTAACTTTGCTAAGGTTAAAGAAACTTTGAGTGCCCTGTAGTGGTTCTCAAAAAAGTTAATTATCGACACGGCCCCGCCGCTCAATGAACTGAATAAGCATGTTTTACGCACATTCCGGACAAGAGGACGTCCTCCTCGAAGAAGATATCGAAGTAGGTTCCGGCGAACCCGCCGACCTCATCGTCTATAACGACGACCACAACACCTTCGACTGGGTCATGAAGAGCTTTGAGGAGATCCTCGGCCACTCTTCCGCGCAGAGCGAACAACTGGCCATGCTGATCCACTTCAAGGGCAAGGCTACCGTAAAATCCGCCGCCATGGCCGAACTGCGCCCCAAACGGGAAGCTTTGGTGGACCGGGGTCTTTCGGCTACGATTGAGGGGAGGTAGTACGGTAGTTAATTAGTAATGTAGTAGCTACGGCTTTTTACCGGTATGACAAGCTGGAGCAAATTACCGCACAGCATGGTTGTAATATCTTTCTCCGCGCGTTTTCGTGTAATACTATAACGCATCCGACGACGGCGCTACGTTAACACAAAACCACCGTACTACACTACTAAAATGCCCCTCTACCGCCTCGACGCCCGTTTCCCAGAACTCTTCCCCGATCCCCTGCTCACCAACGGTTCCAGCCCCGCCTGCTTTGGTGGCGACCTCTCCTCCGAGCGACTTTTCAACGCCTACCGCCTGGGCTTTTTCCCCTGGTTCAGTGAGGGCGAACCCATCCTTTGGTGGAATCCCGACCCCCGATTCGTACTTTTTCCCGATCGGCTGAAGGTGAGCAAAAGCATGCGCCCCTATTTTAATCAACAAAAATATGCCGTCCGGTACGACACCCGCTTCCGGGAAGTGATGGAGGCCTGCCGCGCCACCTTTCGGCCCGGCCAGTGGGGCAGCTGGATCACCGAAGAACTGATCGAGGGCTACGTAGGTCTGCACGAAATGGGCCTCGCCCACTGTGTGGAAGTTTACGAGAACGACGAGTTGGTGGGAGGGCTGTACGGCCTCGCGCTCGGCAAGGTTTTCTTTGGGGAGAGTATGTTTCACCTGCGGCCCAACGCCAGTAAATTTGCTTTCATCACGCTGGTGCGCCGGTTACAACTCGAAGGCTATCGGGTGATTGATTGTCAGCAGGAAACTGCCCACCTTAAATCGTTGGGCGGAGAATCTATCTCCCGTACTGACTTCATCAACCTTATCGGGGAAGCCGTGGATGTTCCGGTAGGACGTGGCAAGTGGGCCTGACCGCTACCTTTGTCCATCACCCGGAAAACTTACTGGTGACTCTACTTTGCATCGACTTTTTTTTGACAAAAAAGGCCCCAAGCGACGCTGTCGCTTGGGGCCTTCGTGTGATAGAATCCAAAGGATTCCTACATCCCGAGGGACTTCTTGTTCATGCGTACGTAATCCATATTACCGGCTTTTTCGGCCAGCTGCATCGACTGCTTGAAAGACGTCATTGCTTCCTTCTTCATCCCGAGGGCTTCCTGAATCACTCCCTGACGGCGAACCATCCAGTAACGGGGAGAATCACCGGCCATTTTGTTGGCGGCCTGAATGAACCCAAGGGCTTTTTTCTTGCTCTCCATGTCTTTCTCTTCCGCCATGAAAGATGCGGCTTGGTAGTAGTCGTCCATGCTCGGCCCGGCCATCACGCGCTCGATCTGTGCCTTCACGTCATTTTTGGCGCTGGTCTTCACGGGTATGGCGGCCATCACATCGCCCCAAATGAGGACGATGTCGGCACCGTCCATGGTGTGGTTCTGCGTCATAATGGTAAAGGTTTCCATGGTCATGCCGCTTTTGGCGGCGGGTACGGTTACGGTAGCGGCGGGGGTTTTCTCCAGATAGCTGTTCCAGCTGCCACTCTCGTAGGGGAACATCATCACTTCCCACTGCGAGCCATTGGGTTTCGTAAGGATAGCGTAGTCGCCACCGGGAACATCTTTGCCCATGATCATAACGTCGTCGCCGAAGGTGAACTTGGTGACTTGGTTAGCTCCCGTGCGCCATACTTCGCCGGTCGGTACCAGACCATCAGCGGTAAAAAGGTCACGTCCTTTCTTGCCGGGGCGGCTGAAAGTAGCGTGAAAGTCGGTCAACCCGATCTTGGTTTCCACCTTCATCGTCGGGGAAGCGGAGGGGGTTTTGATTTGGGCGGTAAGTCCGGTGGTGAAAAGCAGTGCCAAAACGGCTACCGCGAGGGTAAATATTTGCTTGCGCATGTTGGTTGTAGATTGGTTTAGTGGCGTTATGCCGGTTTAGTAAGGTTATACGGGGGGGGTTTGTTCGGTACATTCGTTTTCAGATGTCGGTTTACCGTCAACTGCTAACGGATTAGCGTTAACCGACTCAACCCCTCAGCGTTGCCAAAAATTCCCGCACCCCGTGGTGGCTCACCGTTTCTCCCCTGAAGCGGGCTTCGGTTTGTACGCGCTCCTCGGCGGTGGCACGGAAGGCGGACAGGATGTTTTGCAGGTGCATCTTCATATGTCCCTTCTGGATGCCGGTAGTGACCAGGCTGCGCAGGGCGGCAAAGTTCTGCGCCAGGCCGGCGGCAGCCATCACGGCCATCAGCTCGGGGGCGTCGGGCCGCCCCAGCGTATCCAGGGCGAGATTTGCCAGGGGATGCAAACGGGTCAGCCCCCCCACGGTACCGGGGGCCAGGGGCAGGCTCAGCTCAAAATGAAAAGTATCATTGTCGATCCGGCAGCGGCTCAGGCCACGGTACTGGCCGTCGCGGGCGGCGAAGGCATGGGTGGCTGCCTCGATCGCACGGAAATCATTGCCGGTGGCGAGCACGACGGCATCGACCCCGTTCATAATGCCCTTATTATGGGTCACGGCGCGGTAAGGGTCCGCGCGGGCTATGTCTACAGCGTACTTAAAGCGTCGGGCGAAAACGTGCGGGTCGATTCCGTTGACGGGGATGGCCATATCAGCGATCGGGCAGTTTACCCAGGCGCGCACCACGCAGTTGGGCGTATGGTTGCTCAGGATGGCCATGACGATCTCCAACTGGCGTTCATCCGCCGCCAGGTCGGGGCAGTCGGCGGCCCAGCGTTCGAGCTCCCGGCCGTAAGCTTCCAGCACGGTATTGATGAAGTTGGCGCCCATACTGTCGGCGGTACCGAAACTCACCAGCAGTTGGTAACAATCCGGTGCGACCCCGGGCAGGTGTTTCCAGACGATGTTGCGGACGCCGCCGCCCCGGGCTTCCATGCGTTCGGTCAGGACTTTCGTTTTGGCGCGGACGCGGGTGCAAAGTCCGTTCAGAAGCGCCGCTCTGCGTTGCGGGCTTCCGCTCCATCGGAAATGCAGCTGACCGAGTTTTTCGGTTGCCACCACTTCGGCCCGGAACCCTCCCCGGGTCATCCAGTACTTGGCCGCCGCCGAAGCCGCCGCCACTACGCTGGATTCTTCAATGACCATGGGCACGGCGTAGGTCTTACCGTTCACTACGAAGTTGGGAGCCACCCCGAATGGCAGCGGAAAGTTGGCCACGGTGTTCTCGCTGAAATTATCGATCACTCCCTGCTGAGCGGGGTCCCCGGCGTCGAAGCCGGAAAGGATTTCCGCCTGTGCCCCGGACAGGAACTGCTCCGCCAGCCATTCACGTCGCTGCGTCTTGTTCAGCTTGCTAAAGCCATTGATTTGCTTCGGATTGGTCAACTGCTGTAAATTTTGTTGCTAAGGAACCGGCGGAGTTTACGATGGATTGCGCCGCCGGGCCGGGTTCATATATTGCTGGCCGGAGGGAGGGTACCGTGGTGGCTTTCATTCTTCGGGTGGTCCAAAGCTTGTTCGGGAATTTTGTTCCCGGCCAAGCAGGAGCACTTATAGCCGGGCGCGAAGATAAGACCTCGCCAGCTCAAGGCCCCGAATCTGACTGCCGACGTAACGCTGCAGGGTATCGTAGTCCTCGCGGGCGTAGCGCAGGAAGGCCGAAGCCTGTCCGTACACGGCGGGCAGTTCGGAAGCTTCCGTCAGGTAGTACCCATCCAGGAAGTTTTGCAGACCGCCGCTTATGACCAGGTGCTTACACTGCACCTGCGCCAGCGCCTTACTCTCCTGCGGTATTCTCCGGGCGGGCTGCACGTAGGAGGGTAAGCGGACCACCTGGTCGTCGTCGATGTCCTGAAGCCTGCTCAGCATGACCAGTTCGTTGATCATCTGCACCATCTCGGCCGCGCCGTGTCCCACCCCCACGATCGGGCCGTAGACCTCGCGCCGCATATCGTCGCTGCGATAAAGTTCGAGCTTACTGAAGTTGGTTCCTCCGTTTGCGGCCGTATCGATGGCCAGCAGGGGAAGCTCCAACAACTGGGCGAGGCTGCGGGGGCCCATCCCCTGCCCTACCTCCTTTACGATGAGCGGCAAATCCGGCAGACTGACCAGCAACGCCTTTATGGTCACGATGGGGGCAACCTCAAAATGGTCCCCTTCCGGCTGCATTGCTTCCTGGAGGGGATTCACATGAACGATCAGGCCGTCTACCCGCAGCAAGTCGCACATCTGGGCGATCTCTCCTTCCCGCCCCGCGTCCAGCATTTCCTGTACCTGGGCTACCCCGAGGTTTGCGTAAAGGGGCACGGCGTCTCCCGTCAGCGGTCTGATGTCAAAATCGACCAGCCGGTCCTTGCCGTACAGCAGTGGGCGGCAGGAGCCCAAGCCCATTCCCAACCCGAACTCAGCGCAGACCCGCCCCAGGTTTTGATTGATGACGTAGGCTTTTTCCGTCCCCCCGGTCATGCTGCTCACCCACAGGGGTGCCTTCATCGTTTTGTTTCCGAACGCCACGGCGGGCAATGACCCCGGCTCGGGGTGCGCCGCCAGCAGGGGTTCATAATCGAACCTGCCGTCCAGCGCCATTACTTCTACCTGCGACCGAAAGGCCAGCTCGATGTGGTCTTCTTTACGGCTGGCGGCGGTGGGGTCCTCTGGCGGAGCGTGATCCATGGAAAGCGTAGTAATATCCGGCATTAATGCGGAACGAAAAACAAAGGTAATGGTTCTCGGAGGTTGCGGGTTACTTGTTGCGACTTTAGTCGTCATAGGTTATGCCGGGCGGTCTGTATTTTCGGTATCCCCTACCCCAAAAAAAGGAGGGTACCCGATGGGCACCCTCGAAAATGGTCTTTCCAAAAAGCAAACACTTGAACAAATTCTTGTGTTGGATTATGCTGTGCCGGAAACTTCTTTGTGTACTTTCGGCACACACTAAAGCATATCTACACGATCAACTTTGGTGGCAAAAATGCAATTTTCTCACTAAGTATCGCCATCACAGCCTATAAAATTGATATTTTAACAACTCAACACCATGAAAAACACGTCAATTCTCATACCAATTATTCTCATCGCCTGTCTTGCAGCACTGGGTTTTTTATTCTATAAAGCCTTGCAAACGGTCGAACTGGACCGGGGACGCGGAAATAACCCCATCGTTCTGAACGAGGCCGATTATGCCACCGATCCCGTACCTGACGACGTAGGAGCCGCAACCGACTATGACGCCGGTGGCGAAGCAGAATTAACCGCGAGGGGAGATATGGCCGAGAAAGATTATGACGCAGACCAACTTGCCGCAGACCGGGATGACACAAACCAGGACGACACAGACGCCCGGGTTGAAAAGGAAGCACGGGAACTTCGCGAAAAAGAGACACGTCTGGCCGAAGCCGCCCGGCGTGCGCGTCAGGAAGAAACCAACCGGATAAGCACACCCGTAAAAGAAAGTAGCCAAAACTTCAATACGGCTAAAGAACCTTCCGGCAATGGCCGTTACCTGGTGATTGCCGGCAGCTTCCGCCAGCGCGCCAATGCACAGCAACGCGTCAACACGCTCCGCAAGGCGGGCTTTAAAGACACCCGCCTGGAAAAATTTAATCGGGGTACTTATGCCGTGGCGCTTGCCGGCCAGTCCAACCGCTACTATGAAGCCGAAAGGATGGCTAGCAGACTGATCGCGGCCGGCTACGAGGCCAAGGTCATGCGAAGAAGATAAAATACGGAAATTTGGGAGAACGGCAGCGGTGTTGGCTTATTCAGGAACTGGAGCGAGCGCTAAGACGCCTGCCATTTGATCATTCCCCCCTCCAGGTTGCGTACGTTGGAGAAACCCGCCTGGCCCAGCAATTGCGCGGCCATGGCCGAACGTTTGCCACTACGGCAGTACACCACCAGTTCGCTGTCTTTATGCGAAATCAGCTTATCAAACGAAGCGGTAAGCTCCCCCAACGGAATGTGAATTCCCCCGATGTTGAATTCATCCCGCTCGTAACCCTCGCGTACGTCAAGGAGTACATAATCCTCTTTGCCGGCAGCTTCGCGCTCTTTGATTTCCTGAATCGTTGCGTCCATTGCTTTTCTATTTAGTAATTATTTGAGGTCGGGCGCTTCCACCCAATGTTTCGGGGCACCCAGAATAAGATGCGCCCCGCTGCATCAACACCGGCAACCCCGGAATGGATCAACGCCGTATGATCTTATGCCGGCTCGAGACCAGTCCGTTAGTGACTTCCAGCAGGTAGAGACCTGCGGGCAGGTGGCCGAGTTGCAGCCGATCCGTCAGTTTGTTCGCACCAAGGAGCGCGCCGGTAGTGGAATACAGGCGATAGCTTAACGGAGCGCTGCCGGTATTCAGGCGCGGGCGCAGGTGCAGGGTTCCGTTGGTGGGGTTTGGATATACGTCGATGAGCGGCTCCTCGGCGAAAGGCGCGGCGATACTCGTCGTGTTCCCCGTAAAACCGGAGAGCAGGGGCCGGATCATAATCGCCCCCGTAATGGTACCCCGCAACCGCTCCCAACCGCCACCGGTGTTGAACCACTGCACGTCTTCCGGAGTATTATTGCGGTCGTAGCCGATGCCGACCCGACGGTTGGCACGTTGCTGTTGCCAGCCAACGTAAAAACTACCGACGGGAAGAGACAGGGGCTCGGGTAAAACATACGTCGTATACCCCTGCAGACTGTCGCGAAAAAAGGATTCGGCGTATAGAATGTCGAAATCGTAACTTCCGATAAGTTCTTCGGGTTCGGATTCTCCGGCATAAACGACCAGTTGTAGCTGCTGATCTCCCAGCCCGCCCAGCCCCCGGGGAATACGGATGCGGATACCCGTCAGCTCATCCGCGATGAAGGCTTCGTAGCGTTGCAGTATTGTTGTTCCTTCCTGCACTTCGATGGTAAGTTCGGCGGAGCCATCGTCGTAGGCCATGAATTCGTCGAGGCAGGTCCGGCTCGTCAGCACATCGTTGTCCAGCAATGCGCCGTCCGCAAAGTCGTTGTCCTGGCTACCCACCGTAAGGTCGTAGAGCAGGTCCAGTTTCAGGGGAGAATCTTCTTCCGTGGCATTGAACAGAAAGTTACGGATGATGGTCTGGTTGTCGGAGTCCAGGTTCGTGAAGGGTACGCCCCGCCGGATCAGCGTATCGCTTGGTACCGCGTTACCGCCACCGGCGGCTCCAAAGTCCGGAAACAGCGTACCCAGGTTCTGGCGCGCCTGGCTGTTGGTTTCCACGTTAATGACGGCAAACTGAGACTCGGATGATTCTATCGTCAGAACTTCCTGAGTGGCATTATTACTGACGGCAATTCGAAATGAATCGGCCAGTAACACGTCCCCACCCGCCTGCAAATGTCGCAGCGGCATGGAAATATAAGGTGGCCTCAGTAGGTAGCCGGGCAGTTCCGTCAGGGCAACATCCGGCGTACTCAGGGCCAGGCCCTCGCCAAGTTTTACGTAGTCCAGGTGCCACATATCCACCGCCCCCTGCTCGCTGCTCTTGGCGGCGAAGCGAAACTGAAACCCGTTGTACAGGTAAGTGGCCGGTACGTTCAGTGTCTGCCCCACGAAGGGAATCGGACGGTTGCCAGGCACCGCACTGTTCACGCCTTCCCGGCCGAAGACCGTATTCCAACTCCCTTCCTGGTCGAGAAACTGTACCAGAAAACTGTCCTGACGCTCCGGCCGGTTACCGAAGCCACGGGGCTGCACGTAAAAACTCAGGGTGGTACCGGCCCGGCCCGCGAGGTTAACCGGGGCGGAGGTGAGGTAATCACGGATCACCGTTGTACGGCCACCACTTCCGGTAGGGTATGGTTTACCGTCGAAGTCGACCCCGTCGAAGGTAGCCACGCCGATCGAGGGGGGGTTCTGGGCGAAGTTGCGGTTTACAAGCACGTCCTCGTCCTGCCAGAGTTGCTGGTCGGGGCGGACGCCTTCGTAACTGAAGTCGTCGAAAAAAGGCAAATCAACGCTTGGCACCGCGATGGAGAAGGTTGATTTATAGACGTCGCAAAGGCCAAAATCGTTACAAAGTGTAACGCAAACCACGTCGGTACCGCTAAAGCCGGATGCTTCGTAAAAGAAGTCGTTGCCGTTGTCGATATCACCGGTAAGAAAATCAAAGCGTTGCGAACGACCGGGATAATTGACGGAGCAGCTCTCGATGTCGCGGCAGGTGGCGCCTCCGGGGATTACATCGTCGGGCACCACCACTTCGGTCCGTGCCCGGGGGGCCAGGTTCAGTGCGCCGAGCGAAATCTCCCGCCCGGCACGACGTACCAGGATGACGACCCGCAGCGGCATCGAGCAGGTTCCGGCGTCATCACAGGCGGTGATTGAGACGGTGTCTAAACCGAACTCCGCACCCGCGTTCGCGCCATAAAAAAGTGAATCGTTGCGTAAGAATGCCGAACCGAAGTCGAGCTCGTCGCAGCCTTCGCACCGGTAATTGTTGAAACCAATGCCGTCCAGCGCCACCGTATCGGGCCGTAGTTTGATGCCGGACGTATTACCGGGCAAGACGACATTAATGCCAGACAGGTCAAACGCTTCGCAGGCCATTTTATCCAATGACCGCGGCTTACCGCTTACCGGCTCCAGCAATTGATCGTATCCGGAAAGGGGGCGAAAAGTCTGGGAGAAAAGGGGAGAAAACGCCAGCCCGAAATAGAGGGCGGAGAAGAGTAATTTTACGTTCATGGTTATCACTTGGGGAATGAGAACGCGTAAACAGGTGTTTTGGTGCATTCTTAAAGCACGCTGTGTCGCAACGCATACAGGGCCCGTATCCGTGATATTGTTCCGCAGGTAAAGGGTTAACGCCGGCAACGAGGCGTACCGACTCAAAGGCCACCGGAACACGGCACTAGTCACAGCCGTCCGGGCGCCGCTGCGACAAATAAATATCAAACCTGGAGCCTACCGGTACCATTTTGCCTCCGGGAGGTTCGGTGCGGACCACGAAAGCTTCACTTCGGTCGGACACGCTGCCGTGGATCTTGCCCACCAATAGGTTGGAGCCGTCGAGCAGGAACTCCACCACGCCAAAACGCTTACATTTAATGTTGGGTACCGACACCTCGCCCGTCTGTCGGACGGTGACGACGAACTCCAGCTCGCTGCCCTGCGGCACCTTCACCCCACCCTTCAGGTCTTCGGCCGTGATCTTGCGGTCACCGTAAAAGAAGTGCAGGATGGTGTTCTCTTCCTGCTTGGGATCATATACCTGTTCGCGGACCTTGGAGCGAATGTCGCCCGTTTTACCGATGCGGTTGGTGTACTGGGTATAGTCGTAATTGCCGACCAGGCCGGGAAGCTGGATGAGTGGTGCCTCGTCGTTGAGAATGGTAAGATATATCGAGCGGTTCTTCTTGACGCCGCTACCCGGGCGGGGGTGCTGCAGTACCACGAGGCCGGCGCGGCGGTTGGGATCGAAAGCACCTTTCTCGAATTTGAGCTGCAGCCCCATGTCCTTTGCTATGTCTTCGGCTTCGGAGCGGTGCATATCCACGAAGTTGGGCAGTTCGGTACTGCTGCCGTGGGAAGTGTAAATGTTGAGGCCAAATTTGAGCACAAAGAAGCAGAGCGTGAAGAACAGCAGGGCCCCGAGGGCATTCCTCCAGAAGTAGCCGGTAATGGGCAGCCGGGCCGTGTTTTTCAGCCAGCCCAGAAAGCCGCCGCCGGACTTTTCCGCCGGAGCCAGCGTGGCGGCGGCAGCGGCCGCCGTTGCCGTTGTGGTGATTGCCGGGATGCTGTAGGAAGTGGCTGCTTCCTGCTGGATTTCCTTGTTCTCTTCCGCAAAAAATTCTGCGGGCGTGGCGGGAATTTCGGAGGTCGCTTCCTCGGGTAATACGATGGGTGTGGGCGCGGCCGCGGGTGCAATGACGGGTTCTTCGGAGAGGGACGCTTCGGAGTCCGGCACGGATTGATCGGTCGGCGGGGTTTCGGGAACGATCCGGGGTTCCGCCGGTCGGGGTACGTCGAAATTTACGCCGGTTTCCCGTGGCATCACCTCGGGGGAATCCGGGTTTTCGGTTTGTTCTGATTCGGGCATGGGGGTAGTTGGGGAGGCCGGGGTGGCGGCCGGGATTATTTCGTTGGCTTTGCGGTCGCGGCGGGCTCTGCCGTACCGTAGTATCTGGGCGATGAACGCAGCCGGCTGATAACCGGCCAGCGCCGCCTGGTGAAAGATGGCCGTGGCGGGCGTCATGCCCGGCAGGCTGTTAATCTCTATCGGGATGGTCTGCACCCGCCCGTCGGCGTAGACGCGGACGAAGGCATCGACCCGGCAGTAGCCTTCTACGCCGAGGGTGCGGGCGGCGCGTTCGAGGTCGGCCTTCACCTGCCCGGCCACATAATCATAGCTGTAGTCGCCGGTTCCCAGGCGGGCGGGGGTCAGGTTCTGCCCTTCGCCGGCCAGGAACTTTTCTTCAAGGGTGAGTACTTCGCCGCCGGCCAGGGTTTCGCTGGGTTCGAACAGCTCGTAGCGCATCGTCCCGTCCACGCCCAGGTGGGTGAGCATGCCGCCGGTGACCTCCAGGAACTTGTCCGCGTCGCGGGGGCCGATGGCAAACTCGAACAGGATGGTCGGTTTTCCGAGGGGCCACTCATCCTTTACGGTCAGTTTCATCAGGCGGCGGCAGCTCTCCACGTCGGCCGTTCCGGGGGAGAAGGTCAGGCGACAGTAAGCGACCAGTTCCGCGCGGTTTTTGATGAATTTCACGGCGGAACTGCAGCCATCGTCGACCGGCTTGGCGATGAGGGGGTAGCCGAAGGTATTCTCCACCTCCCCGTAGAACGCCTCTTCCCCCTCGTGGAATTCCTCGGCGGTCGCCAGCCACTGGCCGGTGACCGACATGCCGGCCTCCCGCAGGCGGCTCAGGGTCGCGTATTTGTTGATGGTGATCCGGCTGCTCTCGACGCCGGAGCCGTTGTAGTAAAGGCCGAGGGGCTCGAGCCGGGCCTGTACCTGCCCGTCTTCGCCGGGCCGGCCGTGAAGGGCGATGAAAACACCGTCGGCTACTTTTGGCAGGTCTTCCCAGGTCAGTAGTTTGGGTTGGAAGACCACGTCGGCGTCGGCGTAGCGGGCGGATACCGCGGCGCAGGCCCGTCGGATGTCTTTGATGACCGGGTGTTCTGCGGTCTTGGCGAGTTTGTCGCGGATGTCGTCGGCGTTGTCCTTCAGGAGCAGGTTTATGGGCAGCTGGTGGAGGGTGTATTCCCTCTCCCCCGGCCCCTCTCCCGGGGAGAGGGGAGACGTGGGTACATCCCCGGGCCGTGCCGGGAGTGCCGCGCTCTCGGACTGTGGGGAGGCGTCTCCGGATTCCGCTCGGTGCCGCGCACCTTCGCTCCATCCGGGGTTACGGGAATTCGCTCCCTTCGGGGTCACGGGGGCGGAGAGAAAGACGGGAACTGGGCGGTAGTGCTCGCTGGAGCTTAGTTTTTCGTAGACGTTGCGGCCGGATTCGACGCTGATGTGGCGCTCGAAGCTGTTACCGCCGAGGAGGACGGCGATACGTTCTTTGGCGGTGGCGGCGGCGCGTTGGGCCTCGAGGGCTTCGTCGAGGGAGGCACCTATGTCGTTAGCGACTTTCATTGCCATTGTTTCCCCGCTTTGCTTCCCGCGTTCGCGCAAACTCTGCCTGATGATAAAGGTGAGAAACTGGCTGGGATTGAGCCCGATCTCCGCCGCCTGGTGGAAGAAGAAGCTGCTGGGCATCATGCCCGAGGTCGTGTTAGGATCGTTGAGAAAGATCTCACCGTTGGGCGTGTGAAAGCCGTCAATGCGGGCGTAGACGTGGAAGCCGAGCTCCGTGAACAGCCGCTCGCACTCGGCGCGGATGGCCTGGATGCGGTCGGTCGGCAGATCGATCGGGGTGACCTTGCGGCTGCGGCCCGGCATGTACTTACTGCGGTAATCGAAGAGCTCGCTGCCGGGCTTTACGATTTCGGTGGGCGGTAACGCCACGACCTTTCCTTCGTCGGTGCGGAGGACGATGGTGCTGAATTCTTTGCCGGTGATAAATGCTTCGACGATTACGCTTTCCTCAGACTGGTGACCGGTAAAGGTTATTAGACCCTCTCCCCCCGCCCCTCTCCGGTAGAGAGGGGGGATTTTAGAGGCGTTGGAGTTTACGGCTTCTTCCAAGTACGCGTGAAGATCGTCGGGGGTGTATAAGGTGAGCTCATGGTCGCCGCGTTGGGCGTCCATGGGGAAGGCGACGCCGTCGCGGAGGTCGGAGAGGAGGCGGACGTATTCGAGGCGTTCGTACTCATCGCGGGCGGCGTACTCACTGACGGGGAGCACCTCGCGGAAGAAGGCGGCATTGACGGCCCGCACGAAGGCTTCCCGGCCGTCTTCCTCTTCGATGATGGCCACACCGATGGAACTGCCCTGGCGGGCGGGGCGGATGACCATCGGCCAGCCGATGTTTTCTTTACAGGCCACGAAGTGTTCGGCGACGCGGTCTCCGTCGAAGTCCCCCTTTTCGATCACCAGCAGGGCGGGCGATTCGAAGCCTTTGGCCTGCATCAGTACTTTCTGGATGGCTTTGTCCATCCCGATCTCGCTGGCTTCCACGCCGGAGCCGGTGTAGGGCACGCCGGCGTATTCGAGTTCGCGTTGCAGCTGCCCGTCTTCGCCGTATTCGCCGTGGAGGGCCAGGAAGGCTACGTCGATGAGCATCGGCAGCTCGTCGCGGCGGATGCGGCGGCCGATCTTTCTGCCCATGGCCTCAAGCTCCAGTTCGCTGAGCGGGCCGAGGCTTTCCTGGTAGCTCTGGAAACCCAGTTTCGACGCGGGGGCCAGGTCTACGGGCGGGAAGAAATCGCGGATGGTGCCCCGGTAGAGAAACTGCCAGTCGAGTAGGTACCAACGGCGGAAGCTGTCCACGAAAATGGGGACGGGTTCGAAGAGTTCCTTGTCGAGGTTGTCGTATACGGTACGGCCACCAGCGAAGGAAATTTCCCGCTCCCGACCGGGGCCGCCGAAGAAGATGCCTACTTTGATGCTCATACGCTGGTTTGCTGCGGAGGCGAAGGTAGGGAGATTGAGCGAAACGGATGCGCGGAACTAGAATTCGCCGGGGCTTTGTTGGGATGCGATTGGCGATTGGTGGTATTTGATCCGGGCTTGGCCGCCGCCGGGCGCTCGGCAGGGCGGCGGGTTGCCTGGCTTTTGGGCGCGGACGCGGGATGCAATGGTGGTTCTGGAGGGCAAGGTTGGGTTAGCCATTCCACTTGTTGATCCCGCTTAAGGTCGGCAATTTGAAGGATAAGAAAGCTCTTTCGCAAGCGATCATCGGCACGGAGATAGCCGTGGCGACTGGTGACGATGATGCGGAGTTCGGGGTATTGTTTGAGTTGGTCCTCAATGACAGAGAGGAGGTGATCGGCGCTATCGATCGTCATGCCGCTGCTCATCGCCAGTTCATCCATACCATCCAGAATAAGAACCGAGCGATTGAAGTCAGCCGAGTCGATAGATAGACTGTTGAAGGCTTCAATTTCCTGGCGAAGGTGATCAAGCGGATCTTCCCTCAGTCCGGATACATCTTTGATATCACGCAGACGTAAGAAATAGACGGGGCGGTCGTAATGGACGCGGGTACTGATGAGGTCGTAGAGCAAGCGTTTACAAAATGAAGTTTTACCCTGGCCGGGCTGGCCATAAAGCAGCAGCAACCGGGGATCAGCCTCGGTACGAAGCTTGTCGCAATCCAGAGGCTCATCCACCAAGCCGAGCCAGGCTAATACAAGGTCGTGCAGGTCGTTCGGCAGATCAGCCTCTTCGGCCGGAACGAATTTCTTCGCCGTAGGATCGCGCCGGTCCTTGCTCTTCAACAGCATCGTTTGCACCTGCGTCCGCGCCCGCAAATACAGCGTTGAAAGCGGAATATTCGATATGTTGCCGGCAGCGGTAGTGTAGAGCGAGAAAAGATACTGCTGGTAAGTTTTAAGCGCAACTACTTGCTCAGAGAGACGACGACTCTTGCTCTCGAAAGTATCGTAAATAATAGCGTAACGATCCGAGTCGCGTTCAATGATGCCGTGCCAAACCGCCGGCAGCCATTCCTGCAAGTACGTTTCCAGATGCGGGCGGAAGCGCGCTTCGGGAGTCCGATGGGTATCAATATCGGAACGGTCAAACGATTTCAGGTAGAGCCGGAAAAAGCGCTGGGACACATCAGCCTGAACCAACCGCTTGGGTTGGAATGCTTTCATGTCGACCTTGGTCTCGGCAATGGCCGTTTTAAGATCGGATTTAAACTTGGTTTCATCCCTTTGCGTTAGTTCATATTTGACGTTCGCGTCCCGTAAAGCAGCGCCGAAACAAATACCTACCGCCGTTCCGACGCTGTGTCGAATAGCCGCAGCGGGGTCTTTAAAGTTTCGAATACTCTTATAACCAAAAACCGCCAGCTTACCGAAAGGAATGGCCATAACCAATCCGTCGCTTTCGAATAAGTCGAGTTTGTCGAGGATTTTAGAAACCGTTGATATTCCGTCGCCGAGAAAGCCGGGGATTTGTCGGGGGCCTAAAGGCGATGTAGGGTCGATTTCAGTGGGTGTGAGCATAGCCGGAAGATACTAAATTCAAACTAATCGTAGTAACAATCAACACCTCAAAACCCCACCAAAAAAAACCAACCGCCGAGAATAAACCGCCACCCCCCGCTCCAAATAAGCAGCATCATAAGTATACCCCCGCACATTCTCCGCATTCAGTGCATTATTAACGTTGACGAAGAGAATCAGCTGGGTATTGCCAACGGGCAGGATCTTGGAAGCAGAGATATCCACCCGCTGAAAATTGGGGTAGCGCAGGCCGGCATCGGGCTGGGCGAATACGGGGGCGAACCAATCTGCGCGGCCGGGGATCGGCTCCCGGCCAATGACGGGCTGGAAGTAACGACCCCGCCGCCAGGTCGCGGCCAGGCCGACCGTCCACTGCCCGTCAAACTTTCTTTGCACCTGCGTCCGCGCCAGAAAAGGAGCATCCCGTTCCGTGGGGACCTTGCCCGCTACGGAACGGCTTCGCGCCACCGCGCCGCTCACCCAGGCCAGCCAACCGTTGTCTTCGAAACGGAAGAGCAGCTCCGCGCCCCGTACCCGGAGGTCGGGCGTTTCGGCGTAGTTTTCCCGTTTGGTGTAGACGGCCGCTTCCACCGTCCAGTCGTCGGTTTCAAACTCGTATTTTAGGGCCAGCTGGTCCAGCTCCAGCTCCAGCCACTGTCATTCCTGGAACTCCGGCCCCGGCGCTGGCCTGCGAAAAATTCACCGGCGGGTGACCGGGGTAGACCTGCACGTCGCGCAGCAGGCTTCCGGCACCGTTCGCAATTCTACTTGGCCGACGGCAGGCTTTTGTTGATGAGTGAGCGAATTACCGTTCGTCAAGCAATTGTTGCAATTCGTCAAGTTGGGGTGGGTTACACGGCGTTCTGGAGTACCCTGAATACGGCTTAGTGTCTGGTTCCGTGCAGATTAAAGTTGGCTTGCAAAGCTTACCTTACCTCAATGATCGACCCCGCCATCCGCGCCCACCTCAGCCGGGAGCCCACCATCGCCCCCATCGTCGCCAGTCACGTACTCCCCGATCGCTCCAATCACGGCGGCGACGTCTACTTCGGCCTCCTGCGCAGCATCGCCTACCAGCAACTGAGCGGCAAAGCGGCGGGCACCATCTTCGGCCGTTTCCTCCAGCTTTTCCCCGACGAGTACCCCCACCCCGAACGCCTGCTGGAGATGGACAACGACGCCATCCGTGCCGCCGGTATGAGCCGGGGAAAAACGGCTTACATCAAAAACGTAGCGCAGTACTGGCTCGACAACCGCCTCGTCAACGCCGACTGGGCGCAATGGACCGACGCAGAAATCATCGCTAAACTAACCACCATCAAGGGCGTGGGACAGTGGACGGTGGAGATGGTGCTCATGTTCGTCCTCAAGCGACCCGACCTGTTGCCGCTGGACGACCTGGTGGTGAAACGCAACATCATCGCCCTGTTCGGCATTGACGATACCGAGCTGAAGGGCAAAAAACTCAACGCGGAGATCCTGCGGGTAACCGAGCCCTGGCGGCCGTACCGGAGTTACGGGAGCCGGTTCATGTGGGCGCTGCAAGGAACGAAGACCTGAGGGAAATAATGAAAAAACAACATCACGTAGACGCAGCCAATACTGGTCCTTCCACCCATCATCGGTCGGGGATGAATTCCCCGGCAAACAAATTGAGGGCACGAGCGGGTTATAGCCACCAACCAACTTATTCCCTCCGCCAGTATGAACCGTTTCTATTTCCTTCCCATCCTCTCATTCCTCTTCTCCGGCGCAACGAACGCACAGATCACGGAACCACGGGATTTTCGCGATTACGACCCTAAGACCGAAAAAGTCTACGCCGTAAAGCCTCTGCTCGAAGGCGGTCTGGGCATCGCCGGCCTGGCCACCACCACCTATTTCTTTCAAGAAATCAACGATAAAGGCAGTTTCTCCGTAGACGACCTGAACCGCAACGATGTACCCGGCTTCGACCGCTGGGCGCTGCCCGACAACTCCGATAAAGTCGACCGGGCGAAGAAGGACAGCGACTTTGGTTTCTACCCTTCCATCGCGCTTCCCTTCACGCTTTTTTTCAGTAAAAACATCCGTAAAGACTGGCTGGACATCTCCGCGATGTACCTGGAAGCCCAGGCCATCAACGGCCTGCTTTACGCCGCCTCTCCCCTCGGCCCCAACTTCAACGATCGCAGGCGCCCGCAAGCCTATTTAACCGACATCAGTGATGACGCCCGGGGAGACGAGGGCAACCTGAACAGCTTTTTCAGCGGCCACGTCAGCACGGCCGCAACCGGCACTTTTTTCTTTGCAAAAGTGCTCTCCGACTACAATCCACAGTGGACTGGCCGGCAGCGGGCGCTGATCTTCGGCGCGGCGAGCCTGCCTCCCCTCTTCGTGGCGGTAAAGCGCGTTCAGGGGCTGCGTCATTTCCCTTCCGATACCGTCATCGGCTTCGGTGTCGGGGCGCTGGTCGGTATTCTGACGCCTCAGATTCACAAGCGGTGGCAGCGTAAGCACCGTTCGCAACTGAGTATCGGAGGCGGGTACGGTGCCGGAGCCGGGGGTATGGGTGTCAGCCTTATTTTTTAGGGCGCGGGCGCGGGATGCAGGGAAAGCTTTTAAAAAGCAAAAAATTAACCGGCCATCGTGATAGGTTTGCCCACGACACAATCAATACCAGGGGATGAATCCCCCCCCTGCCCCCAAAGGGGGAGTTTTACTCGCGGGGCGTTCCCCCTTTGGGGGCTAGGGGGAGCTACAAAACGTTGAGGTGTAAACCTGTCAAACGGAACACCCTAGATTAGAAGCGTCTAAATAAAAAATATGAGTAATATATTCTTATTATTGTTTTACTTTTCTAAAAATCGTGTTCTAAGTTAGTTCATCTGATGTAGCCCGAATTGTGAGTTTAGAGATGATCTAATTCGCTTGGTTGTATAACTAGAATTAATGATGTATACTAATTTCTGTATATTATTGAGTTGTATTTTTATATTCATATATATATATATTAGTTTTTCCATAATGCATTTCTTAAATGAAATACAAAATAGTGATTTATTATGAATGAGTACT
>Ga0209185_1000427_pt1 | contig 50146 bp, 49 predicted proteins | sample SidtaG_2_FD_187425 | JGI IMG/M metagenome (GOLD analysis project Ga0209185, IMG submission 187425) | Marine algal microbial communities from Sidmouth, United Kingdom - Sidmouth_Asex2 metaG (SPAdes) (version 2) | ecosystem: Host-associated > Algae > Red algae > Unclassified | place: Sidmouth... | reverse complement strand
GTTCTTTTTCTTATATGTTTCACTTAGTGAAAGAAAATAAATAACTTGCCCCATTATGCTTGTTCTTTTCCCTTCTAAAAAACACAAAAAATAGTTCCGTAGCTATGGCTATGCAACGATTTTTTGTGTTTTTTAGAAGGGAAAATTACGGCGCATTATGGAACAATTTATTTAATTTCTTTCACTAAATCTTCCTTATCCCGAATCAAGTACGGGACAGGCTGTAGCTCGGCTATGCGCATCAAATTTAGCCAAACATATAAAAAAAATAACTTCTTCATTTGGAGCAGATTATTTTCTTCCTCTTCCCTAACGTAGCGATATCGGAGTGGAGAGAGTGCCGGATAGCCCGACCCCCGACTGATAAGGAGGGGGATACGCCCAAATTATTATTCACTTCACTGGATTTGTCAAAGAACCCAAAAAGTGAAGAAACTTTTTGGACGGTGTACTAAGTACACTGTTTAATAAATGTACATTCTTCAAGCCGTTATTTTTTCATTTCTAATTCAAGAATCACTAATTCAAAAATCATACAGATGCGTATCATTGTTTTTACGATTATAATATTTGCTATCATCATTTTTAGTACCTGTCAATCTACGCCCAATACGTTCGCTCCTACGACCGAATTGAGCGACAAATTTCCGGAAGATTGGCTTGGTACATGGGCGGGGATGCTCATTATCTCGAAGCCGGGTAAGGATACTATGCAAGTCCCTATGCAATTGTATTGTGCTGAAAATGATACACTTACTAATGGTTGGGACTGGCACATCATCTATGGCGCAGATACGAAGGCAGGCAGGCGTGCCTACACACTGCACACACGCGACGCCGCGAAGGGGCATTACGCCATTGACGAACATAATGGCATTATTTTGGACGCACATTTGCTGGGCGGCACGCTGTATAGTCGCTTTGCTGTGTCCGGAAATCTACTTACGACTATGACGCGAAAAGTGGGCGAAAGCATGATTTTTGAGGTCATTTCGGGCAAACAAACACCCGTCAATATCACAGGCAATATCAAGGACATCCCCGAAGTCCAATCTTTTAACATCAGTGTACAACAACGCGCCATACTTTCAAGGGTTCAAATTCGGGAAAAAGCTGTAAATTCGCAGTGAAAATGGTTTTATTATTGCACTGTTTTACTGTTTTATTGTCATATTATTTTATTGTTTTTCGCGTAGCGAAAATCACCACCAAAGAATAAAACAATGAAGCAGTGCAATAATAAAACCACTCAACAGTAAAAAGTACAGCAGTAAAATAATGAGAAAATCAGCTAATATTTTAGTGTTCCTATTGGTCGTTTATCTTTTGCCTTCCTTATGTTTGGGGCAAGATTGCAGCGAACTCAAAGCCGAAGTCAAACGACTCAAGCGCGAACTTTCTGTGCTGAAAGCCGATAATGCCGAAATGCTTCAAGAAGTACAATCGAACGAGGTTTCCAATGAGTTTTTGAGGGGAAAAAATGATGATTTGATAGAAGAAATTGTCCCGATGCGGTTTTGGAATAATAAGTATAAAAAAATAGAACCGCGCATTGTTGCCCTCGAAAATGAAACGGAAAAACTACGTCAGGATTCTGCCAAATATGTCGAAACCATCGGCAAACTCAAAGATGGCTTGCAAGTCCAACTCATTGACGAACCCAATGATGCAACTCCCGAACACAAGGCATTTATTATCAGCGATATTAAAATAAAACGCATCAGCAAAAGCAATATCGACGCCACATTTTACCTCGCCGGACTTAGCAAGACCGCCGCCCAATCCGATGAAGAAGTCTTGATAAAACTAAAGATATTTCGCCAGCAAGGGGGCTTTTGGGAACAACTCGTTTATGGCGAAAAAGGCAGCGCAACTTATGATAAATATTATCGCCTCGAGTTTTGCACCCCTTCAAAAGACAACACCATTCGTTATCATAGTTTAAATAGTTTTGAAGACCGAAAAGATGTCTCAGAGTATCGTATAGAATTTTATTATGAAGAAAAACTGATAGGAACGCATAATTTCTCTTCGTTCAAAAGAAAGTTGTGAGGAGTCAATAGTCGATAGGGTAGGCATGAGGAAATTCAATGTGATTTTTGTTTTTTCTTGCTTCGGATTTCTCCAATGGTTAGGGAAGACGAAGAAAATAAGCTACCCGTCTGATTTGATGTGAAGTCAAATTCATAAGGTATTGGTTTTCAGGCGGAAAAAATTTAAACATACTCTAACATCAGTTATTTGTTAAGCGTTCCAGTAGACTTTATTTAGAAAATTTTTGTATGCAGCTAAATTGTCTTTTTCCGATACTCTTCATCTATTTTCGCCCCGTACCGCAGGGTATGCGGCTCAAAATGAGCTTCGATTAGCGAAAAAATCCTAATTTCCATACAATACAATTTATTTTGGAATAAAGTCTATTTTTACACTTTTTTCAAAAAACCTTTGAAAATTCTAAACACTTGTCTAAATTTAAGCATTTCAACATTTTATCATTTAAGCATTGGTACATGAAAAAGATAGTCGTGATGGCACATAATAAGAAAAAGCCCGAATTGGTGGCTTTTCTCAAAGAACGTCAAGAATGGCTTTGGGGCAGGACGCTTATTGCTACGGGCAGGTCGGCACAAGTACTCGAAGATGCTAAGATTGAAGTAACACTACACCACTTAAGTCCTGGAAAATCAGGCGGCTATGATGAAATTACCGAACTTATCACCACAGGAAAAGTCGATATGGTGCTTTTTTTTCAAGACCGCGAAATCAAAGATAAACACCACGTTGATATTCGGAATCTACTGGATGCCTGCAATACCTCCAATATCCCACTCGCCACCAATCCGGCAAGTGCCGAGTTGCTTATTATTGGCTTGATACGCAAAGAATATGCGGAAAAGCAGAAGGTTTAAAATGGTATTGTGGTATCGTAGTATCGTAGTGGTGTAGTGCTTTTTTTTCGCTGCGCGAAAATCAATGCAATCATAAAGCTATAAAATACTACCTTTGCACTCCCCAGTTATTAGAATGAGTAGATGAATAGATGATGAAATGTTTTTAATGACAAAATAATATAATAAGGGAAGACGAAAAAATAATCTACCCGTCTGAATTGTTCTTTTTCATTTGAGGTAGATTATTTTCTTCCTCTTCCCTTACTTCCTCATTTTTCTCCACTCATTTTCTACGAAGAGTCACTAAAATATGCTGCCAAAGCCGCGTAATATCATCTTTCTGGTTGCCGATAGCTTGCGCTATGATAGCGTATACGATGCCGGAATCCGCCTACCCTACGTCGAACAAAATGCGACCCAATTTACCGAAGCTCGCTCTGCTGGTTGCTGGACTTTGCCGGCTACGGCGTCCTTGTTTACGGGCTTGATGCCGCACGAACACGGCGCAACCTCGCAAAGTCGCTCAATTCATGACGACATCCCGACACTGGCAGAAAAAATGAAAGCCGCCGGGTATAATACCTACCAAGTCACCGCCAATATCGTTACGACAGACATTTTTGGTCTGCATCGCGGATTCGATGAAGTGCGCCGTATTTGGAAAATGGTGGACCCCAAATTTAATCGCTTGCAACAGTTGCTTGTTTTGGTGGGCAAACCGCGCCTTCGCAAAAAACTCATTTCGAAAGATATGCTCATGCAGCGCATGTCATCTGACCTCGATATGGCAAAAACATGGATTCAAAATACCTATGAAGATGTGTTTGAAGAATGTCGAAAAATCATCCGAACGAACGAAGCGAAGGGCGAAAGCAGTTTTATATTTTTGAACCTCATGGAGACGCATTTTCCGTATCATATCGCGCCTACTTTTGAATTGTCGTCAAATGGCGTGATTCGCAAACTGCGCGAAATGACCTCGCTGTTTCATACCGTCAACCAAACTTTTCTGACGACAGGCAAACAAAATATCAAGCCGGATATGCTCGAAGTACTCAAGGGCAGACAGCGCACGGCTTGGTGTTCGCTCGCGCCCGGCATCGATGCTTTTTGTGAAGAAATGCACAAAGATACGGGCAATTTGGTGGTTTTTGGCGCAGACCACGGCGAAAATTTTGGCGAAACAGGTTGGACTTATCACTTTAGTAATGTGACGGATGCCGGGAATAAAGTACCAATGTTTTGGCTTGACCACCACGATGCCGCCGCTCGCACCATCACCAAGACCGTGAGTACACGGCATGTTTTTAATAGCTTTTTGGAAGCGACGCACCAAACGCCTATCGGTCCTTCGATGCTGCACCAGCCCGAAGAATCGAATCCCATCATGCAATCTTTTTGGTATAATAGTCGTGGCAAAACGCTCGATAAATATAAGTATAATCAAATTTGTTTTCTGTTGGAAAATAATCGCTTTTTACTTCGTAATGACCAATGGTATCAAGCACCCTTCAAAGCAAATTATGACGAACCTTTGTACATTGCCTTACCACCCGATGCCCACCCGATTCAAGACCTGATGAGCGAACTAAAGACTAAAGATGAACACCTGAAAACGCTGGAGAATTTTAGGAAATTTTCGTCGGGGATTTCGTTTGAGGTGTAGAAGGATTGACGGGGAGCGCAATTTATATTGTCGATTTCTATTCCGCATTTGTCGATACAACAGGGCAATGAACAGCATCATTCCTCTCTCGCATCTGTACGCTGTCGGGCAATCGCTATGGCGCATCTGAGTTTTTTGGTGAGCAGGTCTTCGGGCGAGAGTATGGTGAAGTATTAGGCTACTTTGATACTGCTTCAAGGTGCATGAGTTCGATGTGTTCGGGATTTTTTCCGGTACAGAGAATCAAGCCTACAGGTGGATTTTCACCTTTAATGGTTTCATGTTTTTTGAGGTAAGGAATGCGGCAAGAACGCAGAGTCGTGACCAAATTCGATGATAAAACGTTGTGTTTCAGCGAGAATAGCTATCTACAAGTCTTTTTGGAATAGACATCTTTCAAGAAAAATTGCGTTAAGTTGAAAACATTTATTATCTTTTCATTCATTAGTGTGTAAGTTTATTTTATCATTTAAAGGTTCTGATGAAATAAGGATATTTTTAGTAGACTTTATTTAGGAATATTTTGTATACATGGAATTTTGTATTTTTTCGATAATCGAGCCTCATTTTGAGCTGCATACCCTACGGTACGGAGCGAAAAATAGGAGAAGAGTATCGGAAAAAGACAATGTTAGCTGCATACAAAATATTTCTAAATAAAGTCTAGTATAATTCATGAAAATTAAATTTTGTATATTATTTAAATTAAAAATTATAAGGTCGCACTGAAATATAGCCATTTTTTAATTAATTAAAATTATTTTTTAATTTATTTATTATTAAAAATGAATTATTTATAAATATTTTTTATTATAAAATAATTTAAAAATATCCTTATTTCAGCAAAACCTTATAAAAAATTTCGGAATTGACCATTAATTGGGCAGCACCGTTAGGTGCAAAATATTGGTAGCTTTTTATGTGAAAAAATCGTACAGAGTGCCTTTAGGTACTCAATATTGTGAACCTAAAGGCTCACTGGCATAGATTTTTATTAGATTTTTACCAATATTCGACCTCTAACGAGGTCATTGAGGATTTTGCCCAATTAATGGTCAATTCCGAAAAATTTTAATTAAAAAAATTCCTTTTTTCAGTGAAGCCATTTAATAAAAAATCAATTATGAAGACGTTTTTAAAATTTTCTTTGATGGGATTGTTTGCTGTTGCTGTTTTCGCTTGCGGCGGCGGTGTGGAAGGCGATGAAGCAAAAACGGGCGATGCCAAAAAGGTGAAACCAACGCCAGTAGCAACGGAGACTTATATGGTGGGCGGCAATAGTACGCTGACCTGGACGGGGTCGAAACGATTTGTAGGCGGTAAGCATACGGGTACTTTACCTATAAAGTCGGGACGGGTAGAAGTGGCTGATGGTCAGATTGTTGGCGGTTCGTTTTTGTTGAATATGACAGCAATCGCCAATACTGATTTGGAAGGCGATGGCAAAGGGCAATTGGAAGGTCATCTGATGTCGGCAGACTTTTTTGATGTCGCGAAGTACCCCAATGCAAAGTTCGAGATTACAGGTACGAAACCAATCACTGGCGTAGCAAACGCAACGCACATAATCAAAGGCAACTTGACTTTGAAGGATGTGAGTAAGAGTATTGAGTTTAATGCAAAGGTGGTCATTGATGCCAATGGCGTGAGTGCTATAACGCCGCAGTTTGTGATCGACCGCACCAAGTGGGACATCGCTTATGGTAGTACAGATGAGGACTCGGTAGCTGATGATGTGAAGGATAAAATTATCAGTAATGACATCGGTATTCAATTGACAATTCAAGCGAGAAAGGTTACGAATTGACGAGTTGGCGAGTTGATGAGTTGACGAATTGTTGGGTTGACGAATTGTTGGGTTGTTTCGCTACGCGAAAATATAGACTATAACTCGTCAACTCGTCAACCCTTCAAAATGCTATGAAATTAAAGATTATTGTTTTAGTCTTGCTATTTGGTGGGTGTAATACTGGGGGTTCGGGGGAGAAGTCGGAGGTTTTGCCTGTGGGTGGCGGGTATTCGTCGAATACGGAGGGCTATCTTGACCCTACGGAGTTTTTAAAAGAATATCGGCGTTTGAAATAAACAGGTTTTTGTGTGTCTAAGTAGTGAGACAGTCTTATTCAGATTGGAATTGGAATCAATCATGTAGAAGGTACATTGCTTCTTTCTCTGCTTTGTTTCTCGATATATAGTTCGTTGTATTGTTGTTGGAGGTCTTGGTATTGGCGGTACATTTGGGTGTAATCCATAATGATAAGTAAGAACATATTTTGCTCGGTGAGAGGGCGTACAATCTTAAAATCGTATGCCCCCAATAGTTGTATCGCTGGTTTTTGTAACCTTTGAAAAAGCATTTCCTGACCGGGTTCCATCATTTGGAGGGCATCTGAAACGCTCTCAAGAAATGGAAACCACTCAAAAACTATTTTGTGACGGAGGGCTTTGGTGGAAAACAAGGAATCACAACTCTCCAATAATTTACCCTGTAAATTGAACAGTATAAATTGAGTGTTACGACTTAAATGAGTGAGTTGATATTTATTTAGTTTGGTCATATCATCAATGACTCCCCCATTGTTTGGAAGAGTTGTTCTACATTTTCCCCTGTTTTTGCACTCGTGGTCATATCACATTCTACGGGCAGGTTTGATATTACGTTTTCGATATGGGCAGCAGTGACAAGGTCTTTCTTATTGCCGATAACTTTGATGATTGCCTCCGGTAAAATGTTTTTCAAGTATTCAATATCTGCTAGGATATTATTGTAAGTCATTGGGCGTGTAAGGTCAAATACGTAAATGATGCCACTTGTACCTAAAAAGTAAGATAAGGGCACTTTGTCTTGCGCGACCTCGCCTGCAATATCCCAAAGCATAATATTGAGGTTGGTATCGTCATCAATATTAATAGTTTTTTTATCAACCTTGACACCAATTGTTGTGAGGTATTTTTCGTCAAATTCGCTGTAGATGAATCGACTAAATAAAGAGGTTTTTCCTACTCCGAAACTCCCCGTAAGGATGATCTTCTTTTTGATTTCCATGTTGATTGGATAAAATTTGAGGGGTAATTAAAATTAAAATGTAAATAAAATATTTGTTATTTTTTTCTTTTCGAGGCATGAAAACCGCGCATAGCCAAGCTACGCAAGGATTTTCATAACGAAGAAAAAGGAAAAAGAACAAGTCGAGAGAATATACATTTATTTTGTTTCTGATACTAAGTAGTCAGTCAAGCTAATACTGTCAGGTAATTTGGCTTGTGTAAAGAAAAAATATCGGCGTGAAGATGTAGCGTTTATTATCTTTTTTCCCTTCTAAAAAACACAAAAAATAGTTCCGTAGCTATGGCTATGCAACGATTTTTTGAATTCTTTAGAAGAAAAAATTACGGCGCATTGTTGAACAATTTATTTAATTTCTTTCACTAAGAGCATGTTTTTTATTTCCATTTAACTGAAACACACTGCTTTGAGCCTATCGGAGATGTATTCACTATCTGCTCCGGTAATGTTTTTTGAATTCAATATTTTTTCCTTGTCTGCAAAATCCATTAATTGATTTGCGAGTTTATCTTTTTCTGAAATACTCAGCGAACCGCTCAAAACAACTGCAAAGAAATAATTGTGATGGTTTTGCAGAAATATTTTATGGCTATGGTATTCTATAAATTCCAATTCTTGTTGTTCGCCATCGGCTTTTTTGAAAGCATCCTCTCCAAAGGCTTTAATGGCGGTCAGCATTCCGCTAAAAATATCACCATCGCCCCCTTGCGAATCCTTTGCATGTGCAGCTCCCATCACCAAGCCCGAATTTCTTTGTATGATAAATATATCTTGCAGCCTTGTTTTGAAATCATCTAAGTCTGCCAAAAAAAGTGCACTGCTTTCTATCCCAAATACTTTAGCCTGAATCAAATGATAATAACGCTTTACCGAAAAATTACGTTTGAGCTGATTATCTATTTTGTCCTTAAGGGTTTGCATTTCAATAGCAATGAACTTACGAATCATCTTACCCATCATGGGAGAGATAACAGTGAGCAGAAAACCTTCTGAAAGAATGAGTTTTTTCTCAATCTCTGCCCCTACTTCATTTCCAAAAGTTGAAGAAAAATCTTTTTTTATATTGGCAATTTTATCGTCAATAATAGGATCTACATGCTGACTGAGCAAGTCGGTATTCTGAATGATACGCTCCAATTGCTCAATTCGCGCTCGGTCTCCATGCAAGAGAATATGACGAATAACTGCCAATTTGTCATCTATGTTGTTTGATGTATTAGGCATCTTGCTCATACTAAAGATTTTTTGACAGACAATATTCAAAGGACACAGCCTATAAACTACCTAAAGTGCACTGTCACACTGAATGTATATTAAAATGCTTTTTTTATTTTTCTCCCTTAATAAGACTTACACTTAGTTGTTGCAACATTTCTGCAAGGCTGTGTTTGTCAGACTTACTAACATTGAGGATTTGCTTTTCCAGTTCAGTCACATGTTGTTTTACCTGTCGGTCTATTTCAGCCATTTTTTCCTCAAAACGCTTGTCAAGTGATTTCAAATGCGCTTCAGTTTCTTTTTTCAATGCTTCTATATCTTTCCCCGTGCTGCCTCTTAAATCACCAATTGTTGTACTAATCTGCTCAAATTGTTCCTCGATAGATTGGATATCTGAGCCGAATAAAATGTCCCTAATCGTAGAAACATCACCAAGATTCATCATACTTTTGTCCTTACTATTGTTGTTTTTATTACTCATGTTTTTATTTTTTGCAAAATTAGCCTGTAACTTATTTTTTCAAATATTTTATTAAAATCCGACACCAAAAGTACGTGCAAAATCTATAGGTATTAATTTCCCTAAACAAAGCACTCTATATATTCATTGTATCACATAACAAAATGAACTTTCAAAACATTTGAAAGCCATTCTTTACATTGTGATTAATACGAATAGAGGAATGAATTATTAATATTTCCCAATTTATTAAATCGCTATCACAAAAGCACGAAAATACAAAAAAAAAAAATAAAAACTAATGTCACAGATTTTAAGATTTTTTAATGGCTAATTTTCAATAATCGACATGATAATAAACAGTCTGTCAAAAAAAAAATTAATTTTGCACAAAATGTGACGATACAATAATGATATAATGTATTAAATGGTGAAATGTGAAGACAACTTCGCCAAGGTATTAAAAACATTCAATCATTATAACATCACTATTATTATCGCATTTCATCATTTAAATCATACCATGGATATACGCTATATCAAACACGAAGACATTGACCGTAAAAAATGGGACAGCTGTGTCCATTACGCTACAAATGCAAGCCCCTACGCTTATACGTGGTACTTAAATAACGTCTGTGAAGAATGGGACGGAATAATAGAAGGCGATTACGAATCTGTTTTCCCATTAGTATGGAACAATCGCCTTGCAGGTTATAAGCGACTCTTCCAACCACAGTTTTGCCAACAACTTGGTTTATTTTCTACCCGAATACTTTCTCAGCCGCGCATGGCGGCATTTTTGGAAGCAATTCCACGCAAATTTAGATATATTGACATTTATCTTAATGAGCGAAATTTTGTCCCTTCCCAAGCCGATTTCGAGGTATTACAACGCCCCAATTACCAGCTTTCTTTGGCAGATGATTACGATAATATTCGTAAAAATTACTCGACCAATTTAAAAAGAAACCTCAAAAAAGCGGCACAACACCAACTGACCTTCACCACTTCCATCACACCCGAAACCCTTGTCACGCTTTTCCGTACCCATCAGGGCAAACACATTGCGAATATGACCGACGCTTCCTACCATACCCTACACCGCATCATTTACAATGCTTTGCATCGCGGACAGGGTTTTATCACAGGCATACAAGATGAAAATGGCGAACTTTGCGCTGCGGCTTTCTTCCTCACCGGGCATGGCAAGATCATCAACCTTCTACCTTCATCTAGCCCAAGAGGAAAAAAAATCTCAGCGATGCACATCCTACTCGACGTACTCATTCGCAATAATGCCGGGCGTCCCGTTATACTCGATTTTGAAGGCTCGGCGATATCTTCTATCGCACGATTTTACCAGAGTTTTGGCGCAAAGAATGTCCCCTATTCCCACATTAAACGAAACAACCTACCCTTTTGGCTAAAATGGCTAAAAAAGTAGATGTAACAGAGAAACCAAAAACTTAGGTAATAAGTAGTGAGACAAATTCTACACTAAGTATCAGGAACAAAATAATAAACCTCACATCAAACAACGACACTTTAAACTTTTATACATGTGACAATTTGAGATACACCCTTACGCATTAATGACCGCAGAGCGGTCGCACCTCTTTAGAGTCTTAGTGCGAACGAAAGTAGGATTGAGCAATTCCGTTGTCGCCAGACAAATTCTTTTGTAAAAAAACGTATTTCGGTAATCAAACTATCGATTCTTGTAAAACTCTTCGTCTGCCGACTATCGCACGCTTCTACCAGACACTACCAAATTTTCGATATACCTATAAAATAAATGTCATCTATTGAGCATAGATTTCGCGCAAGTTTGCGATAAAATGCTTAATTTGCATTCTAAATCACTCTTAAACAGTGATTACTCACACTTACCTATCAAACATCATTTATTGAAATAATAAGTGTTAAGGGATGAAAAGATAATAAACGTTACATCTTCACGCCGTTATTTTTTCTTTAGACGAACCAAATTTGACGCGAATACTTACTGTATTTAAGGAAAATTTGGTGAAGTATAAAGGAAAAAGAACAAGTCGAGAATATACATTTATTTAATTCCTGATACTTAGGGAAGAGGAAGAAAATAATCTACCCCAAATGAAGAAGTTATTTTTTTTATATGTTTGGCTAAATTTGACGCACATAGCCGAGCTACGTAAGGAAGATTTAGTGAAACATATAAGAAAAATAACAATTCAGACGGGTAGATTATTTTTTTCGTCTTCCCTTATAGCCAATACTGTTTTGTGAAATAAAATTCGCAAACAGGTAAATGAATATATTTCAGACTGAAAATTCCATACAATCAAATTCCCTCCAAAATTAATTTAGTATCAGGAATTAAATAAATGTACATTCTTCACGTCGTTATTTTTTCTTTATACGAACCAAATTTGACGCGAATACTCCTGTATTTAAGAAAAATTTGGTGAAGTATAAAGTAAAAAGAACAAGTCGAGAATATACATTTATTTAATTCCTGATACTTAGTATCAGGAATTAAATAAATGTACATTCTTCGCGTCGTTATTTTTTCTTTAGATGAACCAAATTTGACATGAATACTCCCTGTATTTAAGGAAAATTTGGTGAAGTATAAAGGAAAAAGAACAAGTCGAGAATATGCATTTATTTAATTCCTGGTGAGTGTGTAAAATATTAGGGGAACTTTAATTTGTTTGAATGTATCATAAGTTCGTGGCATTAAAGGTACGTTATTCCGTATAGCTATCGGGAGATTCCGTTTGTAGCAAAGTTTGAATAACAAGCTCATAAGGTACGTTAGTACCGACCCCGTTGGTGCGTATAAACGGAGTCGGTGCTAACGCACCTTATGAGTTTGGGAGAGCTTTCTTGCACCAAACAGGGACGGTGCGCTGCACCTTTTACATATAAGGGAAGAGGAAGAAAATAATCTACCCCAAATGAAGAAGTTATTTTTTTTATATGTTTGGCTAAATTTGACGCGCATAGCCTACGCTACAGCCTGTCCCGTACTTGATTCGGGATAAGGAAGATTTAGTGAAACATATAAGAAAAAGAACAATTCAGACGGGTAGATTATTTTTTTCGTCTTCCCTTAGTAGTAAGTCAATCTAATTATGATACGTTGCTTTGAGTGAAATTTTTTCGAGTACGAGGCGGAGGTTATTCAGCATAGCCGTAGCTACGCTGGATGTTCTCCAACAAAGTAATCGAACAAATTTCGCCAAATGAACTTATCATAATTAGTTTGACTTAATACTTAGTAAAGTATACTTAAATTGAAATTCAATTTTTTTAAAATAAACTGTTCACTTTTACTATAAATTCATAAGAAATGAAACAAAATTTACATGCTTTTTTTATCGTTATGATGTTAAGCACGACCATATCGTTTGCTCAAACAAATTGCGAAAATATTATTATTTCGACCATTGACATAGGACCACCGATTAGCTTGTGTGACAATGAATCGACCGATGCCGCTGTGGTCACTACTGTGTCGAATTTACCGACAATGGAGTACCTCATCGTTGACCTTGACCAAACTTCGCTCGACGGCTTAGGGCCTGCCATCATTGGTATTGATGACGATGGCGAATTTGTCCCTGCTGATTTGGGCATCACAGGCAATCGCAATATTGCTATCGTACCCATTACGTACAACATTCAGGATTTCCGTGATGTCGTTGATGCTGCTTTCATGAATTATTACCTCAACAAGCCTTGTTGCGCTTTTGTGGATGCTATTTATCCAAATTTTTGCGCAGCAATGATTGCAAAAGGTTTGACCGATACGAGCAATATCAACAGCATTTCGGATATCATCGCGGTACTTGATTTGGTGCTTGTGACAAGCGGTAAAGATTCAGTAGAAGGCTTGGTGTACAAAATCATTTTGTTCGAAAATCTAATTAAAGCCATTCCTGATGAATGCCTTGAGCCGATGAGCATTTGTTATGCTATCAGCCCGACACGACAGGTATATAACATCAGCGAAACGCCTACGATTAATGATGTTTCGGAGACTGCCCCCAACCAAATCACCGTAGACGCTAGCCTGAGTGGTACCGGAAATTTGGAGTACGCACTTGACCCGAACGGTCCGTGGCAAAGCGACAATGTTTTCGATAACGTGTCTCCGATTGGTTTGGTATACATCCGCACTGTCGGCACGCAATGTATGATTGCATATCCGTATCAGACGGCATCTTTGGCAGTCGAATTGGCTGACTTTAGCGTCATCGTACAAGGCACAGCCAATATCTTACAGTGGAAAACACTAACAGAAAGCAACAACGGAGGCTTTTCAATCTATCGCGCAGAAGACGGCGTTAATTTTGAACAAATCGGATGGGTAGAAGGCGCAATGAACTCTACAACAACGCAAGCCTACCAATACCGCGACACTGCACCATTATTTGGCAAAAACTATTATTCGATTTCGATGAATGATATTGATGGAAGTACTACTTTCTCAGATGTTATTGTCGTGAGTCGTGACGAAGAAGCCGATAGATTCAATGTACTCGCTATACAGAATCCAGTAGCAAATGATATACTACAAGTTACATTTGCAAACAACGCAACAGGTGAATTTAATTACATGATTTACGATGCAAACGGAAGAATCGTCTTAGAAGGCAAAGATACTGTACTTGAAGGCATCAATAACTTTACAGTTGATGTATCGCAGTTGAATCCCTCCATCTACATTTTCGCAGCCACTAAAGATGGCTTCAATATCAGCGAGAAATTTATGATTAATTATTAAAAAAAAATTGTACGCAATTTTCTTTTTAGAGAAATAAAAAAACGGCTAACTACGAAAGTAGTTAGCCGTTTTTTTTTATTTTATTTATCAATCTTCACATACTTCTAATTTCACTTTCTATCTCTTTCAAAATTGGGTATAAAATATTAAATTCCCCTTTAATTGTAGAAGGTGCAAAAAACGTAGTCATTGTGCCCTTTATAAAAGTGTGAGCTGCATCATTTCTTGTATTTTTTAGATTGCCTAATTTTGACCTCAGAACAGTAATTTTCCCTCCGCTATCTTCTAATTTTCTTTCTAATTGCTCAATTGCTACAATTCCAATTGCTTTCATGAGCATTGGACGAAAATTATCATCATATTGAAAACCATAATTAGGTCTTATAATCTTTTTCTTGGCGTATGTTTTATTTCTTCTATCTCTCAATTTTCGATTACAGTACTTCTCAACAATATCATCCATTGAACCTTCTACCCATCCACAGAGTTCCATCAAAGCCAACTTTGAGTAGTAGATTAATTGCTTTTGGTTATTTGAACTATTGTACATCTTTTCTAATTCATCAATAGTAGATTCGATGTAGTTTTTTACAATCATCCGGCAACATGGTTAGGGTTAAAAATATTAACTGCTCTTTCAAGACGTACTTGAACTTTCTCTCTACCGGACAAACCTTCTTTCAAGTTTTCTAATGAAAATAAGTCATCATTTCTCAAATTATCAAGCATTTCCTTCAATTCTCTATCTTCTATATTTTCAAGGTCATTTATATTACTATAAACACCAACTAAAATAGCTTCCTTCGTGGTTTTACTAATTTTGGGTAATGAAGTTTCATTTAGAATTCTCAAATAAAGTAAATCTATAGTTCGTTGAAAATTATGCCGCTTTTGCGCGGACTTAACCTCATTAAGTTCTTTATTATCATCCATATAATTATTCAAGAAGTTAGCTAATCCTCCTTTGTAGTCATTTCTTTTTTCACTAAAGGCAAATAACCTTAAAATTAATTCTTCATAAGCGCACCTATAAGAAACGCCCTCCTCCAAATCCAACATTAATCGGAAATTTTCGTATTGTACTAGCTCACGCAACAAAATATTTAATTTTCCTGCATAAATACAATTTCTAATTTCTTGATTGGTTAGTTTATTTCCCCCTGTATTGAGTCTATGAAAAATAGTAAATAAATATTGCTTATGGCTTTTTTTCGAATAATCACACCTTAACACCGTAATCGGAATAGTTAGATTTTCGACTCGTTCAAATATTGAAGTCAATTTTTCCTTTATGTAGCCTACGGTTTTACCGGATATTTTAGTATCTACATCAGCTAATTTCGATAATTTCCAATCATCATCAGTAAGGAAACTAATGATAGAACTAATTCTTTGCAAACCATCAATTACTAGTCTTTCATCAGTCCTATAATCCAAACTAATACACATACTTGGAATAGGTAATTGTTTAATCAAAGAATCTATAAATCGGGTCTTAGAGGCATTTGACCAAACAACATCTCTTTGAAAGTCAGGCTGAATATTAAGTTGTCCATTCTTGTACATTCTTACAATATCAGCGCAAGACCTTAATTCGTTGAATGCCACAATATCCATTGGTGGAATTTCATTAGTATCATCTTCTGTCGCGAGAACTTCTTCTTGTTCTCGGATATCCTCATCATATTCAATATGTTCTAATGCTACTGCTACACTCATAATATTATTTTTGTATGAATCAAGAATTTCATAATGGTTTTTCTTTTGAAGATAATACAATATAAATAAAACCAAGGAATAATGCAATTTCCCTACGGCATCACCCTCAAAACCGTATACCTCAGCACCACTTCAATCAACAACAAAAGCAAAGCCAGCCCTACCCAGGGATAAAACTCCTCGCTATACCGTTTCACGGTAGTCACATCAATTTTCGTCTTCTCCAGCTCGTCAATAATCGAGTATATTTGCGTCAGTGCCTCCTTATTTGTCGCACGAAAATAGCGTCCGCCAGTCATATCTGAGATTTGTTGGAGCAACCGCTCGTCGATTTCTACGCGCACGAAGCCGAATACATACTCACCGTCGCCGCGCCTGCCTATGGGGGCGTAAGCGTCGCCATTGCTACCCATGCCAATCGTATAAACTTTCACGCCCATCTCGCGGGCAACCTCGCCTGCCGTCAGTGGTTTTACATACTCTCCGGCATTATTGACACCGTCTGTCAGTAGAATAATGATTTTACTTTTCGCTTCGCTATCCTTCAGTCGATTCACGGCGGTAGCCAAGCCCAGCCCGATTGCAGTACCATCTTCGAGCGGTCCGCATTGCAGTTCCGAAAGGAAGGTTTTGACCATGCTGCGGTCTGTCGTGAGCGGACACTGCGTAAAAGCTTCTCCGGCAAAAACGGCGAGTCCCAGACGGTCATGCTCCCGTTTATCCACAAACTCCATCGCGACTTCCTTACTCGCTTCGAGTCTATCCGGCGGAAAATCTCGCGCCAACATACTACTCGAAATATCCATCACCAAAAAAATATCAATTCCTTCTGCCGTGATGTCCTCCTCCTTCAGCGTAGCTTGCGGACGTGCCAATGCCACAACCATCGCAGCCAAAGCCAATGCACGAAGCACAGGTAGCACCACACGCAAACGCCCACGCCACGAACTCTGCCCCGAAAATGCCGACAAAGTAGACATCCGCACGGTAGCATGTCGCTTGCGGCGTTGGGTATAATAATACACCGCCATCAAGGGAATAATCGCCAGTAAAAGCAACAACCAAGGATGCTTAAAAGCGACATTCGCATTAAAAATATTGAATATATTGGTTAAATCAAACATGGTATTGCGTGGTAGAATGCAATAGAACGCGGATTTTGCGGATTCAGCAGATAACGCGGATTTTTTTTGTTTTTATTAGAAAATCTGTGTTATCCGTTCAATCCGCAAAATCCGTGTTCTATTACGTTCTACGTTCTTTTAATTGTTGTTCATCTTCTTCTGTCAATGGTTTTTTCGTAGCATGAATAAATTCGTAAGCCGTATCCATTGCATTCTGGTGAATATCTTCGCCTGGTTTCGATTTCGCAAATTTCACCAAATCAGAAGCCTGTAAAGTATTGCGTAATTTGGTCGTCAGCTCGTCCGAAAATTTCTCTCGACGCAACCAACGCACGATTTCATCTGTAGTTGATTCAAGGGCATTTACGCCGTAGCGATTTTCGAGATATTCCCTGAAAGTATAGGTCAATTTGGTATAATATAATTTCGTTTTACCCTCCTGCCAAAGCTTTTCTTTTTTCAACAAATCCATCTTCTCCAATGCGGTGATGTGTGCTGGTGGCACATAGACCACTTCGGGTTCGGGTTCTTTTTGATTGCGTCGGCGCAGCCACCACACCAATAGAACGACCAATGCGCCGATAGCCAAAACCGTTCCCAACATCGTAGCCACTTCGCGCATCGTGATGGGTACACTTTTGATAGGTTTGATGGGCGCGACGAAAGTACTATCAACCTGCAAAGTACGGACTTCCAACTCCAAAGGCTTGGAGCGCAGCGTCCGTCCGTTTACCTTAAATGCCAGTTCGGGAATGCGATAGAAGCCCGAATCAAAAGCGGCAACCGTGATATTTTGCTGTGTGACAAGTTGGTTAGCGGTAGTGGAAAGCGTGTCGAGTTTACCCGTTCTTACAATTTCCAAATCGCCCAATTGTTCGGCGGTGACTATCGGAAATTGTACTGCCGTATTCGGTGGTGCGCTGACGCGCAAGTGCAGGTCGGTCTGGTCGCCGATAAGCATGACGGTACTATCGAGGCGGGCTTTTACACTGATTTGAGCGTTGAGAGCCCAACTAATTGACCAGAAAAGAATAAGAATTAAAAGACGTTGCATAATGAGTTTTCAAACTTCGCCCGTACAGGCGACTTCAGTCGCCATGTTTCACCCAACATGGCGACTAAAGTCGAGCTGTGCGATTGAAATGAGGTACGTTAGTACCGACCCCGTTTGTAGCAAAATAGTTCTCAAAATTCCCTAAGCTCCGTAGGAGTGACCCCGTTAAACCGCATCAAACGGTGTCGGTACTACGTACCTTACATCGGTTTTTACTTACATTTTACTACAAACGGGGTCGATGCTAACGCATCTTAGGCGACTAAAACTGAAATTTACCCTTGATTATTTCAATCGCACAGGTTGACTAAAGTCGCTTGTACGGTATTTTACCCAAATGTGCGGATTTTTAATAAAACAAAAAACAAAATTCACCTATTTTAACAATATGATAAAATAAACTTGAATGTATGAATGAATTATAAGCATTATCGCATTGCAACATTAACGCATTACAGCATTTCTATTCATTCATTCAAAATTCACTCATTCACTCATTCTTCCTACTGTCGTTGTCCGTTTTTATACGTCAAAATGACGGCATCGGGGAAGCCGTTGGTACGCCAATAGTTTTGACCTTTGACGGCAGATTCATAATCCCAATACCCCGTAGCGAGGTAACTAAATTTAAGACCATAAGGCTCAATATCGAGGTGAAAAACGGCGTCCCAGGGCGGTGTATTTTTATCCAACTCATCAGAAAGAATCAACAATTGAACTTTATATTCAGTTCTAAACTGCGGAATATAATCGGCGTCAGCATTATAATTGGCTTTTTTGCGGAGGTCGTCAAGCACCTCGTTGGTCATTTCGCGCTTGGGCAGATCGACGCGAGTGATTTCGCGTTTGAAGCCTGAAGATAAGAGCGTCGTGCGAGGCGGCGCAGCTACGATACGCGGCGAGGGCGTGATGCGTGTAGGCGCAGAAACACTCGGCGCATTGACAACCCTGACCTTTGGCGGCACGGTGATTGTCGGCAGCGTTGTAGTAGTGACAGGCGCAGGCGATACCGCTGGCGGCGGCGTAGTTTCTTGTATTGGTTTTGTCGGAGTAAAAGACGTGGTAACGGCATCGTTTTCCGCTTTATATTCTACAAATGCGCGAAAAATAGCTTCAGCGATTTTTTCCTGCCCTTCATCGGAAAGCAGAAAACGTTCGTCATTTTTATTCGTCAAAAAACCTGTTTCTATCAATACGCCGGGCATATTGCTGGCACGTAGTAAGATGAAAGGTTCGCGCTTGACACCTAGGCTTTTCCGCCCGGCAAAATCGCGCAATTCGCGGTCTACTTTGTGAGCAAATCCGAGGCTGTAACCTTGAAAAGCATCGCCATAGTTTTGCAGTTTACTCAAATCGTTTGGCGAATCCAATTTATTTTCCCGTTGGAAAACATCCGACACCTGACCATTTTCTATATCGCCGATGACGTAGATTTCTGTGCCATTTACTTTCTTCTGTCTAAGTGCATTACAATGTATCGAAATCAATAAATCGCCTTGTTGTATATTCGCGATTTCGGCTCTTTCGGACAATGACAAAGATATATCCGACCTCCGGGTATACACGATAGAAACGTCCGAAAACCCGGCTTTTATCTTTTTACCCAACTTCTTTGAGATAGCCAGATTGATGTGTTTTTCCATCGAGTTATTGCCCTCTGCGCCTTCGTCTCTACCGCCATGCCCCGGGTCTATGACGACCTTATTTATCGGACGCGGTAGCAATACTGACCCGTCATATTCGCCCGTATTGATGGGGCGAAATTGAACATTGCCCTCATCTCCCTGCGCGCTGACATTGAAATGAAAAAAAAGACAGACCAGTAAGGTCATTGAGTAAGTAATTATTTTCGACATTTTATTTAGTAATTTTTTATAAGAAACGAGGCATAAATAAATTAAGTTTTTTGACGCCGTTATTTTTTTCTTTTTCGAGGCATGAAAACCGCGCATAGCCAAGCTACGTAAGGATTTTCATAACGAAGATTCAAAAGGGTACACAAATTGAAATCGCACGAACATTGAGTATCTACGGCACTCTTGAGGTGTATATTTTACTATTTCCTACCGACATTTTGCTTCCAACGAGGCATTATAAACGTAAAACAGTCTCGTTAGGGACAAAATATTGGTAGTTCAAAGCAAAATACAATAATTTCTTGCCCTGTTAAGGGCAAAACAGGTCGCAGAAAATTTGTGTACCCTTTTGAAAAAAAGTCTATTGTATTTTCACGTTTCGCTGAAATCAAAATTTCAAAATAACAATTGAAGCAAAATGCCCCGTATCGGCGACTTTAGCCGTCGCAGAGCAACAAAACAGCCCTTCCAAATTTGTGCACTAAAACAGTAGAAATCCTAAAAGCCCTACGTTGTGGGATGTTAAAGTTAGTGGAAAACCGTACTTTGCGGCTTAATTTTTCGTTAAACATCAAGGTATTATTTTCTTTTTTAATGGTGAATGTTCATTTTTGGGCAAATGAATTAATAATCAATGTTGAATGAAGGCATAATTAGGGGGAACGAAAAGTCATTTTTCTAATATGACAAAACCTTTGATTTTAAAGGGTTTTATCCATTTTAATGAAAAAATGTAAAAAATCGCTTCGTAAAATTGGTTCTAATGATCAACGTTTTACGCATTACTAAAACGACTTTTCGTTCCCCCTGAAGGCATAATATACCTGATTTATGATTCATTATCAATTTACTCATTCATTATCAATTTACTCATTCACTCATTGATAGCCATGCAGCACAAATACCGTACAAGTTTCATCTTAATGGTCGTTTTAATGTGTTTTTTCGTTGCAGGAAAAGCACAAGATGCGGGTATTTCATTGGGTAAAAAAGAAGGAGAACCAGTGCTGCGTGATAGTTTGCCCGGTATGGTGGCGGATACACTCGTGCCGCTTGCCGATACGCTTGCCCTTCAGGTAGAACCTCAAAAAACTGTGTCAAAGGTAAGATATTCAAGTGATTCGCTAGATGTTCCGGTCAATTATAGTGCCGCCGATTCGATGATATATGATATGGCAGGGCAACGAATCTATTTATACGGTGCTGCATCGGTCGAGTATGAGTCGATGAGTGTCAAAGCCGATTATATTATTTTTGATATTGGAAATGATATCGTGACGGCATCGGGCGGACCCGATGGCAAGGCGCAATTTGTGGATGGCGACCAAGAATTTAGCTCGGATAGCATCAAATATAATTTTAAAACACAAAAAGGAAAAGTCTACCAAGTACGCACGACGGAGGGCGACGGCTACTTGCTATCGAACAGCGTCAAATTTGATATGCGTAGCCAAAAACACGCTAATGAAGACGATATTGTATATGCAGAAGGTACGCTATACACGACTTGCGACCACCCTGACCCGCATTTTGGCATACGCAGCCGTAAAGCCAAAATCATTCCCAACAAAATTATAGTAGTAGGGGCATCGAATGTCGAAATTGAAAATATTCCGACGCCGCTGGTCTTGCCCTTCGGCTTTTTTCCGCTCAAACAAGGTCGGCGCAGTGGGTTGATTTTTCCCCGTAATTACGAATTTTCACCTACACTTGGTTTTGGTTTTCGAAATATTGGTTATTACAAAGCCATGAATGATTTTTGGGATTTGCAGGTGACGGGCGACATCTATACGCGTGGTACATGGGGACTGAATGCACGCTCCAGCTATAAAAAACGCTATAAATATAATGGCAGTCTTGCCGTAGGCTATTCACATCAAAGGCTTGATATACGCGAAGTCGCACCCAAGCCACAACGCGATTTTAATATCCAATGGTCGCATAATCAAGACGCCTCGGCACACCCGACGCGCACCTTTCGCGCAAGTGTAAATTTTGGGACGGGTACGTATTTTTCCAACAATTTTAATGATGCTGAAAGCGTACTTAATAGTACTTTGCGTTCTTCGATTTCGGTGAGAAAGCGTTTTCCCGGCAAGCCCTATTCTATTTCTGCCGGGTTTTCGCACAATCAGAACACTCGTTCGCGGCTGATGACGGTCAATTTCCCTGAGTTTAATTTTACCCTAAATCAAATTTACCCCTTCGAAAGAAAAAATAAAGTCGGAAAAGAACGTTGGTACGAAAAAATCACCTTCGATTATCGGACACGCGCCATCGGTAGAGCAACGACAAATGATACTTTGATATTCAAAAAAGACCGTTTTGATGAAGTCAATTTTGGGGTGGAGCATGTGCCAAATATTGGGATGAATTTTCGTGTGTTGAAATATATTAACGTCAATCCGTCGGTGCGTTATACCGAAAAATGGTATTTCAAAACCCGCGAATTGGATTTTGATTCTACCACCGAAACTACCGAAACTATTATATATGAATACGATGATAACGGCGATATTTTATTGGATTCTGAGGGCGAGCCTGTCATTGACGAAATACTCACCGATATTATGTATGGGCGAATTGACACGACTTATCAATACGGCTTTGCGCCTTTGCGCGAGGTATCGGGCGGTGTGAGTCTGAATACGCGACTTTATGGTATGTTGCCACTGGGCAAGAAAGGTCAAGCAATTCGGCATACCCTGACACCGAATGTTTCTATGAATTTCGCGCCTGATTATCTCAAGCCTGTTTGGGGATATTACGACAGTATTCAGGTTGATAATCGGACGGATGAGCGACAGATTTTTTCGCGTTTCGATAATGGTATATTTGGTAGTGCGCCTTCGCGGACTCGTCAGGCGGCGATTTCTTATGGGATAAACAATCAAATAGAAGGTAAGTTTTTTAGTAAAAAAGATACGACAGAACGCTTTAGAAAAGTAATGCTGCTCAATGCGTTGAGTATTAATAGTTCATATAATTTTGCGGCAGATTCATTGAAGATGGGGAATATCCGTATGAGTGGAAATACGAAATTATTCAAAGTCATTAATGTGAATTTCGGTGCGAATTTTGACCCCTACACGCTGGATGGGAATGGACGGCGTATTGATACTTACCAATGGAGCGAAAATCGTCGATTGGCGCGTTTTACCAATGCAAATTTGACGCTCACTACACGCCTAAACCCAACAGACATCAGCCAAGCATTTGGTAAAAACAAAGGAGCAGAAAGCGAAGGCGGTAGGCGGCAGTCTTCTTCGAGAAAGCAAGTAATTAGCTCTTTGAGTTTTACGTATTCCTTCAATATTTCCCAACAATTTGTAGAGGGTAGAGATACTATCCAAATCACTCGAAATAATATCGGACTCAGTCGTACGACACTCAATGTGACCGACAAATGGCGAGCAGATATCGGCAGCATTGGCTACGATTTTGTTCGTAAACAACTGACCTATCCCGACCTCTCGCTTTATCGCAACCTTCACTGTTGGGAAAGTGGCTTTAGTTGGCAGCCCGAACGCCGTACCTTTTCGTTTTTCTTACGGGTGAAACCTGGCTCATTGGATTTCCTGAAAGTGCCGTATGCACGGAATCGGGTCGATCCCTTTGAGTTTTGACAATTTGTACTTTTTGGTTCTTTGACACATGTAGTGATAGCTGGACTTTGAACATTAAGTAACGAGTAAATAATAAGAGAAGACGAAAAAAATAATCTACCCGTCTGAATTGTTATTTTTCTTATATGTTTCCCTTAGTACTCATTCTTTTTTAGAATCCACCATACGTTCTAAGAGTAATATCTGCTTATCCATTCTTTTTACCATTTCATCAAGTAATTCGATGTTCTTTGGTGTTACTTCGGACGGATTTGATGGGTCCTCAGATTTTTTTCTAATGGAATTTATGACTTTCACAACTAAAAAAACAGTAAATCCTATAATCATAAAGTCCACACCGGCTTCAATAAGTTTTCCATATCCAATAGCAATTTCCTCGGGTTTTGTGATTCCGTTTTTAGTTATTGCTTGTCGAAGAATCCATTTTTTGTTTTCCCAATTAATTCCATCTGTCATAAATGATAGCGGTGGGAGAAAAATTTCAGTTACGAGGATGTCAACGACTTTATTAAATGCTGCACCAATGATTACACCTATTGCGATGTCAATCATATTGCCTTTTATAGCGAATTCCTTAAATTCTCTAAGTAATAGTTTAAATTTCATTTGTCAATTTTATTAATGTATCATATCGTTTGGTATATGTGGCGTTGCCAGTTTTTGCCGACAATGAACATATATATATAGTTCGGTGCTGCTTTCTTTTTTGTTTTAAATTTTCTTCTGGTAAGGGAAGACGAAAAAAATAATCTACCCGTCTGAATTGTTCTTTTGCACTTAAGGATTTATAGTTCTTTAACAAATTCCGTGGTTGCTCGTTTGTCGCGTAAGGGATAGTAGGTGTTGTTTGAACGTAACGGAGCGATAGCGGAGTGGAGAGAGTGCCGGATAGCCCGACCCCCGACTGATAAGGAGGGGGATACGCCCAATTATTATTTAGTAGTCGTTCACTCATAGTATTATCGAATTTAGGAAAGACGAAAAAAATAATCTACCCGTCTGAATTGTTATTTTTCTTATATGTTTCACTAAATTTCCTTATCCCGAATCAAGTACAGGACAGACTGTAGCGTAGGCTATGCGCGTCAAATTTAGCCAAGCATATAAAAAAAATAACGGCTTCATTTGGGGTAGATTATTTTCTTCCTCTTTCCTTAATCATTATAGCTATTGTACGCCCAATCTATTGAGTGCGGTCGTAGCGCGTAGTGGGTCGGGCATGAGTGCGGCGGCTTGTTGGTAGTCGTTGATGATGATGTTGATGTTTTTGCCCATGCGTTCGGCGGCTACGGCGCGATAGTAGTACGCTATGCCGTATTGTGGTTCAATGTTGATGGCAAGGTCAAATTTTTTGTGGGCGGTTTCGGGGTCTTTCATTTCGAGGTGTAAGATGCCGTTATCGAAATGTACGCCCGATGCGAAAGCATGAAATTTTCCGGCTTTGTCGTAGTACTTTTTGGCGTCTGCAAATTGCTCTCTTTGATGAAAATACCAACCTTTTCCCATCAATGCTTCCATGTCTGTGGAGTCTATTCGTAGGGCGTTGTCGTAATATTTGAGGGCGATTTTATTGTTTTTTGCATCAAAAAGTCGTCCCAATTTTCGATAGGCATCTATATGGTCGGGGTCTTCTTCGACGGTGGTTTGGAAGGCTTTTATGGCGCGGGCGGTGTCTCGCATTTGTTCAAAATTTAGTCCGCCCAGATAAAAGCCTTCGGGGTGGCGACGGTCTTGATTGAATATCAAACTAATGGTATTGAGCGAGGCTTCGTGCTGGCGCACTATCATTTGCATTTCGCCCAATTTCAATAAGGTATTCAGTTGGGTCGAATCCTTATTTGTGATGCGCTGTAAGGTAGCGATGGCTGGTTTGGATTGGTTGCTGTCAAAGTAAGCATCCGACAAAAGGTGGTAATACGCGACATTGAGCGAGTCGCGATTGATGGCATTGGTGAGGTCGCTGATGGCTGCGTCGTACTCTTCTTCCTCATAAAAAAGCCTACCGCGTTGGGCGTACAGTTCTGCATTATCGGGTTCATCTTCAATGCGTTGTGAGATATTCGCAATGGCTGGGGTGCCTTGTATCGTGAGGCTATTATTTACCTGTTCCGACTTATCAGACAGGTCGCAAGCCGAAAGGATAATGAGTAGTATGGCTGGGATAAAAATCAAGTTTTTCATAGTGCAAAGATAGACAACCTCAACTTCAACTTCAACCTCAATCTCAATTTCAATTTCAAAATTTCAATTGTATAATTTGGCTTTGCCAAATTATACAATAATATCACAGACAATTTGCATAGCAAATTCTTGAATTTGAATTTGAATTTGAGTTTGAATTTGAAGTTGAGGTTGAGGTTGAAGTTGAGGTTGAAGTTAAGGTTGCTCACTCCTCGCCAATGTCTTCATTCCACAATTGCGGTTTGGATTGGATAAAATCTTCCATCATTTTGATACATTCTTCATCGTTGAGGACGATGACTTCTATGCCTTGACTTCTAAGGGTTTCTTCTGCGCCCATGAAGGTTTTATTTTCTCCGATGACGACTTTCGGAATGCCGTATAAAAGTATCGCGCCGGTACACATCGGGCAGGGCGATAGCGTGGTGTATATGGTGGATTCTTTGTAAATTTTGGCGTCTTGTCTGCCTGCATTTTCGAAGGCATCCATCTCGCCATGAAGGATGACGCTGCCTTCTTGTACTCTTTTGTTGTGTCCTTTTCCGAGTATTTCGCCATTGTGAGCAATGACGCTTCCTATTGGAATGCCACCTTCAGACAAGCCTTTTTTGGCTTGCTTGATGGCTTCTCTAAAAAACTTATCCATTTTTGTGTTCGTTATTCGTTGATTCGTTATTCGTTATTCGTGAAGCAGTATAAATAATAATGTACAATCGTTTGATTTACATTTATTTGCCTTTAAAATCGTTAAAAGAATTTCCATCATAGCGATACACGCCATTCAAAGTACCAAGCCAAATATTGCCTTCTTTGTCTTCAGTAATCCCAAAAAACATCGAATGGTCAGCCTTGATTTCAACCGCTTTTGCTGTTTTGTTTTCTACGGATTTTTTATCGTATTTGGATAATAGCCATTTATTAATATTACTCGCTGCCGAACTGGTCCAAATATTTTCGTCCTTATCTTGGTAGATATAACCCACAAAATCGCTGGTGATATGGCTAAAAGAATTGCCATCGTAAGACCAAAGTCCATCATTGCCACCCAACCAAATATTTCCTTTTTTGTCTTCTATTATCGACCGAACATTCCCAAAAGTACGTCCTTCCTTATTCGTCAATTTGGTAAATGTTTTTCCATCATAAGTGCAAGCATCGCCTCTCGTCCCCAACCAGAATTTCCCGTTTTTGTCTTCTACGATAGCGTTGACGTCATTATTCGTAAGTCCTTCTTTTGTTGTAAAATTGGTGAACGATTTCCCGTTGTATTTGCTCACACCGCCTTCAGTGCAAAACCAAATATTTCCGTTTTTGGTTTGTGAAATGCAAGTCACCCGATTATTGACAAGCCCTTCTTTGGTCGTGAAATTGGTAAACGTTTTTCCATCGTAATGATACACGCCTGCGCCGATTGTTCCGCACCAAATGTCTCCGTTTTTATCTTCTAAAATAGAAAAAACACGAAAAGGTTTCAGTCCTTCTTTGTTGGTGAAATTGGTAAAAATCTCGCCATCGTAGTGCATAAGTCCCTCCCATGTCGCAAACCATAAATCCCCTTTTTTGTCTTGGATTATATTGCGCGTGATGCTGTTGGGACCGTAGGAAGTAGCGATGGTTTGACTCGGCGTAAAGTAGGTATCAACTTGCGGTGCGTTCGTTTCCGCTGGTTTTGATTGGCTTGTCGTATCGTTTGTATCGTCCGTTTTCTTTTGTCCTTTACACGAAAAAACAAAAATTAATAGTAGGAGTATGGGGTAGATTTTTATATCTATTTGATTATAAAATCTAATCATTGGTTTTTGTTTTGCTTGCGTATAACGTTCCCCTTACTCTACCCTACTAAAAATATCTTTTATCATACGAGTTGAAAATTAGACTCACATAGACCTAAAACTCGTCTGCCATTTGTAAAATGTCAGCCGTGTTTTAGGTCTGCTCAAAGTTCGAATCATTGAATCTAAACCGCTATCCAACTACTTAATATTATAGAAATGAGCGTCAAAACCTCCCACGAAACACGGCTGACATTTTGCAAATGGCAGACGAGTTTCGAGCAAACTAAAAGGCTCACATTATGATTTTAATTTTAGTAGGGTAGAGTTCGTTCCCCTTATCTGTAGTCTCCTTTTAAATTGATTTTTTCACAAAACTATCCACTTATTTTTCGAGAATTTGCATTTAAACAATTATACCCAATTTTTAGGATAGCGCTTTTTGCTTTCTCCAAATCTTCTACTTTGTGAGTTACAATAATGTACTCGTCACTATTAGTATCGATAAAACTTAATTGAAAACCTATTTTATTTATCGTTCTGTCAAAATCCTTAAATACATTTTCATTTGAAACTGAAGCTCTTTGACCGTAATCTTCTTGTTTAGGTAATTCAACTTTTTGATTAAAGTTTTCTTTTAAGGTGTAATCAATTCCATGTGTTAATGAAGTTATCTCTTGTTTCCAATCAAGACAGATTATGAAGTAATTCTCTTTTTGATAAAGAGAGTCTATGACATAGTTCAAAGTTGTCATGTACTCTTCATCATCTGTATAATCTTTCAGCTTATCTATGAAATCAGAAAATTCTCCCCTTTTAGATTCGTTAAGACATATTTCACCTAACTCAAGGTATCCCTGTTTTTGAGTTTCAATATCTTTTCTATTCTCTGATAAATCATTGTCTTTATTTGAGTCTGCTGATTGACTTTCATCTTTTGTTTTTTGCTTATTTTTCCTAAAAAAATCAAATAGTCCCATTCTTGTTGGTTTTTCTTTTTCCTGCTTATAGCCTAACTTAAAAATATCCGCATTGTATTTACTTTCCACCGTTCAAACACCCAAATTTACAATAAAAATCATAAAAACCCCCACAATTATATCCACTTTAAGCCTTCAAACCATTTATCTATACTGTAATTTCTCTCAACATATAGCAAAAACACCACTTAGAAAAGTATCTTTGCAAGATAGTTCGCGGTTATTGAGTGATTAGCCTGATGCCTAATTCCCCAATAACCTAATTCCCGAAATCCATTTCATCATTCAAGCATTTAAGCATTTTCATTTATGTTATTATCAATGACCGGCTACGGGCGTAGCACACAAAAAATCGGCGAGCAGACCGTAGTGGTAGAAATCAAATCGCTGAATAGTAAATATTTGGATTTGAAACTCCGGCTACCGCAGGGCTTCAATGAAAAAGAAATGGAGCTCCGCAAGATACTCACCGTAGGCATCAAACGCGGCAAGGCAGACATCAATGTTGATATACAGGAAGATGGTGTTGCGAAGGCGATGACTTTTAATAAAGAACTCTTTCGAGCGTATTACCGCGAGTTGAGTGAGCTGCACCAAGAACTCGCGCCCGACCAAGCGGGCGACCTCATGCAGGCCATCATGCGTATACCAAGCGTGACCGCACCCGGCGAAAATATCGTAGACGATAGTGCGTGGACAACCATCAAAGCAAGCGTACAAGAGGCTTTGGAGAAGTTTAACCAATTTAGAAAAAGCGAAGGCGATGTCACGGAAGCAGATTTTCGCTTGCGAGTAAAAAATATCGGCGAACTACTCACCGAACTCGTGCCACACGAAACACCGCGCCTTGAGCGATTGCGTGGTCGCTTTACACAGCACCTCACCGAGCTTCGCCAAAAGAAGGATTTTGACGAAAATCGCCTCGAACAAGAAATTCTTTTTTATATCGAAAAACTCGACCTAACGGAAGAAAAAGTTCGCCTGGAACAGCATTGCGAATATTTCATCCAACAACTCAATGATACTAAAACTGATATAAAAGGAAAAAAACTCAATTTCATCGCACAAGAAATGGGACGCGAAATCAATACCATCGGCTCAAAAGCCAATTCTGCCGATATACAACGCATCGTCGTGCAAATGAAAGATGAGTTAGAGAAAATTAAAGAGCAGACTTCAAATATTTTGTGAAAAAGTTCATAGTTGATAGTCCATAGTCCATAGTTTTCAGTCCATAGTTCGTAGTCGATAGACTAACATGAAGCTACTTCGGTGTAAAAACTATCGACTATCGACTGAAAACCATGGACTATGGACTATTAACTATCGACTGAAAACTAAAAACTATGAGCTTAAAATTTGAGAATTTAAATGTGTGGAAGCGTGCCGTGGATTATACCAGCATGATTCACGAATTGACGCGCAATTTTCCAAATGAAGAGAAATTTATATTAACCTCACAAATAAAAAGGGCGGCAGATTCTATAGCTTTAAATATAGCAGAGGGCTCGCTTGGTCAAACCGATCCAGAATTTTCCAGATTTTTGAGCTATCCCATTCGTTCTGCCGCAGAAGTGGTCACGTGTCTGTACATCGCAAAACGCAGAGACTTAATCCAAGACGAAGATTTCCAAAAATTATACGAAGAAGCAACATCACTAATCAAAGTAAACGTTATCAGTCCATAGCTTTCAGTCCATGGTTGATAGTCGATTGTCGATAGGATAGAATAGGTTGATAGTTTTTACACGAAGTAATTTCACGTTAGCCTATCGACTATGGACTATCAACTATCAACTGTTACCAACATAGTTATCCACACCTGTTGATATTGTCTTTCTACTCAATTGAAATGTCACATTCAATACCGCACAAAGTAGTAATAATGCGCCTCCTTGATGCAAAACGCCCAGTGTTACGGGGATACTTCCTTTACAATAAATGACGGTAAAAACACCGAGTAGAAACTGAATTATTAACATCCCCAACATCAGCCTCATACCGCGTTTCAAACTCGTCGAAAGTGCGTACTTTCTCGAAATAAATACAATATATAAAATCAAGACAGTCAGTACATAAGCTGTCATTCGGTGAACAAACTGTATCAATGCCGGTGCGAAGGCATTTTTATTATACTTCACGAGGTTTTCGGTAGTCCACTGTGCGCTATCAAGCAGTACGGGCGCGATGACTTTGCCATTCATATCGGGAAAGCTGGGGTATGCCAAGCCCGCCTTCATACCCGACATCCAACCACCAAATATTATTTGCACCGCTAAAACGACCAAAACGACGGTTATCCACCTTTTTAACACTGGATTGTGGAAAACTTCCATGCCTGATTTCCATTCATTTATGAAAGTCCAAAACAGATAGCCAAACAGAGTAAAACCTATCCCCAAGTGAATCGAGAGCTTGTAGGCATTGACCCAAGCATAGTCGGGCGTATTCAAGCCACTCTTGACCATTATCCAACCAAAGACTGCCGCTAGCATCGCAATCAGTATCACAACGCCCAATCGACGCACCAAACGTCCGTTGAGCTGTTTTTTTATTAAAAAATAGATAAACGGAAATAAAAACACGAAACCCATCGACCGCGCCCACAGTCGGTGAAACCATTCCCAAAAATAAATCACCTTGAACTCCCGCAGCGTCATATCCGCATGTATGGACTCGTACTGCGTGCGTGCGTGCGTTTTATACTTCGCGAAGTTCTCTGCCCATGCCGCCTCGTTTAAAGGCGGCAGCGTGCCTTTAATCACGTCCCATTCAGTAATCGACAAGCCCGAATCCGTCAATCGCGTAATACCGCCAATGACCACTTGCATAAAAACCATAAATACTCCGATGCCCAACCAAATGACCACCGCCTTTGAAGATTTTTTCATAAACAACGTGTTGTTGATTTGACGAGTTGTTGAATTGTTGTGTTGATGAATTGACGCATGAATACGACAACTCAACAGCTCATCAATTCGTCAACTCGTTTTCCTCCGCAAAAATAAATTGTTTTGGTCAAAGATGTTACTCACTTTCCAACACTGTGATTATTTATTATTAATTTAAATTTAAAAAAAAAGGCTTCATCATCAGTAGTGTTAGTTTGTAGAGAAAATAATGACCGAAAATTTGGTCGATTGGTTATTAAGAAATTTCGACCATACTTAACATTAAACCAACATAATGAAAAGCATAAAATCAATGAAACACTAAGCGCATTAAAAACACTAATATCGAATTAATGTGAAAATAAACTAAGTTAAACTAAAGTTTTCATTATCAATGATTTGTATGAAATTTAGTGACCTCTGTGTGCTATTTGTTTTAGTGTTCTTAATGCGCTTAGTGGTTCAATATTTTCGTCGAATAAAGTAAAAAATACAATACCCAACATGTTTATTCACATTGATGTGGAAAACTACTCACTGAATAAAAACACGGTGTAGAGAAAGTAATAAGTCCCTCTTCGATGTCAGTAAGTATCACGTATACCAACAAAAACACCAATATCAAAGGATATTTAGAATATGTTAAATTTAAATTCTTAGTGAGTGTTGGTAAGTTGCATGGTTCTCCACCATTGTTTCCACAAGTTACTAACAAAAATACGACTAACTTTAGGCTGATTTTTAGTACTTTATAAAATTAATATTAATGAATGTGAAGAAGTGAGACAAACAAAACGTGTTTTGTGGAAAATATTTTGTTTTTGATTCATTCAAATTTACGATCATTACCGTTAAATCTGCATACTATCTATTCGTCATTACTAAGTTGCTTATATTTGTACTATGCAAAGAAGCCTTAGCTATACAATAACACCTGTTAATTTATTTTGTTTGATGATAATTATCGTCATGGTAACAGTATATGGTGTGCTGCGAATAGGTTTTGCAGATAACAGCCTGCTTGATTTGTTGAGTACAGCAGGTTTCGGTACGATGCTGCTTTTGCTGCCCGATTTTCTACACCGATTTCAAGCGATACGCACACGAGGCTACTCCACAACGCTTTTTACACTTGGTCTTTGGGTGCTGCTGATTTTACTGAGTTTTGTGCCGATGATTGCTTGGGTCTTTCCTTATGTATGCGTAGCGAGTGGCGTGATTTTGTTGATAGATTATTTGCGAAAATGGCGCAAAATTCTCACAAAACCAATCGCGATTACTTTCGGGATTTTATTATCCTTATATCTCATTACATTTCTATGGGGCGGCAAATGCCACAATCCACTTTATGTTGAAAAAATCGCACTCGGCGAAGCGCACATTGACCTGATGTATCACGCGACTATCGCCAATTTGATGAAAACCCACGGTTTTGCGACTACCGGAATGGATGGCAATATTTATCTGCCTTATCACTGGGCGAGCCATTTTGTCGCCGGACGTTTTTCTGAGTTGCTGAATATCGCGCCCGTGAAGTTCTATAATTTTTCCTTGTATGTCGTCTTTTTGCCGCTGTTTTTCAAGGCTTTATTTTTGGCAGTGGCGGAGGTGCGAAATTCGTACCTCCAGCCACTGAAGGAGAATTCAGGCTTAATTCAAGGAATGCAGTCGGACTCCCCTTTAGGGGCTGGGGGGGCACGATGGTATGATTTTATTGCCACTTTCACGATTTTCGCCTTATTTATACCGCTCATAATGCGTGTACCGGGCGCACTTTACGGCGAATCTACTTTGATGGCGGCGACTTTGAGCATGTTGATTTTTGCTTTGCTGTTTCGGTATTTGCAAAATACCGAGCCTTCCGATACTTCAAAAGTGTCTGGCGACTTTGTGGAAAAAGTGTCTAACAATTCGGCGATAGGTAAAATCAACTTTATCGCCGCAAGTTTACTTGTCGGTGTCTTGGCTTTATTCAAAATTTCTTTTGGGTTCATTTTCACGAGTGTGTATGTGTATGTGTTTTTTCGGAAAAAATGGTATCGGTCTATATGGAAATTGGGCGTACTTTTATTGAGCATCACGATATTTGCTACCATATATATGTACAACCGCGAAACAGGCGGAAGTGCCAATGCCGGATTCAACCCACGACACACGATGCGAATGGTATTGGACTTGTTGACACCGAAAACGTGGTTGTATTATTCGCTGTGTATAATGCCGTTTTTATTTTTGTTATTTAAAAAAATAGGTTTATCTGGCGAAGTTTCCACCCCCCAGCCCCCTCCAAAGGGGGAGATTCTTCGCCTTGCGAAGAACAACTCGCGTATATCTCCCCCTTTGGAGGGGGTTAGGGGGTGGAATTTTTTTATTAAAACATTTAATGTAAATACGTTGCTATTGGAACTGCTGCTGCTAATACCAATAATTGGTTTTATCCCTATTGCTATAATTAATTTGAAGCATAATAGCGTGTATTTTACTTGCTTTCAAATTTTGTTTGGGGCAATGGTTTTCATCGCCATTTTGCCTGAAATGTGGTCGTTTTTTAAGGGGAAAATGTATCGAAAAATTATTGGTGGAGGTATACTCGTGGCAGTTATTACATTAGGCGGAATAAAATATATAAAGACGTTGCCGATTCCTATCCAACAAAATTTGACCATAAGAAAAACGCTGCTCGAAAGAGAAAATTTGAGCGAAGCGAATGACAAATTATTTACCAAAATTCCACAAAAAAATATTTCACAACATGCTGATTACCAACTAATAAAAAAAATAGCAAGTCTCAATAAAAAACCACGCACCTACAAACGAAAAGCCTGCCTATGGATACCGCCCACCAACCGCGCTTATTGGGATATGCAAACATATCGCAGGTACGGCGCACCTTTTGTAGCAACTTCTTTGTCGGGAATTTCGCTAATTAATGGCAGACCAACCGAGGAGTTTTCAAGATACGCTTACTATCAGTATCCAATGGACACGACTTACGATACCGACCTCGAAACAGTGAAGCAAAAAGCTGCTAAAAAGAGTTTTTCGATATTGATAGAAGTGAAGGAGAATGGGGAGTTGGTGGAGCATGATTTGTAGAGACACAATTATTTGTAGAGACGCGATTAATCGCGTCTCTACAAATAATTGTATTCAAATATACTGATTAATAATATTCTCAAATAACTCCTGTTGTCCGCTGCGTTGTTTTGGTGCGCCATTTTTACGGGCGATTGCTGAAAGGTCGGTTAGGCTCAACTCGCCTTCCTCGTAGCTTTTGCCTTCACCTTCGTCAAAAGAACTATATCGTTCCGTTCTCAATTGCTTATAATTCGACATTTCGAGCAGCTCATCTGCAACGAGCAAAGCCCTCGCAAAAGCATCCATACCGCCAATATGGGCATGAAAGATATCCGCCAAATCCGTCGAATTGCGGCGTGTTTTGGCATCAAAATTAATACCACCGCCTTGCAAACCGCCCGACTCCAAAATAACCAACATCGCCTGCGTGAGTTCGTAAATATTATTTGGAAATTGGTCGGTATCCCAACCATTTTGATAATCGCCACGATTGGCATCTATGCTGCCGAGCATCCGCGCATCTGCCGCAACTTGCAGCTCATGCTGAAACGTATGCCCTGCCAATGTCGCATGATTTACCTCGATATTCATCTTAAAATCACTCGCTAAATTATAATCGCGCAAAAACCCCGCGACCGTTGCCGCATCGTAATCATATTGATGTTTGGTCGGTTCGCAGGGCTTAGGTTCGATAAAAAAATTCCCCTTAAAACCCTGTCCGCGCGCATAATCTCGCGCCATCGTCAGAAAGCGTGCCAAATGGTCGAGTTCGCGTTTCATATCCGTATTCAGCAAAGACAAATACCCCTCGCGCCCGCCCCAAAAGACGTAATTTTCACCGCCGAGTTTCATCGTCACATCTATCGCATTTTTGACCTGCGCCCCTGCATAAGCGACCACCTCAAAATCAGGATTCGTCGCCGCGCCATTCATGTATCGAGGGTGCGAAAACAAGTTTGCCGTACCCCACAAAACCTTTACGCCCGTTGCCTTTTGATGCTCTAAGGCATAATCAGAAATCACCTCCAATCGCTTTTCAAACTCCGTCAAAGACTCCGCTTCATCCACCAAATCGACATCGTGAAAACAGTAATACGGAATGCCCATTTTCGTGATAAATTCAAACGCCGCATCCATTTTATCCTTACCACGCTGAACGGCATCATCTGCCGTAAGCCACGGGAATGCCTTAGTCGGTGCGCCAAATGGATCGCCGCCCGTATTGCCAAACGAATGCCAATACGCCACCGCCAAACGAAGGTGTTCGAGCATCGTTTTTTCACGCACGATACGAGTGGGTTCATACCATTTAAATGATAGGGGATTGTCGGAACTTTTTCCCTCGTAGCCGATGTTTGGGATGTCTTTGAAATATTGATTTGCCATGGTTTACCACTCTACGGTTTGGATGTATTTTGGGAAAAGCAAAATGCGCTGTTTGTCATTTGCATTGAATAAAAAAGGTGTGACATCTTGCGCTAATTTTTCAAAATCAAAATTTTTACACACCTCCTTCAAATGGGATTTAAGTGACTCGCTGTCAGTTATATTGAATCGTTTTTTCAAAAAATCATAATTAGGTTTTGTCTTGCTTGTTAAAAAAATAACATCGTAAAAATCCCTTCCTTTGGGGCGTTTTCTACCTGTAATTGCCGTTATTTTTTGACTTAATAAAATGTCTATTGGCGTTGTACGAATTTCTGTAAATACGTCAAATTTATTTAAAAAAGCCATCTGTGATTCAAAATCAAAATGTTGAGGTTCGGTATCAAGATTAATCAAAATTTTTGCTTCTTTATGTCCACTCAAACCCGTTTGGTACAGTAAACCGGGAAAACGAATATAGCAATGAAAAGCGCCCTTAAAAACATGGCGCATTTCTACTTCAAAACCTTGATATTCAAGCCCTGCTTGTATGATATTTGTAACCTCTTTAAAGTCCTCTTTTGACAAGTCAAAATTGTCAAAATCTAAGTCTTCTGAAAAGCGTTGTGTATTGTGAATAATCCTCAAACACGTACCGCCCAAAAACGAGAATTTTTCTGCATATTCGCTCTGAAATATCAAATCAAGAATTTTATATTGCAAATATTCTCGCAACAAAAACTCCCCCCGATTGTGCAACATCGGCGGATAATACGCACGAATTTCGTCAATTGTTATCATGGATAAATGTTTTAAATCGGGCGGCTCTTTCTGTCAATGCTCTTGAATCAAACAATTCCAAATATGCTTCAAAATGCACCCAACTAATTTGCGATTGCAATTCAAAAATATTTAATCGCCATTCATAAAAATCTTCTTTTGTTTCGATATGTGGATTTAAATACAAAAAATCCAAGAGCGCTTTTGTAGGAGTTGCAATTTTAAATCTATACTCACCAATCTCCTCAAAACGATAACCAAAAAATAAATTTTTACGCAAACTCCGATAGGCAAATGCCGCATCGGGCGTTGAAATTTTTTGTGTTTTTTTTGTGGTAATAGACGTAATTGTAAATACCCCTTCGGGAATCAAATTATAATACTTCAAAGCCGATTCCAACGAAATATACGAAGGACGATAAATTTGGTTTGCTATAAAAAACAAGTCCAAATCGCCTCTGATTTTTTGTTGACTAAATCGGTAATATCCATTGCGAATTTTGACGATATAACCTTTTTTCTGCCAACGGGTCAGCGCATTCCAATCAAAATTAGGAAACCGCTTTTTGATTTCTATTTTGGGAATGACGCGAAGGTGCGCGAAGGTATTTTGAAAATCTAAAAAAATCATTTTATTTCTATTTATCTACAAAAATACAGATTTTTAGAAACAAAATCAGTATTATATAGACAAGAATGTCCGTGTTACGTTGTACCAATCCTCATACGCCCCTTCATATTTTTCTTTCTCCCTATCGGGAAAATAAGTCAAAATGACCTTAATATTTTGCATCGCTTCTTCTAGCGAATGATAAACGCCAACGGCAACACCCGCTGCTTTTGCTGCACCGACTGCGCCCGTTGTTTCCACCACTTGAATTTGGCTATCGGTCAGCGTAGCAATAGTTTTGCCAAAGGCTTTGGATTGAAATAAATTGTCATTGCCAACTCGTATCGCGTTCATGTTCAAGCCCATTTCCTGCAAGATACTCATTCCATAGACAAACGAAAAACCAATGCCCTCCAAAGCGGCGCGATACAGGTGCGCTCGCGTATGCGTATTGAGTTGAAGATTATGAATATGTGCGCCGATATTTTGATTGCCGAGCATGCGTTCTGCGCCATTCCCGAAGGGCAAAATACGCAAACCCTCCGCCCCTATCACAACTTCATCTGCTATGCGACTCATTTCCGAGAATGTATGGTCACTCGTGCCTACTTGTTGCCGCATCCAACGGTACAAAATCCCCGCACCATTGATACACAAAAGCACCCCAATACGCGGCGCATCCGCTCTATGATTGACGTGTGCAAAACTATTGACACGCATCTGTTTATCATAAACCAGTGTATCAACAATACCATACACTACGCCTGATGTACCACCCGTTGCCCCTACTTCGCCGGGCTGCAAAACGTTGAGGGAGAGCGCATTATTCGGCTGGTCGCCTGCGCGATACGTGACGGGAATGCCTGCATGTAAGCCTGTGGCTTCGGCGGCTTTGTTGGTAACTTTGCCTTGTATGGATAAAGTTGGTGCAATCGCGGGAATGAGTGCTGCATCTATTTCGTAATTATCCAAAACTAAATGCGCAATTTTTTTTGCTTTAAAATCCCATAAAATACCTTCGGATAAACCGGACACTGTCGTACAAATTTCGCCCGTCAGACGCATAGCGATATAGTCGCCGGGCAACATTATTTTGTCGATTTTATTATAAATACCGGGTTCATTATTCTTTATCCATTTCAACTTGGAAGCCGTAAAATTGCCGGGTGAATTGAGATGATGAGCAGCGCATTTTTCGTGTCCGATGCGGTCGAAAGCTGCTTCGCCAATCTCCACAGCACGACTGTCACACCATATAATAGCAGGTCGCGATGCCTCTCCAAATTTATCGACCGTCACCAAGCCGTGCATTTGATAGGAAATACCGATGGCTTTGATGTCGGCAGGGTTCACGCCTGTTTGTGCGAGCAGTTTTCGCGTAGCGAGACAAATATTTTCCCACCAAACTTCGGGGTCTTGTTCTGCCCAACCGGGCTTTGCGGCGAGGATGTCCATTTCCGTTTCAGGACTATACACAACGGCGACTGTCGCACCCGAAGCCGAGTTGACCAGTGCCGCTTTTATGGAAGAACTGCCGATGTCGTAACCTATTAACATAGTAAAGTTCACGCTCATCCTCAATATAGGGTGAAAGTAACACAGGCTTCCAGCCTGCATTGCGTTAGTTCGTCCTGTTTTATCGAAATAACGTGTCTATATAGTGAGGTGCAGGCTGGAAGCCTGTGTTACTTTTTTTCGAAAAATGAATTTCATCCTCAATATAGGGTGAAAGTAACACAGGCTTCCAGCCTGCATTGCTTTAGTTCGTCCTGTTTTATCGAAATAACGTATCTATATAGTGAGGTGCAGGCTGGAAGCCTGTGTTACTTTTTTTCGAAAAATGAATTTCATCCTCAATATAGGGTGAAAGTAACACAGGCTTCCAGCCTGCATTGCTTTAGTTCGTCCTGTTTTATCGAAATAACGTATCTATATAGTGAGGTGCAGGCTGGAAGCCTGTGTTACTTTTTTTCGAAAAATGAATTTCATCCTCAATATAGGGTGAAAGTAACACAGGCTTCCAGCCTGCATTGCGTTAGTTCGTCCTGTTTTATCGAAATAACGTATCTATATAGTGAGGTGCAGGCTGGAAGCCTGTGTTGCTTTTTTTCGAAAAATGAATTTCATCCTCAATATAGGGTGAAAGTAACACAGGCTTCCAGCCTGCATTGCGTTAGTTCGTCCTGTTTTATCGAAATAACGTATCTATATAGTGAGGTGCAGGCTGGAAGCCTGTGTTGCTTTTTTTCGAAAAATGAATTTCATCCTCAATATAGGGTGAAAGTAACACAGGCTTCCAGCCTGCATTGCTTTAGTTCGTCCTGTTTTATCGAAATAACGTGTCTATATAGTGAGGTGCAGGCTGGAAGCCTGTGTTACTTTTTTTCGAAAAATGAATTTCATCCTCAATATAGGGTGAAAGTAACACAGGCTTCCAGCCTGCATTGCTTTAGTTCGTCCTGTTTTATCGAAATAACGTATCTATATAGTGAGGTGCAGGCTGGAAGCCTGTGTTACTTTTTTTCGAAAAATGAATTTCATCCTCAATATAGGGTGAAAGTAACACAGGCTTCCAGCCTGCATTGCGTTAGTTCGTCCTGTTTTATCGAAATAACGTGTCTATATAGTGAGGTGCAGGCTGGAAGCCTGTGTTACTTTTTTTCGAAAAATGAATTTCATCCTCAATATAGGGTGAAAGTAACACAGGCTTCCAGCCTGCATTGCTTTAGTTCGTCCTGTTTTATCGAAATAACGTATCTATATAGTGAGGTGCAGGCTGGAAGCCTGTGTTACTTTTTTCGAAAAATGAATTTCACCCCATACTGGGGGTGAGCGAAATTTCGAGTTCAAGTGTCAAGTGGAAGTTCAATAATACTTGATTTGGCGAAGCCAAATCCTATAATTTGAACTTTCCCGATAATTATCGGGATTGATTCTTGTACTTGAACTTTCCAAGACAAATATAGTCGGCATAAAGCGTATTTTTGAATAATTTGAAATTAAATTTGAATAGATGCGTGAAGGAATGAACTTTATACCGTAGATATTGCGTTTTAATGGCATTGTAATTTAGATTTCCGTAAAATAGAGTTATTTTACGGTTTCATAGGCTGATGCAAATACTGTACTGACGACTTTAGCCGTCAAGTAATTTGAAGAGCATTTGTAAGTAATTGATTTTTATAAAATTAGAAATTTAAATAAAACTTACCTGACGGCTAAAGTCGTCAGTACGGTCAGCCGCTACGATAAAAATATGGGATCAATCAGACAGCAACAAGTAGCTTCTACGGTACAACGCAATTTTAGCATCGTACTTCAGATGGAAGGAAGATATATTTACGAGGATGCCCTCGTGACCGTCACACGCGTCAATATGACGCCGGATATGGGTATTGCAAGAATTTATTTGAGCGTGTATAATGTTAATAATCAGGAAGTTGTCGTGGAAGCTATGCGCCATGCAGGGACGAGATTGCGACATGAATTGGGCAAACGTATCCGTAATCACGTCCGTAGGATTCCGTATTTGGAGTTTTATCTGGATGAAACAGTGGACGAAATGTATAAGGTGGACGACCTTTTTAATGAATTGGATAAAGAACGAGACGCGAAAAAAACGGAGGGTGAAACGGGGGAGGATTGAGTTTTGACAATTTTTGCGAAACAACATCAACGAAGTAGAACGCGGATTTAACGGATTGGACGAATAACGCAGATTTTTTGAACTTTATACTTAAATTAGGGGGAACGAAAAGTCGTTTTTGCGATGTATAATATGCTAATTTTTAGATTTTTATAAAATCTACTCGGCGGACATTTTTTAAATGTCAGGCGAGTTAAATTGCAAATTTTAAGTTCAATTTTTTATACAAATTTTAATTTTTATATTGTATAATAATCTTATATTAAATAGATTATTTGCAAGCCTTGTCGCCTGACATCTTCAAGATGTCCGCCGACTAATACAAATCTCCCATTCAAAAATTTATATTACAAAAAGGACTTTTCGTTCCCCCTGATACTTAAATTTGAATTTACCATTTAAAATAGCGCGGCGATATTTATTTGCCAAAAAATCCACGAATGCGATTAACATCATTTCGGGGATTTCTGTGTTTGGGATTACGGTGGGTGCGGCGGCTTTGATTATTATTTTGTCGGTCTTCAATGGCTTTGGCGATTTGTTGGGAAGTTTGTTTGACCGCTTCAATCCTGACGTAAAAATCACGGTGGCAGAAGGCAAAGTATTTGCACTAACGGCAACACAAATGAGCGAACTTCGCGCCCTCGAAAGTGTCGAATATTGTTCCGAAACGCTGGAAGAAAACGCCATGTTTGAGTATGGAAAAAATACGGATTTTGGTATAATAAAAGGTGTAGATGAATGGTTTGATGAAGTAACGGCACTCGATACGATGGTGCGACTCGGACGCTACGCACTGACCGAAAACGGACGCAACTACGCGATGCTCGGACTCGGAATGCAGCAGAAATTGGACGTCAATATGTCCGACCTCATCAATTCTATCAGCGTGTATATGCCCAAGCGCACCGCGAAAAATAGACTCATGGAACAGCCTTTCAAAAAGCGTATTATCAATTTTGGTGGTTCGTTTTTGGTGCAGCAAAGTGATTTTGATGAGCAATATGTTGTCGTGTCTTTAGATTTTGCGCGAGAGCTGTTGAGTTATGAAAATGAGGTGAGTGCTATCGAAGTCAAGTTGCGCCCCGATGCAGATAAAAAAGCTGCGGTTGCCGAAATTCGCGGTATCATGGGCGATGGTTTTGATATCAAAGACCGCTATCAACAAAATGCCGCTTTTTTCAAAATAATGAACATCGAAAAGTGGATTGCTTACGTGATTTTAAGTTTTACGCTTGTTTTGGTGGCGTTTAATATGGTGGGTTCTTTGTGGATGTTGGTCATTGATAAAAAGCAAGACATCGCCATCCTCAAAGCAATGGGCGCGACAAAAAAAATGATTCGCAATATCTTTTTGGGCGAAGGGTTGATGCTCTCGCTGCTCGGCGTAGTACTTGGTTTTGTGATAGCGATATTGGCTTGCTTGGCACAACAGTATTTTGGTTTTGTGACTCTGCAAGGCGGCGATGCTTTCCTGATTGATGCTTATCCGGTGAAGATGCAATTATGGGATTTTATCATCGTATTTATTACCGTTGTCGCGATTGGTACGTTGGCGGCACTGTTGCCTGCGGTGCGTGCAAGTCGAATCAATAGTGTGATTCGAGGCGATTGACGGTTTTAAGACCGAGTATCGATTCTGATAGTTAGTGAAAGAAAATAAATAACTTGCCCCATTATGCGTATTCTTTTCCCTTTTAAAAAACACAAAAAATAGTTCCGTAGCTATGGTTATGCAACGATTTTTTGAATTCTTTAGAAGGTTCTGCTGAAATAAGGATATTTTTAAATTATTTTATAATAAAAAATATTTATAAATAATTCATTTTTAATAATAAATAAATTACAAAATAATTTTAATTAATTAAAAAATGGCTATATTTCAGTGCGACCTTAGAAGAAAAAATTACGGCGCATTATGGAACAATTTATTTAATTTCTTTCACTTATCAGGAAAGTTTAAGTTCAGGTTTTGGAATGTTGCGAGCAACATTTTGTTTGTGAGACACTCGGTTGTTATGATTGATGACCGCAGAGCGGTCGCACTATGTTTGTTCGTTTTTTTGCGTGAGGGATAGGAGGTGTTGTTTGAACGAAATGTAGCGATAGCGGAATGGAGAGAGTGCCGGATAGCCCGACCCCCGACTGATAAGGAGGGGGGCACGCCCAAATTAATATTCACTTCACTGAACTGGTATGTGAAAGAAATTAAATAGCATGTGCCATTATACTCGTCTTTTTTCCGTCTAAGAATCCTTTGAAATCCTTAGACAAAAAAATACTTCGCATCATGGGACATCTTATTTAATTTCTCTCACTATCCTACCAATTTACATTTGATTTTTTAGACTTTATTTAGGAATATTTTGTATGTATGGAACTTTTGTATTTTTTCGATAATTGAGCCTCATTTTGAGCTGCATACCCTACGGTACGGGGCGAAAAATAGGGGAAGAGTATCGGAAAAAGACAAAGTTAGCTGCATACAAAATTTTTCTAAATAAAGTCTTTTATGTTTCTAAAAATTGCGAATCACTAATATACGAAATTAAGCGTATCTTTGTGGTATGACATTTCAAGATTTAAAGCTGAGTAAGAGTTTGCGTCGTGCTATCGACGATATAGGGATCACTTCGCCTACGCCGATACAGCACAAGGTTTTTTCGCCTATTATGGCGGGTAGGGATGTGGTCGGTATTGCACAAACGGGGACGGGAAAGACGTTTGCTTATTTGTTGCCGAGTTTGATGTTGTGGAAGTTTACGACTTCTCCTGCTCCGCAGATATTGGTTATGGTGCCGACGCGTGAACTGGTGGCGCAAGTGGTGGAAGAGGTGAAAAAATTATCGACTTACCTGAGCCTCGAAGTGGTCGGTGTGTATGGCGGCGCGAATATCGTACCGCAGATAGCCGCCGTGGAAGCCGGGGTTGATGTGGTGGTGGGTACGCCGGGGCGTCTGCTTGACTTGATGCTGAAAGGCGCATTGAAAACCAAAAAAATCAAACGATTGATCATAGATGAAGTCGATGAGATGCTGAATCTGGGGTTTAGAACGCAACTGAATAATATCATCGAATTTTTGCCCACTAAGAGGCAAAATCTGATGTTTTCAGCGACGATGCCGGAAGAGGTGGAAGCGATTATTAATAATTATACGAGTTATTACGAGAAGATAGAAGCGGCGCCGTCGGGTGCGGCATTGGAGAATATAGAGCAGTACGCTTATGCTGCGAATAATTTTAATACGAAGGCGAATTTGCTCAAGTTGTTGCTGGATACGGATGAGGGTTTGTCGAAAGTATTGGTGTTTGTAGGGACGAAAAAAATGGCAAATACATTGTATGAAAGAATGGAACCTAACTTTCGGGAACAGCTCGGCGTGATTCATTCTTCTAAGTCTCAAAATAATAGATTTAGTACGGTAAATGCTTTTCAGGATGGCACTTATCGGTTTATCATCGCTACGGATGTTATCGCGAGGGGCTTGGATGTTTCGCAGGTGACGCATGTTATTAATTTCGATTTGTCGGATGTCGCCGAGAGCTACGTGCATCGTATCGGACGTACAGGTAGAGCCGAGAAAAAAGGGGTTGCGATTTCTTTTGTCTCCGAAAAAGAACAGCAAAATAAAGAAGCCATAGAAAACCTGATGAATATCGAAATCGCCATGCGCGAAGCCCCCGAAGGCTTGGTGGTCTCAGAGGAACTTATCGACCTTGAAATTCCTAAAGATATTGTTCCTTTTAATAATCATAAAGCCAAACAGCATAAACCTTCCGGCGACGCTTTTCACGAAAAATTGCCCGCCAATAAAAAAGTGAATAATAAAATACGCTACGAAACCCTAATGCAAAAAAAATATAAGAAACAGTATAGGAAGAAGAATAGTCGGTGAGTACAATGAGTAAATTAGTAAATGAATAAATGAGTAAATAAACTACTAACTATCAGAATTTTACACAATATTTCGTGAATTGACCTTTGTTTTCAAGGGTGATAAAAACGGAAATAATAAAAATTTGCATCTCAATGAAAAAAACATATCTTTGTAGTAATAAGGCTCGCCAGGCTTCTCGTTAGATCAGCACAAACAGGCGAGTTGTTTTTATTTTAAGACCTTATGCAATTCAACAAGCCGCCTTTCCTATATAAAACCTCAAAAACCTAATCACCAACTCCAACATATCTCTCTCCAATATGGGCTTTCCGCAAAATTGGACGACTGAACCTTTGTGGGTGTAAGCCGTTGGATATTCCGTGTAAATCAATGACAATATTTGCTATTTTTTGTTATAAACCTTATCTTTGAATTATGAATGTATCACTAAGTCCAAGATTAGAAGATTTTATAAAAACAAAAGTGGATTCCGGTTTGTACAATAGTACGAGCGAAGTAGTACGTGAAGCCTTGCGATTATTGCAAGAGCAGGACGAGAAAAAGGCAACACTGAAGGCTGCCTTGCAAGCCGGATATGATGCCTACAAAGCTGGACATCATACACAAATAACTGCCAAAGAAGTCCTCCAAAACGTCATCCAAGAACGCAATAAAAAATAAATGGAACCTAAGTAGTAAGTCAAACTAATTATGATAAGTTCATTTGGCGAAATTTGTCCGATTACTTTGTTGGAGAACATCCAGCGTAGCTACGCTATGCTGAATAACCTCCGCCTCGTACTCGAAAAAATTTCACTCAAAGCAACATATCATAATTAGATTGACTCACTACTTACGCTCTCCGATTTGGCGATTGTTGACCTTGCCAATATTTTCAACTATACGATTGATGTCTGGGGAGAACGCCAAGCCTACCGCTACCAAGAACTTATCGACAACGGACTGGTAGCTATTACCGAAAATCCAACACTTATCTTCAGCAAAGACGCTGACAAATATTTTCCGCAAGCCTGTTCGCTGAAAGTGGAAAAGCATCATATTTATTACGTAGTTGAAGATAACGAAATCGTTGTTTTGCGTATTCTGCATCAGTCCATGAATCCTGAATTGCATTTTTGAAGTTTTAGATTAGAAGTCGATTGCAACGTATTTCAACTTGAAAAAGCCCGATAATTTCCGTATTTTTATGAAAAAATAAAACATGACACGACCATTAGACAGTAGAAAATACCGACTCATTCAAGCCATTATGGATATGGAGGATGAGGCTATGTTGGCGAAATTCGAGGGATTAATAGCGGCAGATACGGACGTGGAATTATTAGAAAAAATGATGCAGCCTACACGCCCTCATGTTACGGTAGCTGAACTGGTCAAGGAGCAAAATTATAAACCCATCCCGCGCGAAGAATTTTACCAATTGGCAGACGAACTCGACATCCAAGAACCGATTGAAGACCTCTTAAAAATGTTGAATTAATCAATACAATGATGAGTACAATAGAATTAAAAACACAAATACACGATTACGTAGAGCGTCTGGAGGACGAAGGTTTTGTACAGGCGATACATACGATATTGGGTACGCACATCGCAAGCACAAGCGAGGCTGTGAAGGATTATAACATGGACGGTACGCCCCAATTTGCTTCCGCAGAGGAAATGAAAACCGAACTTGACCGCCGTGTAGCTTCTGCCAAACAAGGTAATTTCGTCACTGTCGAAGAACTCCGCAAAAAATACAAATCATGGCTGAAACCTACCGAGTAGCCATAGAAGATATTGCCGAAAATCAACTCGACGAAATCGTACTCTACCTATATGAAAATGTTTCGGCTGATACCGCATTGAAAGTACAAGACGGCATTTTAGACGCTGTTGACGGCTTGTCATTTATGCCAATGCGCCATTCCATTGTTCACGATATTAGCGATGAGATTACGATATATCGACGGGTATTGCAGTGGTCGTATCGGATTATCTTTCATATCGACGAAGAAAACCAAGAAGTAACCGTAGTAAACATCTCCCACAGTCACAGAGACCCGCAATGGTTGATTGATTTATTTAAAAAGTAATATCTCAGGCGCATCGCATCGCTCCCATTTGTAACATAGGCAAACCAAAACCTATTGAGCTGCGTAGCTGCGGCGCTTAGCACCATTTTAGAACATGTAGAGAAAATTCATGAATTTTCTCTGCAGGTTTGATAGCGTGCTATTGTGGACGGCAGGTTACGCGTCGGGTGCGGTATGACGGGTGGTTTTTGGCGTTTTTTAATAGGCGCATAGCGTTGCCCCCATTTGTAACATGGGCAAACCAAAACCTATTGAGCTGCGTAGTTACACTGGATTTTCACCACAACAAAAACACCAAAAAGCATATCGTCATTCCGCACTTGATGCGGAATCTGCCGGGTCTTGGCAGGATGTTAAATAGGAGCTTCAATCTAAATTGGGTTGCTTTCGCAGTGAAACAGTTGAACCGTCTCTGTCGAACATTTCAGAGTAAGTTCGCGTTCTTCCATGAATTTGAAATGGCGTAATTGCTGAACCATCTTTTTTTTGATACCAGTTATTCCTGTTTAATTCGTCTGCGATTTCAGAAGTAGTCATCGAATGACCTTTTTCTTTAAGTAATTTTTCTATTGCTACGTGTAATGTCATGATTATTATTTTTTGGTAAAAAAAAATTCCAAACCCCAACAAAATACATTATTGGAATTTGGAATTTGAACATTGGAATTTCCCTATTCATTACTCCCAGACTCTCCACTCATCTCCTTAGCCCGTCGATCCCTCTGCATAGGATTCTCCCGACTACGTTCTGTTTTAAACAACTCAAAACGAGACGGTGCTGGTTTGGAGGGCCAATAATTATTTGATTTATCCGTATCGGCGGTTTCGAGGAAAGGGTCGAGTGTGATACTGCGAACTTCCTTTTTCGTGGGGAACACCTTCGTTACACTTTCGTGTGGTAGCATTTTCCAGATTTCTGCCGGAATGCGAATCACTTCATCAGTGCCGTCTGCGTAGTCGAATTGGAGGACCAAAGGCATCACCAAACCACCGACATTTTTAAACGTCACTTCGTAAAAATTATAACCTGCATCGAGCAAGGCTTTTTCGTCGTCGGCGAGTGCGGCGTAGAACTTTTTGTACTCGTCGCGGTCTATAGCATTGACATCAAAATCTGTATAATTAGTATAAAAATCTACGGTCGAAGGGTCTCTTTCATCGACGGTTTGTTTGATAGCTTCGGCGTTGCGGATTTTGCTGATATTTTGCGGACCTTCTTCAAATTCTTTGAGGGCAAGTTCGCTGTCTTGGTCGGGGTCTTGCGAACCAAGCTGCATCCATTTTACATTCTCAATACCAATATCAACGTGGTCGGTCGTATAAAACCAACCTCTCCAAAACCAATCTAAATCCACGCCCGAAGCATCTTCCATCGAACGGAAAAAGTCAGCCGGTTCGGGCGATTTAAACATCCAACGTTGCGAATATTCACGGAAGGCATAATCGAATAATTCGCGTCCCATCACCGTTTCGCGCAAGACATTGAGCGCAGTGGCAGGCTTGCCGTAAGCGTTATTTCCAAACTGAAAAATCGACTCCGAGTTGGTCATTATCGGGCTGATATTGCTCTTATCGCCCTTCATATATGGGATGATTTTTTCGGGATTTCCACGGCGCGAGGGGTAATTTCTTTCAAATTGTTGCTCGGTCAGATATTGCAAAAAAGTATTCAAGCCCTCGTCCATCCACGTCCATTGTCGCTCATCCGAATTAACAATCATCGGGAAATAATTATGTCCGACTTCGTGGATAATCACGCCAATCATACCATACTTGGTGCGCGGCGAATACGTGCCATCGGCTTCGGGTCGTCCATAATTAAAACAAATCATCGGGTACTCCATGCCGATACGCTTGGCACTCACCGAAATCGCTACCGGATAAGGATAATCAAAGGTATGATACGAATACGTTTTGAGCGTCTGCACGACGGCTTTGGTCGAGTATTGTTCCCACAGCGGATTGCCTTCTTTCGGATAGTAAGACATCGCCATGATGGTGCGTCCGCCTTGTTTCACGCCTTGTGCATCCCAGAGGAATTTGCGCGAAGAAGCCCAACCAAAATCGCGTACATTGGTCGCGTGGAACGTCCAAGTTTTCTTCTTGTCTGCTTTATCTGATTCGTTCTTTTCGGCTTCATCTTGCGTAATAATCATGACGGGTTGGTCGGCGTTTTTGGCTTGGTCAAATCGCTTGCGTTGTGCGGCGGTGAGTACCTTGTTGGCGTTTTGCAATTCGCCCGTAGAAGCCACAACATGGTCGGCAGGAACGGTAATGCTGACTTTATAATCCCCAAAGGTCAAGGCGAACTCGCCGCGTCCGAGAAATTGCTTGTTTTGCCAGCCATTGACCATATCGTACACACACATACGCGGATAAAACTGCGCTATCGTGTAGAGGTAATTATCGTCTTCCTCAAAATATTCGTAGCCAGAACGTCCGCCGATTTTCATGCGGTCGTTGATATTATACCACCACTTGATTTTGAAGGTAAATTTACCACCCGGTGCAAGTGTAGAAGGCATATCGACACGCATCATCGTCTTATTAATCGTATAAGACAAATCGCCGCCACGTTCGCTTTTGACATGTTCGATTTTGAAACCGCCATCGAAATCGGGCAGTAGGCGTTTGATGGCGCTGAGACTTGCGTCTGCATCAAGACTTGAGGTTTTTATTTTATAAGAATCCGAATCCAGTGCGCGGACATTCTGGTCGAGTTGCAACCAAAGATATTTGAGCGCGTCAGGAGAGTTGTTGGTGTAAGTGATGGTTTCTTCGCCGTAGATGATTTGCCTGTCATCGTCGAGTTCGAGGTTCATCACATAGTCGGCTTTTTGCTGCCAGTACAGGTGTCCGGGCGCGCCCGACGCAGCACGATAGACGTTGGGCGTCGGCAATTCCTGACCGAGTTGACGGAATTTGTTGGTGTTGGTATTGTCTTGCGCTGTTAGTCCGCAGAGTAGTAGGAAAAACAAGGCAAATGATGAAGTAAATTTTATAGTTGTCATATTTTAAAATATTGAAATAAAACGCGATAGGACGCGGATTGAATATATTTAATAGATTTTCGTGAGTTTGCTTGATGGAATATTTTGTAAAAGTATGTATTTTTTAGGAAATAAGTAGTGGGACAAAAATAGGCTTACAATTTTGACGTGGTTATTTTTTCGATATTTTTTCTTACAAAAACCGCACATAGCCTACGCTACGTAAGGATTTTTGTAGGGAAAAATAGCGGAAAAAGAAACCGTCAAAAAGTAAGGATATTTTTGTCTCACTACTTAGTACACTGTTTCACAAATTTATTTACTTTTTTGAGTATTTCTTTTAAAATGACTCTTCACCAAAAAATCCTTAAATACAGTGAGTATTCGCGTCATTTTTGATTCGATTCATTTCAAAATA
>Ga0209185_1000424_pt1 | contig 50603 bp, 32 predicted proteins | sample SidtaG_2_FD_187425 | JGI IMG/M metagenome (GOLD analysis project Ga0209185, IMG submission 187425) | Marine algal microbial communities from Sidmouth, United Kingdom - Sidmouth_Asex2 metaG (SPAdes) (version 2) | ecosystem: Host-associated > Algae > Red algae > Unclassified | place: Sidmouth... | reverse complement strand
TCATCACGCTTGTAGCGTGAGGGTCGCAGATAAAGTTCTGCTTAACAAATCTGCAGCAAAAAAATTATTCTCGGGGCATAGCGCAGTCCGGTTAGCTCATCACGCTTGTAGCGTGAGGGTCGCAGATAAAGTTCTGCTTAACAAATCTGCAGCAAAAAAATTATTCTCGGGGCATAGCGCAGTCCGGTTAGCTCATCACGCTTGTAGCGTGAGGGTCGCAGATAAAGTTCTGCTTAACAAATCTGCAGCAAAAAAATTATTCTCGGGGCATAGCGCAGTCCGGTTAGCTCATCACGCTTGTAGCGTGAGGGTCGCAGATAAAGTTCTGCTTAGCAAATCTGCAGCAAAAAAATATTCTCGGGGCGTAGCGCAGCCCGGTTAGTTCATCACGCTTATAGCGTGAGGGTCGCAGATAAAGTTCTGCTTAGCAAATCTGCAGCAAAAAAATATTCTCGGGGCGTAGCGCAGCCCGGTTAGTTCATCACGCTTGTAGCGTGAGGGTCGCAGATAAAGTTCTGCTTAACAAATCTGCAGCAAAAAAATTATTCTCGGGGCATAGCGCAGTCCGGTTAGCTCATCACGCTTGTAGCGTGAGGGTCGCAGATAAAGTTCTGCTTAACAAATCTGCAGCAAAAAAATTATTCTCGGGGCATAGCGCAGTCCGGTTAGCTCATCACGCTTGTAGCGTGAGGGTCGCAGATAAAGTTCTGCTCAACAAATCTGCAGCAAAAAAATTATTCTCGGGGCGTAGCGCAGCCCGGTTAGCTCATCACGCTTGTAGCGTGAGGGTCGCAGATAAAGTTCTGCTTAACAAATCTGCAGCAAAAAAATTATTCTCGGGGCGTAGCGCAGCCCGGTTAGCGCACCTGGTTTGGGACCAGGGGGTCGGAGGTTCGAATCCTCTCGCCCCGACATAGAAAGCTCAGCAGTTATGCTGGGCTTTTCTTAGTTTAGACTAATAATTCTCTCATATACACAACATATATTTTATTCTCAGATGCTATTCAACGATATTATACTGGGTATACTTCTCAAGATATTGATGATAGATTATACCAGCATAATATTAACCACAAAGGGTACACTGGAAAGGCCAACGATTGGAAAATTGTATTCACTCAATTATTTGATGAAAAAAGCAGTGCTTTAAAACTTGAGTCAAAAATAAAAAAGAACGGTGCTAAGAGATTTCTCAGCAGAAATAATTCCCGCATCACGCCAGTGGCGTGAGGGTCGGAGGTTCGAATTCACGCAATAGCGTGACAAGCAATCTCGCCCCGACATAGAAAGCTCAGCAGTTATGCTGAGCTTTTCTTAGTTTAGACTAATAATACTCTCATGTTCACTACCTACATATTATACTCAGATGCAATTCAACGCTATTATACTGGTTATACTTCTCAAGACATTGATGATAGATTATACCAGCATAATATCAACCACAAAGGCTTTACTGGAAAGACCAACGATTGGAAAATTGTATTCACTCAATAATTTGATAAAAAAAACAGTGCTTTAAAACTTGAGTCAAAAATAAAAAAGAATGGTGCTAAGAGATTTCTCAGCAGAAATAATTAGCGCATCACGCCAGTGGCGTGAGGGTCGGAGGTTCGAATTCACGCAACAGCGTGACAGACCATCTCGCCCCGACAGAGAAAGCTCAGCAGTTATGCTGGGCTTTTCTTAGTTTAGACAAATAATTCTCTCATGCACACTACCTACATTTTATTCTCAGATGCTATTCAACGCTATTATACTGGTTATACTTCTCAGGATGTTGACGATAGATTATACCAGCATAATATCAATCACAAAGGCTTCACCGGAAAGACCAACGATTGGAAAATTGTATTCACTCAATAATTTGATAAAAAAAACAGTGCTTTAAAACTTGAGTCAAAAATAAAAAAGAATGGTGCTAAGAGATTTCTCAGCAGAAATAATTAGCGCATCACGCCAGTGGCGTGAGGGTCGGAGGTTCGAATTCACGCAACAGCGTGACAGACCATCTCGCCCCGACAGAGAAAGCTCAGCAGTTATGCTGGGCTTTTCTTAGTTTAGACAAATAATTCTCTCATGCACACTACCTACATTTTATTCTCAGATGCTATTCAACGCTATTATACTGGTTATACTTCTCAGGATGTTGACGATAGATTATACCAGCATAATATCAATCACAAAGGCTTCACCGGAAAGACCAACGATTGGAAAATTGTATTCACTCAATTATTTGATGAAAGAAGCAGTGCTTTAAAACTTGAGTCAAAAATAAAAAAGAACGGTGCTAAGAGATTTCTCAGCAGAAACACTTAGCGCATCACGCCAGTGGCGTGAGGGTCGGAGGTTCGAATTCACGCAATAGCGTGACAGGCAATCTCGCCCCAACATAGAAAGCTCAGCAGTTATGCTGGGCTTTTCTTAGTTTAGACTAATAATTCTCTCATGTACACTACATATATTTTATTCTCAGATGCTATTCAACGCTATTATACTGGTTATACTTCTCAATAAATTGACGATGGATTATACCAGCATAATAATAAACACAAAGGGTACACTGGAAAAGCCAACGATTGAAAAATTGTATTCACTCAATTATTTGATGAAAAAAGCAGTGCTTTAAAACTTGAGTCAAAAATAAAAAAGAACGGTGCTAAGAGATTTCTCAGCAGAAACACTTAGCGCATCACGCCAGTGGCGTGAGGGTCGCAGGTTCGAATTCACGCAATAGCGTGACAGGCAATCTCGCCCCGACATAGAAAGCTCAGCAGTTATGCTGGGCTTTTCTTAGTTTAGACAAATAATTCTGTCATGTACACTACATATATTTTATTCTCAGATGCTATTCAACGCTATTATACTGGTTATACTTCTCAACAAATTGACGATGGATTATACCAGCATAATATCAACCACAAAGGCTTCACTGGAAAGACCAACGATTGGAAAGTTTTATTCATTAAATTATTTGATGAAAGAAGCAGTGCTTTAATACTTGAGTCAAAACTAAAAAAGAACGGTGCTAAGAGATTTCTCAGCAGAAATAATTAGCGCATCACGCCGGTGGCGTGATGGTCGGAGGTTCGAAGACAAATAATTCTCTCATGTACACTACCTACATTTTATTCTCAGATGCTATTCAACGCTATTATACTGGTTATACTTCTCAATAAATTGACGATGGATTATACCAGCATAATATCAACCACAAAGGCTTCACTGGAAAGACTAACGATTGGAAAATTGTATTTACTCAATTATTTGATGAAAAAAGCAGTGCTTTAATACTTGAGTCAAAACTAAAAAAGAACGGTGCTAAGAGATTTCTCAGCAGAAATAATTAGCGCATCACGCCAGTGGCGTGAGGGTCGGAGGTTCGAATTCACGCAATAGCGTGACAAGCAATCTCACCCCGACATAGAAAGCTCAGCAGTTATGCTGGGCTTTTCTTAGTTTAGACTAATAACTCTCTTATGTACACTACCTACATTTTATTCTCAGATGCTATTCAACGCTATTATACTGGTTATACTTCTCAGATTGTTGAAGTTCGGCTAAGTCATCGTCACTATTTTATTTATTTAGAATATTCAAGTCTGATACTAATCTAAAAATGCAATTAAAGATTTTTTTAATATATATGCATATAAAATGAAACTACCAAAAACTCATTTTGTAAAAAAAGCAGAAAAAATAGAACTACTGTAAGCCTAAAACATGTTGTAATTATAAACACGCAGATATGCCAAAAAAAATGCAGAAAAAAGGAAACCCATCAGTTCATGAAGAATTGGGGTCATTTGACATAAAAATCAGCGCCTTCGGGGAGTTAGAATCAAATTATAAAATAGATGCACTCAACGACTTCCTTAATGAGAAAGTTGATGACAAAAAGCTCAACGAACGCAATCAATCTGAAGAGGAATAAAGATTTTACCCTAAGAATATTGCTGGCAGCTCCTAAATACTTTCTATTATTAGAAATTTATAGCAAATATTGAACATTAGAGACGCCAGTATTACATTTAGAGCATAATTATTGATACTCTTAAGACATTATTAGACATGGAAACGTTATTTCCCATATGTATCTTAATAGAGCATTATACCTTAGCTTATTAATAACCCTTACTATAGCCTATAGCGCTAAGGCCGCTTCGGTACAAGATACTATACCACCTACATTTACAGTACCACCACAAAATCTATTTATATCCTGCGATGATGCATTGTCTATAGAACTATCTGTATGGATAAATAGTGGCGCATTTGGAGAAGCTGATAACGGAGATGCAGAAATTAATGCACTATTATCTGTTAATGAAGCCTTGAATTTGCTATTACAATCATTTGGGTCTGGCTGTTCTAATAACGGAGAAGTAGAAGTAGGATTCTATGCAATAGATGATTGTAATAATATAAGTGTTGATACATTATACTCGAGCTTTGTAGTAGAAGATAAAACTGCTCCAGTCTTCGCTGTAGATGCACAATCAGTTACGACACATTGTGACATAGGCATACAGGATACACTATCTTCATGGATAATTACTTATGGTGGTGCTATAACCACCGATAATTGTAGTGATTCGATTTTTAGAACACATTATACATGGCAGGATTCAGAAGGAAATACTGGTTTTGTTGAATTTGGAGAACTTACAGATATCTCAATACAAAGAGAGACTTGTGCATGGAGTGTTGATGTATCTTTTTTTGTAAAAGATGAGTGTGATAATATAAATTCTACATCAGCATCTTTTTCTATAGATTCTGATACAATAGCACCGACGATAATAATTTCACTCGCAGATACAACGATATTATGTAATCAATCATTAGACAATATCGCTCCATTATTTCAAGATGGATGTGACGGTGTGGTTGATGTCGGCTACTCGGAATCCTCAACTCAACATATCGATACACTTAACTGTGGATTCTATGACTACAGTATAGAACGACGATGGACCGCAACTGACGCCTGTGGCAATACCGTTAGAGATACTCAGATGGTTGTGGTTGTTGATACCATAATTCCATTAGCTATATATGAAGATGAAATTATAGTACCATGTGGCACAGATCTCGGTGATCCCGAAAACTTTTTCCAAGTCAGTGACAATTGCTCTGGCGTTGAAATTACTTTTATGGATGAAGTAATAGTAGATAATAACTGTCAGCAGCAAATTAGAAGAACTTGGACACTGGCTGATGTATGTAGGAATACGCTAATCGCTACTCAGACAATTCAAATCCAAGATTTTGACTCTCCGATATTTACTACTATGCCATCAGATCTTACGCTGGGATGTGATGATCTTAATATTATATCTACTTATAGAGCATGGTTAGCTAACAATGCTAATGCGCAAATAGAAGACAATTGTACCGCTATAAAAATTTTAGTCAGGGTGCCCGGCGATTATCAAGATACCACAGCAATTATTAATGCTGAAGCACCGACTCTACCTATGCCAGAATGCAATGGAGAAGATAACAAAATCGTTAATCAAGAGATTGAGATTTTCGCTTATGATCAATGCGGAAATATAGGATCTGCAAAATCATCATTTATACTTATTGACACAGTTGCAGCGACAATTATTAATTGCTCCAAGGATACTATATATAACTTAGGGTCAGATGATTGCTTGATTGACTACTTTATCACCTACCCTTCTGTAGAGGACAATTGTGGCTTGGATACAGATACTATATGGACAGCTGTATTAGACGATAACTTTATCTACACTGATATAGAAGATAGTAGTCTTAATCTTGAAGTAGGATCACATGACATTGTATATACAACTCAAGATTGTGGAGGAAATATTTCTTCTTGCACCCAATTCATAAATATCATTGATACGATATCTCCGATTATAGATTGTAAGTCAAAAATAGATTTCTATTTAGAAGATGATTGTACCAATACTTTTATAGTTCCTGAGATCGAAGACTTCTCGGACAATTGTTTTGGTTCTAATAATTTCTCGCAGACACAACCTTCTCTGAACAGGTTTATTAATTTCTCTTACGATAGTGTAGACAGCAGTTATAGTGCTCAGGACTTTCCAGTAGAATTTAAAAATATTGTAACTACAGGAAGAATATTTAAACCACAGATAAAAGTAGAATATGCTCTGAATATAGATCCAGGCTCTACCGTCAAAATAATTTCTGAATTTGGAGATGTCCTAATGACAATAACAGAAAGCCAATGTCTGCCAAATATAAAATTTCTAATTCTGGAGGCCAATCAGTTTAATGTATGGGCAGCAGATATGGATATAAAATTCACTGTTGTATTCGAGGACAATACTGGAGACGGTACAAGTGTGTGTGATACATCCAATATCAGTCCTACTGACCTGAGGGACGAAGTATCATATCTTACTATAACCTTAGAGTATAGCGATATCATACCTGAACATACGATATCGGATAGTGACCAAAATATAATAAATGAAAATGAAGAGAGTTCTGAATTGGCACTCGGAACTTATGAATTATTGTATACAACTACCGACAGAAGTAACAACATTGGGACATGTAATACTACAATTAATGTATTAGACACCATTGCACCTGTTACATCATGTAGAGATACTACCATAACCATCTCACCTAACGATGACGGTATGTATGAAATAATTTCTGAAATGGTTGTAATGTCATCTGAAGATAATTGTGGCATTCCTGTTATAACATATGAGCCTACTACATTCAGCTGTGTAGATGCTTCTATCATGGTAAATGTCACGACTACAGATGAGTCTGACAACGTCAGTTCTTGCCTAAGTAAATTAACTATAGAAAAAGATTCTATCAATCCGACATTTGTTAGCGGATTATGCCTTGCGGATACATTACAATTATTCTCTGGACTTACTGATGATATTGTCGACTCATACTTTTGGACAGGACCAGATAATTTCACATCCGACCTGAGCAACCCTATTCTTACATCTATTAATGATGACAACTCAGGCAAATACCGATTAGAAATTACAACTAAGCAAGGGTGTATCTTTGTAGGTGAAGCTGATATTGAAGTGAGTCTATTTGACAGTCCAGAAATCTTCTCCAACCAAACAAGCTATTGCTCAGGTGATGATGTCTTATTAAATTCTAATAGTTTTACAGAGATTGTCGATTATTTCTGGTACGAAGGTGTATCTCCTAACGGCATTTTGATAGGACAAACTGACGGACCAAGTTTTTCTATAACGCCGACGACAGGTGAGCATTTCTACTACGTAGAAGTAAGGGGTAATAATTGTAATTCTAATCCATCTAATACAATTACTGTAGATCTAAAACCTATTCCTGTTGCAACCATAGCTAATCCATTCTTAACGCTATGTAATGGCGATGATATAGTTCTAATGAGTTCTTCATTTGATCCTGACTTTGTATATGAATGGATGGGCCCTAATGGATACATTTCTTCAGGGCAGGCGCCTACCGTTATTAATAATGCAACAGCTATAAATCAAGGTAACTACACATTAATTATAAAAAACAACAACTGTGTCTCAGATACCGTTACTGCTCAAGTTGTCATATTCGAACCAGCAATAACTCCTGAGATAAATGGCGAATCAATTTTATGCGTAGGGCAAAGTGCAGTGTTGTCAGTCAACAACATAACTACAGCAACAAGATATAACTGGTATAACGATGGCGTACTCTTCAACTCTACATCAACTAATAATCTTCTGATACCATCAGTCAGCATTAACGAATCAGGAGCATGGACAGTCATCATAGAAGATGGGCTTTGCTTATCTGATGAGTCTGAGGCATTCCAAGTATCCGTAGAATCTGTACTTAACGTCGGTGCTTCTAACAATGGCCCGATCTGCGAAGGGGATGCAATAACGCTTACAACAACATTTATCCCTGGAGCAAGCTATCAATGGGTAGGACCTCAAGGCAACACATTCCAAGGAAGAGAGATCACCATCAATCCAGTAAATGGCATCTACACAGTTAACCTGACAACACAGAGCAATTGTACAGCTACAACGACTACAGAAGTCAGTGTCAGACCTAAGCCTATAATTACGGCTCTCAGCAATACTTCTTTGCCATGCATGAGTGGGTCTACTCCCATATCGTTAGTGCCATCGGTATTTCCTATTGGAAACTATAGCTATACTTGGACTGGACCCAACAACTACAACTCTAATGAAGAAGTCGCAATAATCCCTAATGCAAACCTATCTGATAACGGCACATATAATCTTATCGTCAGCAACGGAGATTGTGTCTCGGACCCTTCATCTAATACAGTTGATATATCTATAATTCCTCAAGTCGCATTGCTTCAAGGAGACATCATGGCTTGTGAAAATTCTAATGTGACAATCGAAATTCTAAATCCTGTAAATGGAAATTCAAATTGGATATGGACAACACCACAAGGTAATATAACGACAACTACCTCTTCACTTCCTATAGACAATATCAATGCTCAAAACATAGGGCAATACTCTGTCATCCAAGAACAAAATGGGTGTAGATCACAACCTTCGACATCTATAGAAGTCAGTATTATAGATCTTCCACAAGTCCCAACTATTAATGGCCCTACTATGATATGCGGAGGGGATCAGCTTATATTAACTACAGATATTACTCAAGGATCTACGTACCTATGGCTTACTCCGATGGGACTTATTTCTCAAGATACGCCAGAATTTATTATCGATAATATAACAACTGCAGACCAGGGAAATTATCAGGTATATACACAAATGGGATCCTGCACATCACCATTGAGTTCAGAGCTGAGTATAGAAGTGATAGGACAACCTATAGCACCAGAATTTGTAACTAATAGCATATCTATTTGCAATGATTTAAATATAGAATTAGAAGTATGTATAAATGATTATCCGGAAGGATATGATATGGTACAAATTGTAGATGCCGCTTCTGGCACGATACTTATGGAGGAAAACAGTCTTTGTTTTGATCTAAGTTTCTTATTGAACACTAATCAATCTAATATAGAATTAGCCGCAGTAGTTATAAAAGATAATTGTTCTTCAGAATATAGCGTACCTATAAGTATTGACATATTTAGTATTCCAGAGGAAGTAACTTCAGTAGATATTGATTCTATAACTCTATGTAATCTTGAATTCTTCAATATTACTCCAGACAATATTATTACTGACGTCAATTACGAATGGACATCTCCAGATCCTGAAATAAACATTTTTCAAAATCAAGATGACAACACCTCATTCAGCAACTTAAGATCTGGGAGTAATACATTAATAATCAGAAGTAACTTTGGCGAATGTGGCAACTATGGCAATGATACCTTGATAGCTTTAGTCATAGATGAAATTATTGCTACAGATGATAATTATATCGGCGCTTTCGATAACGATATAATAATGACACCTCTTATCAATGATGTAATATCAACAGAAGTAGAACTCTATATTATTAATGAACCACAGAGAGGAGAACTCATAGTTGAGAACAATATATTGACTTATGTACCAGAATCTGGTCATGTAGGAGCAGTAGAATATACTTATGAGATATGCTATATAGAATGTAATGAAATATGCGACCAAGCTATGGTAACGATTGAGATAGGTGATGATATAGAATGTTTTGCTGGTAACATCATAACTCCTAATAATGACGGATACAATGACAATTTTGTCATACCATGTCTGAGTAGTGGAAACTACAGGCAGAACAGCCTTATCGTATTCAATCAATGGGGTGATGAAGTCTTTAGCGCTGCTCCTTATGATAATGATTGGGATGGCACATACAATGGACAGGTACTTCCAGTGGGTACATACTTCTACATAATTGACTTGGGAGATGGATCTCAAGCGCTTCAAGGATTTATAATAATAGAGTTATGATCCGGATAGCATATACTGTACTTATAATCATACTATCATCTGCCGCTTACAGTCAGCAGGAAAATCTGATTACACAATATAATTACAACAAATTATCATTCAATCCTGGCGTTGCTGGAGAAAACGATTACACAAGTATTACAGGCATATATAGGGACCAATGGACAGGCCTTGATGGCGGCCCAGCAACACAAATGCTAACTGTCAATTTCCCAACTGTAAGTGACAGGCTTGGTTTTGGAGTTCAGGTGCAACATCAAAGCGTCGGCATACAATCAAAGACTGACTTGACTGGCATGTACGCATATAGAATAAGACTCGCTAAGGGTTATGCCAGTATGGGATTACAACTTTCCTATAGAAATTTTGTCAATGACTTTACAGACACAAGACTTATAGCTATAAATGGATTTGATGAAGATATCGCAATATCTCAAGAAAGATTAAGCAGGAATATTTTTAATGTGGGAATAGGTGCTTATTATAAAGCGACTAATTATTACTTCGGATTCTCCGTGCCACGTATTATCAGATCGGACTTAGATTCAGATCTTGACCCAACCGTAGGGAAGGAAGTCCATCACTACTATGCCACTGCTGGTGTCGAAATGAACTTGAATATCGACTGGAAATTCTCTCCTTCCGTGGTATTTAAAACTACAAATACGAGCCCTTATGACGTAGATATACTTGGCCTAATGACATATAGAGAACAGCTCCATTTAGGATTAAATATTAGAACAGGGGGCTCTCAGAATAGCACAGTAGAATCTATAGACATGCTCTTAGGTTTAGATATCACTAAAAGTATTTTTGCTGGCATAGCATATGATTTTACAACTACAGAGATTAATCAATATGAAAATGGGAGCTTCGAATTAATTCTAAGGTATGACATTAAAGGAGATCGTGGCCCTAAAGAAATCCAAAACCCAAGATACTTCGAATGACAAAATATTTCTTCATACTATACCTTTTATCAAGTGTAACCTTGTCTGCACAGCTTTCTGTTGATGACTGGGACAGTATCATAACTATAACTAATGAAGAAAAGATCAATACCGATCTCACTGAATTTTCTCCGACACATTGGAAAGAATTTATTGTATACGTCGGCTCACGATCACGTCAAAAACTGTTTGACAAAAATCATAACGAACCCTATTATGATCTCTACTTAGCTGGCAAGAATAAAGATGGCGTACTTGATAGAACAGCTTCTTTTTCTAAAAGATTAAACACCCCGTATCATGAAGGGCCTATGAGTTTTTCTAAAGATGGCAAAAAAATTTTCTTTACGAGAGTAGACTATGATAAAGGCGAACTTAATATGAATACTGAAAAGGTAGTCCTCAATAAAATATTTGAAAGTAATTATGAGAACGATCAGTGGACTGATGCTATACTTTCATCATTTAATATGGAGGAATATGTATCATGCCACCCAAGCTTAAGTAAAGATGGCAACACAATCATATTCTCCAGTAATAGGCCAGACGGCTACGGCAAGATGGACCTTTACATAACGACATTAGTAGACAATGTATGGTCGACACCAGAGAACTTAGGACCCGAAATTAATACTCCTGAAAATGAGTTATTTCCTTATATCCATGATAAAGACTTACTACTGTATGCAAGTAATTATGGTACAGAAAAAAATGATCTCGATATCTTTAAAATTAAATTAGATCAAAAGGAAGCGCAGAAAGCTATACAACTCCCCTCTCCTATTAATACTAATTATGACGACTTCGGCATAAGCATGGATGATATAGGACTCAAAGGATATCTGAGCTCTAATCGACCGAGCAGTAAAGGTAAAGATGACATCTATAGCTTCTCATCAACTCAGTCTATCCTATCTTATAAAGACGACAACTATAACAAAGTCAAGGTTATAGTCTATGGCCAATTTGGTCAACATACTTTGGGTAATGTAGAAGTAAAATTATGCCGTATTCCTGAAGATAAAATTTTATCATTTGACGATAGTGTTTTCGATATCCAAGGTAATGATGTCAATACTTTTATAACCGATAATAATGGGGAAACTTTTATACAACTTTACGACGGCTATAATTTAATATCTATACAAACTGACAATAATGAAAAGTGGCAGAAAATAATATCTACACAAAAAAATCAGGAAACATTAAAAGTTAATCTGAGAAAGAAGTCATTAGTAAAAAAAGACACCGTCATACAATATATCGAAAGAGAAACTAAAGCCACTATAAACAATGTAGAAGTAAAAGCAGGCGCTACATTGATATTCAACAATATCTATTATGATTATAACAGCTTTGAAATAAAAAAAGGTGCTGCTTATGAGCTCGACGAATTAGCAGCTATCATGAAAAAAAATAGAAACTTAAAAATTCTATTATCAGCACATACTGACTCACGAGGCGAATCTGAATACAACCAAAAACTATCAGAACAGAGAGCACAATCCGCCAAGCAATATCTTATAAGCAAAGGCACACTCTCGAGTCAAGTCAGCACCATAGGCTATGGAGAATCTAAACCAAGAAATCACTGTCATGATGGTGTCAAATGCAGCGAAGCTGAGCACATCTATAATCGAAGAACGGAAGTACAGGTTCTCAAAATGAGAGCTAACTAATTACCCAATAGAGTCAATACTTATACGTTACTAAAAACATAAAAATAACTCCAAGGCATACGACATTATAAGACTATTAGATACCTTTATCTTATAATCCTTTGTATGATCAGATCTGCCGTTTTCTTATTTTTTGTACTCCTGTCAGCTCTCACAGTCCAAGCTCAAATATCTGGCATCGTCACTGACGAGAATAATGAACCTCTACCCTACGTTAATATTTACGTTAAGTCTACAACCTCTGGAACGACCACAAATTTTGATGGAGAATATTTTCTTAAATTAGGTAAAGGGAATTACGAGATTATATACCAATATGTGGGCTATACACCAACGACTAAAAATATAAATTATGACGGTAATTCTGAAACTGTAGACGTTCAACTTCTTCCACAAAAATATCAACTAAAGGCGGTAGAGATTAATGCCAATGCAGAAGATCCTGCTTACGCAATTATCAGAAAAGCCCAAGCAAAAAGAAAATACTATCGCGATAAGATGGATCACTACGAATGTGACGCCTACGTCAAAGGATTTAATAAAGTAGTAGATGCTCCTGAGAAGATATTGGGTCAAGAAGTTGGCGACATGGATGGTGCATTAGATTCTACAAGGCAAGGTGTCGTATATCTATCGGAGTCAGTATCAAAACTATATGTCAAAGATGGCAAAAGCAAAGAAGTTCTACACTCCTCTAAAGTCAGTGGAGATGATCAAGGCTACAGCTTTAATAGTGCTCAAGAAATGTACTTTAATTTTTATGATAGCAATATCAATCTCAACACTAAGAGGATTGTAACTCCGATAGCGCCTTCTGCTATGTCATATTATAAATATGTATTAGAAGGCACACAATATGACGATAATGGTCAACTCATTAATAAGATAAAAGTTATACCTAAAGATGCATATAGTGCTACCTTCTATGGATACATATACATCATAGAGGACCTATGGAGCATTCATAGTCTTGACTTAGGAGTTACTGCGAAATCTATGCAAGTATCATTCATAGATTCTCTCGTCTTCAAACAGCTATTTGTACCTGTCGCAGACGACCAATGGATGCTCGTATCTAATGTTTTACGATTTAACTTAGGTGCTTTAGGATTTAAGATAGAGGGTAACTTCGCATGTGTCTATTCTAATTACGAACTTAATAATGTAGATGATAATATTTTCTCTAACGAAATCTTTAAAGTAGAAAAAGAAGCTAATGAAAGGTCAGAGCAATACTGGGATTCATTGCGACCTATACCGCTTACGTTAGAAGAAAGTAATGACTACCACCGTAAGGATAGCATTCAGATTGTAAGAATGAGTCCAGAGTATTTAGATTCTATAGATCGAGAGAGTAATAAGTTAGGAGTGATGGATGTGATATCAGGATACAGGCACCAGAATTCTATAAAGAATACATCTTGGAGCTTTCCAGGCTTACTCCCATCTATTTCTATCAACACGATACAAGGTGTCAACGCAGATTTCAAGATGTCATATAGGAAATCATACGACGATGAGTTCAATAAATACATGATTATAAGAGGAACTGCTAATTATGGTCTCTCTGAAAAGGTACTTAGACCAGAGTTCACTTTTTTCTATAAAGCCAATAGTCATAACAGATTGAACTTTACCGTAAAAGGAGGGAAATCGCTTGATCATTACAGTAGAAGAGAGCCAATATCAAATGGCTTGAATTCATTATTTACGTATTTACTTAGGCGTAATTACCTTAAGGCTTATGATAAGAACTATGGCTCCATAGCTGCAGGAAGTCACTTAGGCTCTATATTCTATGGATCACTATCAGTAACATATGAGGACAGATCAGCAGTTACTAATAATTTTGATAATAGCCTTTTCTATAAAGACAGTCGGACATTTACAAGTAATAATCCTCAGGACTTATCTAATGACAATATTGCATTCCAAGACCATCAAGCTTTGATTCTAAGAGCTGGATTGAAAATTACTTTTGGTCAGAAAATATGGTCATACCCTAATCAGACATTTAGGGTCGGTAGCGAGTGGCCAGCATTGAGTATATTCTATAAGAAGGCCATTCCATCATTAGGCGGGGATGTAGATTATGACATTCTTTATGCTAATGTTTCTAAATCCTACTCTCTCGGAATGATCGGAACATTACGTGGGTATGCTACAGCTGGCAAGTACCTAAGATCTAATAATGTAGAATTTATAGACTACTATCACTTTATGGGTAATCAGACACACATCGGTAAACCAGCGGATTATTATAATCAATTCTTACTACTTAATTATTATTCTCATAGTAGCATTGGAGAGTTTGCTGAAGTACACCTACAGCATAATTTCAATGGATTTATATTAAGAAAGATACCTCTGCTTAAACGCTTAGAATGGAGAATGGCAGCAGGTGCCAAACTGCTTAAATCGTCTGAGCAGGATCTATACACAGAGTTTCATGTCGGAATAGATAATGTAGGCTACAAGTTGTTCAGATTATTAAGAGTAGATCTCGTATGGGCTAATCAGAACTTTGACATCTTAGGTGAGCGAGTTTCAGAAAAATCTAAATTTGGTGTTGTTATAGGATTCTTGATGGATTTGTAATCACAGTTAACTATCAACTTCTGGCACTGACAGATTACGTGTAAATGCTGTCTCAAATGAGAATGTTGTATTAGATCCTTCTACGCCATCTATGGGAAGAATTTTCTCATATATAAGATCTCTAAGGTGCCTATTATTACGAGCATATATTCTTACCATCAGAGCATATCTACCAGATATATTGACACATTCTACAATCTCTGGAATAAGGCTAAGCTTCTTTTCTACTTTTCTATGGAATTTTGCATTGGTTAACATGATCTGAGTATACGCCGAAGTCTGATAACCAAGACTGTAAGGATTGAGCACATAAGTTGCATTCTTAAGTATCCCCTGTTCCTTTAGTTTCTTTATACGTTGATGTATAAATGTATTAGAAACTTTAAGTTTTTTGGCTATCGATGTAAGTGGTACACGAGCATCAGATGTCAATTCATTAATGATTCTGCCATCAAAAGCGTCAAGTTTAACAATATCCATATTCTACATTATTGTAATAATTAATATGACTTAGTAATGATACTTTTAAAGTCAATTTGTACACAATATATTAATATATAAAGTATATCATGTTTATTATACTTTATTTAGAGTTATAATTAATTCTGAACATTAAGTTCATTTTATTTAGTTTAAATGAGATAAGACGTTAGACTTTAATAAAAAATTGATATGAATATCGGAGCTATTATTTCTGTTTCTGTGATACTATTTTCAGTCATCGACATGATGGGTAATGTGCCTATTATTATTAATATGAAAAAGGATGGACTTAAGATAGATCCTTCCACAACGACATTAGTGACAGCCGTTATAATGATCAGCTTCCTATTTTTTGGATCTGCGATATTAGGATTATTTGGTATTGATATTACCTCATTTGCATTAGCGGGATCATTGGTTATGTTCTTTATCGGATTAGAGATGATATTGGGTATCCGCTTTTTTAGATCTGATGATGTTGGAGAAAATGCTTCAGGTAGTATCGTCCCCTTAGCCTTTCCATTATTAGCGGGTGCAGGTACACTAACGACAATTATATCTCTCAAGGTACAATACGGCAACCCAAGTATTATAATCGGAATATTGATTAACCTAATTATTATTTTTTTCGTATTAAGATCTATGGATTGGATATCCAGTAAGATCACACCTCAGGTATCCACGACCTTGAGAAAAGTGTTTGGAATTTTACTACTGGCGATAACCATACAGATCGTCCGTAACAACATATGAATTAACTGATTTTAATAAATATTGTAGAGATCTCGTACAGAAGTGTATGGGATTTTTTTTGCAGCAAATATGATGTAATAGAATCATAATAGTAAAAAACCTGATCGTTAGGGGACCAGGTTTGTCAAGATAGTAATTGAACGATGTCCAAAAACTTAGGAATTTCTTAAAGTGTGTATTGTAGAATGAAACCTACTATGGGATAAATGTAAGCTGAAAATTTATATCTGCAAGGTCTTTCCAGAAATATTTCTAATTATATATCTATCCCATAATTCAACATTAAGTATTATATTGGATAACATTTAGATATGTGATCATTCCAATAAAGTCAAATTGATATTAATTAGCTGAATGATTTAAAAATATTGAAGTTCATAATATGGACAAGAAGAAAGACAAAAGGTTCCCATTTATAAGAATAATTGTAGCGGCAATAATGCTATTTCTTATAGGCATGATGATAAATAATATTATGAAGAAAAGGAATCAAAAATCGGTGTCATTAGATGAGCTTGAAAATTACATTCGTCATGAAGCAACAAGAAACACAATGACTAATGAGTTATTAACCCCTGCTCAACAAAAAGCCTACAGCAGTTATGCTTTGAGAGAATTTAGAAATGCTAAGCCTCTTCTCAAAAAACTTTGGGAATCAGAAGGGGATACTTTATCTCTCTATTACTTAGGCATATCACAATGGTATGAAAAAGACAAAAAGAAAGCCAAAGAAATACTTTCATCACCGTTCTTTGCTGATTATAAGAAGCCGTACTGACAGATGGTAATAGGCAGCTTTGATCTCAACAAATTCTATTCTAGAATTTTATACGACACCTTAAAGTATAAATGGTTCAAGCTACAAATTAAACGCTCTTACGCTAACTAATATGCGTCTATATTTTTTCAACATCCACTAATGTTATAATTAGTTACTTAAATCTAAATAGATTTCTTTATTGCTCTCTATTAGCTTATCGTAAATTATCTCCGAATCTGTTTTAACAGTCATTTTTAATTTTTCGTTTTCTCTACTTATGTAAATGTCATACGGCTTAGAAAATAGATAAACTGATTTCAATTCCAAATAATCCCAGTCGTCTGGAAGTTTAGGAGTTATTTTGAGTTCTGAAAAACTGATGGCTTCAATACCTAGAAGACCTTCCAGAAAGATGCGACAATACAAAGCGCTTTCTGCCGAAAGGTGCTTCATATTGTTTTCTGGATATGCTTCTACCGGATAAGGTACATGGTCACCTAATAGCCTATTGACAGAATAGCGACTTAACTTTTCAATGGGCACTTTAGTTTCACCTACTTTCAAAGCGCCTCGCAAAGCGTATAATGTTGCTCGATCCCAAAACACATATTCTTTATCATCATCAGTTGGGTCGTATTGTACTAATACTCCATTGTCTGTCCAAAGCGTCTCAAAGAGTGCTTTCAGTGTACCTTCCTTCCGCTTATCAATACCCATTGTTAGGGGTAGGCATATCCAATGTCTGAGATATTTATTTTCGTCATAATATTTATATGTATTTAAACCTTCTAAGGTAGCGCCAAAATATGCTTCAATTACTTCCGCCATTTCGAGCATGCGATTTTCGTAAATAATTGCTTGTTCTGATTTGTTCAAAGCCTTGGCTATCTTCGCTGCAAATTTTAACCCGCCATAATATAAGGTGGAAGTAGATAAGTTGGCATCTCCAGTTTCAATTCTTCCTTCCATTTCATCTGACTCAGATTTGACTGCACCATATTCGTTTCTATTATTGTTACAATACGATAGGCTCCATTCAATTAAAGGCCAAAGTTCCTTTGCTTGTTCTTGATCACCACTATTAAGTAAGAATAATGATGTTCCATAAGCAATCATCGCGGCATCGCCACGGTCCTGATGTGTCATGGGAAAATTGCCGTCCACTTCAAATGCGTATGGAATATGACTTTCATCTTGTGGTATATTATCTAAGAACTTTTTGTAGGCGTTGTATGAAGCAACATTCCCACTCTCGTATCCCAAATACGGGAAAAACGGGCCCGCATATTCTATTTGATCATTTGCCCAGATTCCGACATAGTAGTTACCTCCTCCAGGAGAATGTACAAGACCCATTGATGAATTAAAAATACTTTCTGATGCCCTTATTTTAGAAAAATAAAAAAGCAAATTCAGGGTGTCATTTGGTGAATTAAGGATCAGATTGTTGCGGCAGTCGTTCAAGAACTCCATGCGTGAATCCTTAGCTTTTATATAGTTAAAGTTTTCAAATTGTTCTTGATTTAGTAGTGCTCCATACAGAACAGGAAAGGTATAAGTTTCTTCAGGACGTATTTTGATATTTTCTTGCCCCTTGCTTTTCACGATGAAACTGTAGTTCCCTTTGTAACCTTTTTCAGATTGAGTGCTTGAGTATTCAGATATAGTAAGGGATTTGTCAAACTTATTTAAATTTTCGATTTGCCACTCTTCAACCAAAAGTCGATCATTCATGGATGGATAAATTAATTTGGTAAATTTTAAATCATTAACTGGTGCATAGTAGAAGGTAATTATCCCACCAATTTCAATGGAGTCGACGACAGAAGGGATAATTATTTTTTCGTTATAACAGATTTGAGGAGTAACCTCAGAAGATACTTTTCTTCTAAAGTATGCTCTATATTTTTTCCAGTCGGGTTCATTGGATTTATTGTATGTTCGTAATTGTGGAAAAATGATATCCTTTTCAATTTTTAGATTCTTATTTTTATCAATTTCATAATAAATAATTGAAGAAATGTTTTTGCCGGAAACTTCAATATTGTCTTTATGAGGCAATACAGTAGTCGAATCCAAACGAAGGATAATGCTTTCTCTATTAGAAATATCCCACCTCAATTTAAGTGAATCTGTTGATTGACTTAAAATATTCGAAGTAGAGAGAATAAATATTATGAGGATTAATTTCATCTTGAATAAGGATTTTTTAGATTCGATAGGACATACTCAAACTAAGACACGACGTAAGTTATAGATTGGAATAGACTTTCACAAGAAAACATGGAAAGTACATTTTAGAAGCGACCTGTTTTCTGACAACTCTTCTCACAGATCAATTAAAGTATCTTAAATAAGATCAAAATTTCATAACTGAAGAATACTTATAGCCGATATTGACAGACATGTGCTCGTGGATTTCAAAGCGATTTGTGATATCACACTACATGTACCGCTCTTGTGAATTAGGATGCTGAACCAATATTTATAACACCAACAAAGGAATGACCTCCATCTGGTGAAACCATTCCTCTGTATAACTTTTTGTTCTTGGGAAAGAATATATATCAATGAAATAGAAGAATTATTATGAGTTAAAGTTAGGGCTTAACATGGGAGTTATTGTTGGATGCTGGCTTTAGTTAGTTCTTAGAAAGCTTAGGATGTGAATTTTTGATTGAGCATCAATTTCAGATTTATTCTTTTTGTACAATCTTAAAGCTTCCTTAATGTATTTTTTAAGAGGTTGAAGTAGATAGGCTCTTTTGATATAATCAATTGCCAAAACTGGATCAGCTTGCATTATCTCTCCCATAAGCCAATAATGACTTTCTCTGGCATCAAGATTTGACTTAAATTTCTTAAAGCTTGTTTTAAAGCTATGATTATAGTTTACATACTCAGTTCTCATGAAATCAGAAGGAATTTGATAATCCTTGGATTTAATTATTAATGTTTCTTTACCAAGTGCATCCATCATTCCAAGCTCGTAAAAGATGTTAGCAATGGTTTTTTCAGGCATGTCTTTTGTTATAATTGCAATTCTCAAAGGTGCACCTAATATTATTTTCCAAATCTTATCTAAAAGATCTTTACCAGTAACTAATGAAGAAGCATCAATTTCAGAAAAATTGTATTTTTTTAGTTCTTTTTTTAGACCCTGACGTATTTTTATTAATGTGACTATCGGGTAAACAGTACCAAGACATCATATTACAATTCTTAACTATATGTAAATCAATAGATTAGGGGAACTTTTTAACCCATTTTCGTTGTTATATAGGTATGAACGTTAATGAAAATATCGGACTGATTACCTTTTTCCAACGCTATGCGTCGGAGCAACAATGTATAGAACATTTCGTTTCCGAAAGACAAAAAGAAGGTATTAATTGTGTTAAATGTGGTTGTCAGACAAAGCATTACTACATTAAGTCGATACGTCAATTCAGATGTTCCGAATGTCAGACAAAGAAAGGCTTACGTAAAGATTCTTATATGGAGTTTAGTAAACTTCCACTCCATTACTGGTACTTCACATCTTACATGATGACCAATTTTACGAAGTCATTTTCTGCGAAAGAAATGCAGAAACAAATCGGTCATAAGTTCTACCAACCGATATTTAAAATGATGCACAAGATTCGTGTATTAATGGGTCAACGAGACAAAATTTACACTCTGAACTATGAAATAGAAGCTGATGAAGGATTTGTTACGACCTACAAGAGTGTCAAAGAAAAATCAGAATCTCCAAAACTATTAATGAAGCCAGTTCGCAACAATACTGGTCGTGGCTCTGACCGTAAAACACCTATTCTGGTTGCTGTCGAATCACAGTACACAAGTAACGACAACAAACATAAACCAAATAAGGCTGTCGATTTTGTACGCTTAGAATCGCTTGTAGGTACTGGTTCTAAAGAGATTAATTTCGCTTTAAGTCAGATGATTAATTCTGACAATGCCGTTGTAACAACGGACTTCTGGTCTGGCATGGAAAAGGTAAATAAGGTTGCACAGCATAAACCAGTCAATACTAACGTGGCTTTAAAGAATGATGTCATTGCTGAACATCTACCTTGGGTACATAAGGTTATTAGTAACTTCAAACGTAATGTATTAAATGCTCACCACGCTATTAGTTCTAAATATCTTGATAACTACTTAGCCGAGTTCCAATACAAGTTCAACCGTAGACGATTTAAGGTCAACAAGTTTGACCATTTATTGAGTGCAGGTCTTAATTGTCATGCTACTTAATACTTAGCAGCTATTTCTTTCATATCTTTTATCTGTTTCATGGCTGCTTTCTTTGTTTTGAAAGAACCTACTACATCATAATGCTCAAAACCATAATCTCCACTTTCATACATATCATTGGCTACTTGCCACGCTTCATCATAAGTTGCATATAAGGTCTTTATCACTTTGATTCCAATATCATTACTATAAATGACATAGAATCCATTAGACGATTCATTAAGTATGTCCTTTACTATTGATTTTATACTATTCATTCTTTTGTTTTTATATAAATAGTATCTTAAATGAGAAAATTCCAGTTATATATAACTTGAAAATATTATACTTGATTTAGGTACTGTTAAACCGACAGTCACATTTATTAATTCTTTAGGTAGTGGCGTGCCAAGTTGGGTCATTATGAATGCAGTTCTCGGGTGAAATTTAACTGCATCTGTTAGTACTTCACCATTAATCGGCGAATATACAATCATGAAGATCTTTTTCTAAGCACAGGAACGCCTTTATAAGGTCCGACAGACTTCTTAGAATCTACTATTCTACCTCTTGAACGGTCAATCTTTACATATTTTCCTGTTCTAGGGTTTTTAGTTTGGACAATATCTTTTTTAGGTTTTGACATATAATTATAGTTATTTATTATAACGAATTTAATTTAGATTTAGTTCTTTTATTGATATTATGAGATGTGATTTATTAATAAATAACCTGTACCTCTTTTGCGGGTTAGGATACTGAACCAATATTATAACACCAACAAAGGAATGGCTCCTTTCTCGTGAAGGCCATTCCTATGTTTAACTTTTGGTTCTTGGAAAGATATATCAATGAAATAGAAGAATTATTATAAGTTAAAGTTAGGGCTTTACATAAGACAGATATGTGCATAATCTCATCTAAAGTGTACCATTAAATCTCATGGAAAGTGTACCAGTATTTATTACGCAAAGTGTACCACTTTAAATAAGGGTAATGATTCTTAATTTCTTCGCATAAAAATGCCGAAGAATGAGTAACACAAGAATCATCGATATGCAACAAAAGCAAATAATAAGACTCTACGATTTAGGTCACTCAATGCTTAGATATTTTCTTTTGAACTTCTTTTATGTAAAGATTGATCTAATACAAGAATTGATGGCTTCCATTTGTTGCTTGACCCATTCGTAGCTTTCCATTACTACTTCTGCTGGACATCTCCGGGATGATAAGAACCCAGTTTGCAGCAACTTTATAAATCTTTATTTCCTAAATATTCCATTTTACAACTACCTTCTTTTTTATTAGTAGCTACCCTCTTTTTATATACAATCATGTATGTTACATGAATGAGCTATCCACTTTCTTATATAGGACTACCATCTTTTAGGTGGTAACAATCAGAATTTACAATCCAATGTATAAAGCAGATACTGCTTACTATAATACATATTACTGAATTTCCACTACTACTGTCTTCGAAGTTTAAAGGCTTTAATTGAGTTGAGATTTTCTCGCCGTCTCTTTCACTTCCTAAGAAGGTTACTAAGGCATTTTTAACCTATAATCCGCATTAAGTCATTAGCATAAGCAATATTTTAAAGCTTCGGAAGGCAAATTAAGGAATGGATGTATAACTAACAAAACTGTGTAATAAGCTTCTAATCACCTATTAACATTGATTGGAGATAATAATTGGCTACATTAATTCTATATTTAGTAAACAAATACGATATTACAGCATTCAATATCAGTTCCGATTAGAGTAGATTATACATAATAGTAATAGAAAAAATTCAATGATGCAGGATACGAAGACAAGGACCACCAATACACAGGATTGCCTCAAGGCGACTGAAAAGAACTTAGTTAAGCTTGCTGAATCTTTTAACATCAAAGATTATCCCGTAGATGCTCCTGAGAAGAAGAAGGCTTATATCCAATCTACGCTATCAGAGGATCCATTTAGAATATTTGTATCTAAGGAGCAAGGTGGATTCGGAGGCGATATCAAAGAGAGTTTGTCACTACTTCAACTTGCGTCTTACCATTCATTACAATTGACTCTTGTATATGGTATCAATTGGGCATTATTCATACAGCCATTAGAGAAGTATGGTACTGCCGAAGCTAAGGCTGAGATTCTACCTAAAGTATGTACTGAGCAGAAGGTCGGAGGTCTAATGATCACAGAACCGGGCTACGGTAGCGATGCTCTTAATATGAAGACATCTTCTACACCACATGATGACCACTTTCATATCCAAGGACAGAAGCACTGGGGAGGACTGACAGGCATCGCAGACTATTGGGTACTCACATGTAGAGAGAAAAAAGCCGACGGCGGTCTCGGTAGAGATATTGACTTTTTCGTAAGTGATAGTTCTAAGCCAAATCAGAAAATCCACGTGCCAGAATTCTATAACACGGGAGGCCTTGAGATAATTACTTACGGTCGTAATGAATTAGATATAAAGCTACCATTGCATCAGAAATTCGATAAGCCATCGACTGGTATCAAGATGATGCTGAATTGCCTACACAGATCGAGAATACAATTTTCCGGTATGGGTATGGGTTATAACCAAAGACTCTTGGATGAAGCATTAAAGCATTGTCAAGAAAGAGTAGTAAGTAATAAAGCACTTATCGAATACGATAAAGTCAAAGAAAGGTTAGCCGGTATGCAAGCGACTTACACTATTAATAATGCGATGTGTTATTATGCGAGTAAGACAACACAACTTGAGAATGATCTCGCTATGATGAGCCTCGAAGCTAATTGCGTCAAGACATTACTGACTGACCTCATGCAAGAATCTGCGCAATCACTTGTACAACTAAAAGGTGGCAATGGATATATCAAAGATGATATCGCAGGTAGAGCCATTATGGATAGTCGCCCCTTCCAGATATTTGAAGGTTCTAATGATATACTGTATATTCAGATAGGAGAAGCGATAGCTAAGAAAATGTCGAAAGCTAAAACAGACGATTTTGAAGGATTTATATCTGCAGAGTATCCTGAATTCGCTTATCAACCTTGCCTGACTTTATTAGGTGCTGTTAAGCTACCTCCCAAAGGTGATCAAAGAAAGCTGCATACTTTCGGAGAAATCTATGCAAGCATCTTTAGCTTATACTTAATTGCTGACCTCGCTAAGAGTGGCTTCAATCAGGATCTTATACTCCAAGCTAACTTGTTCTTAGCTAAGCGTATCAAAGGATTAATAACCAAAATGAAGTGCATACTTACTCCAGAATTGTTAGTAAATTATGAAGTCAATGCAGACTGGAAAAATCTGGCTTAGTCATAGATTAAAGCGTTGCTTCCATTAGCATAAATTAATAATTGTAGGTGAGTAATTATAGGTGAAATCCGCTTAACTCTGTAGGTCTATCCAGAAGTGATCCGCTTACACTTAATATATTTTAATATTACAAATTACAATCACTAATAAGTGTTGTCTATACGCAGCCATAGGGGAGGCCACATACCTATCAGGATTTGTCATGTTTTTTTTTGTAAAAATCACGCCAAATACCCTCAGATTATATATCCTAATCTCTGCCATTCTTGCAGGACTAAAATTATTTAATCCCTCTCGGATTATAAAAGTTCACAGTTCTAAATATCCCTGTTTAGATCTGCTTACTATGCTATTATCACAGCTCATACGACTCTACAATTGGTTCCACACATGTGAGTAGTGGTCCATGTATTGTAGCTCTATATCCCAGAAATAAAACAAAGTTGAAAAAATATTCATAGTACTCATCAATGCACAATGACTCTCTTACTTATTGATTGACCATTCTTGAGCTGAATATTCAGAATAATAACTCCAGAGCTAAGGTTGTTCAGTTGATACTTTCTCGCATTGACATTATTGATTTGTAATATTCGTCTGCCTTCACCACTTAGAACATCTATACTACGTATGAGCTCAGCAGATGCTATATTAAGAAACTCTCGTGCAGGTAGGGGGTATATATCTATTTCAATATTCTCTGTAGATGAGAGCTCTTGAGTTGCTGTTAATAACTCATCAATAACCACTTCATAATCTCTACTGACCTTACCATTCTCAGATTGTACTGTGTATATCGTCGGTAGCGAAAGGTTGACTTTAGAAGAGTCGCTAACTTGTTCGTCTCCATCTATATTTATCTCAGCTAATTGCGAGTAATTAAAAATAGCTGTTGCATTAGTGTAATTAAATGTAATAGGTCCTCCATAAGTAATTAAAGAGTCTTGTATCGTAAATAGTGGTCCATTCTTAAGTTTATAATTAAATAGGAAAGCGGCATCACTTTTTTCATTGAGCTTAGAGGTGTATAAACTATCAGAGATTCCTTTGACCATATTATTGAGAAAGATTGTTGTTGTATCACTATAGAATTCTAAAAAATCTGGCACTGAACTATGACCAGGATAAGGTGCAAAATGATGATCAGGATCAGAATTTCTCCAAGTGGATACATAGGCAATCTTGCTGGCTATTGCATTATCCCTTATAGGATCAAGAACAACTTTAGTATGCCACTTACTAATACTGAGTGCATTCCTATCGCCTATCTCAGTAACTGCAGCTACCTTATCTAGAGAATCAGCTAATAATACTGTAGATTCCACATATCCTATAAATCTTTCTATCTCTAAGTCTGTACCAGAATCAAAATAATAATCTAGCCCTAGAACATCAACGTAATCATCCCCAGGATATCTATAAGTATATGGCTTAGTAGTACTGATCTGTCCTCCATCTGGAGAAAAAGAATAGATAAGATTATGGACATCTAAGCTATCTTTCAAGTAATCAACAGTATAGTGCCAGAGATCAATATAGTCTTGCTCTGGCATACTACTCCCCCACCAGAACCACCAACCGTTATGCTCATGGTATGGCCTGAATACTACAGGTATAGACTTACCGTTACTACCACGTGTAGACTTGAGATAGTTCGCGATATTCTGCAGTTTATTTACATAGAATTCATTATTCTGGTTTCCAGGCAAGAGTGACCGACCTATTGTATTAGGATTAGATACCTCGTTACTGTAGAAGCTGACTCCTTCAGGATCATTTTGATGCCAGCAGAAAGAAGTAACAACTCCAAGATCATGAGAAGTCTTAACCCGATAAGAAAGTCTGTCATTAATTTTATCATCAACAATCTCATTAGCATCCCAACTAAAAAAAGCTGGATAAGAGCCTGTGACATCTTGCACATCACTCCGATCGTCATCACCTCTCCAGTTAACACCATAACCAGTAGGGTCATGCATACCATATAGAAAACGAGGGCCTTTCATCTTGTTAAGATTCTCTAACAATATTCTCGCAGAATATACTAAGGAATCATCTACAGATGATCGGTCTATGTCATAGAATGTTTTCTGTTCTGTATGTGTACAAATATCATATAAAGCGTAGGCTAAAGAATCGATGATCTCTTGATTATCTATCGCATCTATATCAAGTATATAGTTATGATATACACCTATGATTGAGTCTAAGTAAGTTTTATCCTCAGGTACGTTCTCACCATCATTAAACCCGATTGATAAATTAGCAGACAGATTAGTAGCATCTTCTATCGCTTGTTCTAATAAGTCAGCATTCAATGGGATTATAATATTACCACCAAAAGCTATTTCATCTATTTCTATATGAGCTGACTTCTCCGTCGTCGTTCCAGGATCTATATAGATGTATAATGCTTTGATCGGAAGTGTAGCAGAGTTGCTTAACTCGTAAAATAATTCTTGCCACTCTTCACTAGGATCTATTGTTTTTTCTAACCAGTCGCTACCAGAAGATGTGTTCTCAGGCTTAAGTACAAGATTTATTCTCTCATCTGATCTTATTTTAATACGGAGAAATGGATTCTCCTTAATATTAATAGAATTATTTAATTGCAAATTAAACTGATCCCATATCCAGCTGTCGTCGGAGCGATTATACTCTACCTGTAAGGCGCCTTCTGCTACATCTCCGACATATGTCCCATGAGGAAAATCCCACTCCGGAGACAACATGTTATTATCAAAATTTTCAGTAAATGTATCTTGACCTATCAAAGAAATACTTGCCATGATAATCAAGATAATCTGCAATAAATACTTCATCTTACTTATATTTAATTTCAATTCTACCAATATAGGTGACTTCGTCAAATTCTATTTTAATCAATGCATCATTCTCTTTATTACTTTCTATTATATACTTGACTGGAATCTTATAATTATACAACTTTTCTCCCACACTATACTCATAAAAATCAAATGGAACGTTATTGTCATAGACAGTACCATCTACCGATGTACTGAATCTTAGTTTAGGTTCCTTAGAATCTGAAAAGCCATATACAATGATACTTTCTATATCTCCTTCCACACGATATATAACTTCACTACCAAGCTCACCTCTCATTCTGCTCAGCATTTCTTTATATTCTCTATCATTGCCTTTCTCAAAAACTATATTCTTAGCAGAGAGGCACCTAGCACTATTAGACGGATGATCTATAAATAACTTATGCGTAATAGAATCCACTGATTCTATATTAGAATAATCTGAACTTCCAGATTCATTGACCGCTTTAATTTTATAGTCATAGCTCATTCCTATCTGACTGCTCTCATCTACAAATCCTGCAAAATAAGGTCTATCATTTTCAGCAGCATAAGCATCTATTTTTATCCAAGAATCAGTATTCTTTTCAGAACGGTATATCTCATAATATCGAGCACCCATAGACCCTTGCCATCTGATAGCCTCACCATCAGTAATCGCTAATAGATGTGGTGGTTCTGGAATACTCACTTCTGGCGTTTCTTTGTCTTGTATCGTAAATGCCGCGTCCCTAAATATACCTAATAAATTAGCTTCATCATAATCATTACCATTCTCGAAGCCTGGCCAGTGGAATGCCTTATATAGATCTAAACCCGCAGGTTCAGAGTGCCAGTAGAAGCCACCATCTCGATGATGATGCCTAATACTCCATGACATAGCTCCAAATATTCTCTCCTCCTCCAATATATAATCTAAAACCATATCCAAGCCTGTCGTACTCACAAATCCAAATTCGCCTACGAAGTATGCCTTCCGACCTGCAATAGTATCGACCTTTGTTTTTATGTTATGCAACATATCTAATGGGTCTACCTCATAATGGTGAGAAGAGATTATGTCTATATTCTCATCAGTAAAAACCTCAGGGTAGAACGGCGTATCATCTACTGCATGATACCCATCCATAAATACATGATTAGTATCTATAGATTTTACATGTTCCGCGAGTTTACTTACCCAACTGTATGGGTTCTGAAGTTCGTTACCTGACTCCCAACAGAATATCGCTTTATCATCTATGTATTTCACTCCAGTAATCGTATTGACCCTATTAAGTACATGATCTACAGTCAATATGAAATCATCCCACAATTGCTCATCACTCCAGAATTCATCATAAGTTTTATTTCTAAAGTCTGCATAATTAGGTACTCCACCAAACCACTGCCAGTTATTAATAAATGGCACAATGACTCTGATACCCAACTCATTAGCTAATGACAATACTAAGTCGAGATTCTGAAAAGCTTCTTCATTAAATTTTCCTGGAGCTTCTACATAGGTAACCGCCTCAGCAGGTAGCATCTTACTCCTAACGGGTATCGTATACATCCTTACGACTTGACCACCCATTTCCTTTATAGTCATGAGTGCATCTCTTATCTCATATTCGGTAGGTAGGGCATAAGGATTATTAGATTCGAACTTCATTTCATCCTCCACATAGTTGAGGTTAGGAATATTCCATGAGACAAATCTTACGGTATCAAGACCATCCATAATATGATATCCATCAACGCTTATGAAATTACTAAAAGAATGAACATCAGAAGTTTCTTTGACTTCTGTAGCAGTACATGCCGTTAATAGACCAAGCAGAACGTATATAAAATATTTCCTTATCATTTAGAATAGTTGCTATTATTATTAGAATAAAGTATGCCAATATTAAAATCTCCCTTCATAATTATAGTCCTCTTTTAAGTATTTCTAAATACATCCTACCATTATGATAAGGCGCCTTCCATGCATTACTTTTTTGTCTGTCTATTTCTGGTTGCATATTGGTATTAATATTCCAATACCATTCTCCATACTTATCATCAACTATATTCTCAGTAATGAATTGGTATATACCTTTCGCTATTTTCATATACTCAACCTTACCTGTAAGATCATATGCGTACAAGAAACCAACCACGCCTTCTGCCTGAGGCCACCAATCAAATGATAGATCTTGCACACCATTATGTGATTCATTCTTGATACCTCCAGAAACATCCACGCCTTCCTCCTTAGTAGATATGGCAATTTTATCCGCAACTGCTTCTATACTCTTATTTAGCTCACTGTTATTTATATATTTTGATGCTTTAAGTAATAGCCATGCTGATTCTATATCATGCCCGTAAGAGATTATGTCAGATTTGAGATTCCAGTCATTATCATAGAATAACTCAAAATGATTAGAATCGTTATTAAAAAATTTATCAATGTACAACTGTGTAATTCGCTCTAAAGAATCAGTTACCATCTGACTGTCATCTACTATGGCTAAGTTAGTGTAAGCTTCTAATATATGAAGATGAGTATTCATCGTTTTCGGCTCATTCATATCCTTATCACTCAACCTCAAGTCATCAAGGGCATTCCATTGTCTATCTACTGCTTCTGTATAGCCTCCATTCCTCTGCTCCCAAATCTTATTTTCTAATAGGTTAAATGTTTCATTAGCTATGTCTTTCGCTTTTTTATTTTTTGTCAGTATGTAATACTCACTAAGCGCATATATAGCGAATGCTTGAGCATAGGATTGCTTTCTATATATTGTCGGATTATACTCCTTATCGACCTCCCATATAAAGCCTTTATACTCTTGGTCGTAGAAATAACTGAGCAACTCTTCGAATTGGATGTCGGCATACTTTCTATAATTTACGTAATCTTCCATTTGGCTTAAAGCCGAAAAAAACCATAAAAGTCTTGTACGCTGGATCACGGTATAATTCGCATTCAGGCGAGGCATATTTTCATTACTTACTTCAGAATAGAACCTATTATTCTCCTTATCAAATCCAGAATCACACCACCAATTAACTAAAGACTGCAAGTCTTTCTCAGACTGATGATACATTAATGAGTTAGTAATATTCTGCGTCTCTGCCACTAAGTATTTATTGAGTTACGTGTTATTAAGTCAATACGGTCTTTATTATTTAGATGAGAATATAGTTTGTCCTCAGGTGTATTTTTACAATAATATACAAGTCTCTCAAGCGTACTCGTGGCGACATGCATTCTAGTATCAGAAGAAGCGTAGTATATGAAAACTTCATTATCATCATTAACAACCCAACCATTACAGAATAATACATTACTTACATCTCCTACTCTTTCTTCTCCATGAGGTGCCATAAAATGACCCGAAGGCGTATGAGTAATTATCCATGGCTTATCGATATCTGTCAAGAACATATATAAGACATATCTTAAGCCCGCTGCGGTATTTCTCACTCCGTGGGCCAAGTGTAGCCAGCCATCAGCAGTCTTGAGAGGCGCCGGACCTTGCCCATTTTTCATCTCCTTGATGGTATGGTATACTTTATTATCTATAATGATCTCTTCGTTTATGGTAGGGTTAGTCATATCATCTAATGTAGCCCAACCGATACCTCCTCCTTGCCCTACAGATATAAATCCATCTTGGGGCCTTGTGTATAGAGCATACTTTCCATCTACAAACTCTGGGTGCAATACAACGTTTCTTTGCTGATTAGATCGACTTTTAAGATCAGGAAGACGCTCCCATTCCATGAGATCTTTAGTCCGTACTATACCACAATTAGCTAGCGCAGAAGAGGTATCACTTACAGAAGTATCTTTTCTCTCTGTACAGAACAATCCATAGATATATCCATCAGCATGAGATACAAGTCTCATATCATATACATTAGTATCGGGGTCCTTCGTCTGAGGAAGGTCTATCGGATAATCTCTAAACTTGAAGTTATCTACACCATTATCACTTTCTGCTATAGCAAAAAAAGATTTTCTGTCATTACCTTCTACACGTATGCAAAGGATGTATTTACCGTTCAAGTAAATAGCTCCAGAATTAAAGGTTGCATTTATACCCATTGTCTCAATCAACAAAGGATTTTCTTCTTGTAATAAATTATACTTCCAAGTATACGGTACGTGTGCAGGCGTAATTATTGGATTCTCCCATCTGGCATAGAGTCCATTATTCTTGGCTTTCATTTTATTAGTAATTCCTATCGTCTTATTATAGTCCTCTACTAATTGTAGTCGTCTATTCTCATAAGAATCTATGGCCATATTATGTATCGATTTTAGGTGTTAATATTTTTGAATCCGTATCTAAAAATTGCTCAAACTTATCCTCACTCGGAAGATTATCTAAACCATGGTCTGGATAGTTTTCTATTTTGTCATACCAGAATATTTTTAAATATAGACTTGTAACTGCAACACAGATTGCAGCAACTCCCATCTTAGGGAAATCTTGGATAACTAAGAAAATCGGCATTGCCGTGAGGCTTGTCTGCCATAGGACGCCGACCATACAATTAGTGATATCTCTTACGAATGATTTATTCTCTTTAAGTTCAGGAAAATCTACTAGTAATGATTCATATACAGGCTTCCAGAATCCCCAAGGTCTTGTCTTCAGATAGAATTTCTTAAGTACCTCGGCATCATCAGGTGGCTTCATATAAGTACCTATAATACATCCTGTAAATGAAATAGCCAAATTAATAGGGAATGCTTCTAAGGCTGTTAATTCTGTAAATACCATTGGCAGTATAGCCGCAGCTAATATACCTCCCATCATACCCCAATAATATCCATTACCATTAAATCTCCACCAATACCACTTAAGCAGGTTAGCCGCAGCATAACCACCATAAAGTGCACTTACGAACCAATCTATGAGATCAGTCAGTGATGTCAAATACATGGCAAAAGTAATCCCTAAGAATACGACACCGATAGATGCTACATAAGATAACTTAATGAGCTTCTTTTCGGATGCATCTTTGTCTATATAATTTTTATAGATATCATTAACTAAGTAAGCTGGTGCAGTATTTACCGCTGCTGCGAATGAGGACATAAATGCGGCAAGAAGCCCTGCTAGCAATAAGCCCATAAGTCCCACCGGTATAAAATTCTTAATAGCAAAAGGCAGTATCATCTCAAAGTCAATCTGGTCACCCATCCCATTGAATTTCTCATTAAGAAATACCAATGCTAAAATAGCCAATCCAGTGATTAACATATACCGAGGAAACAGCAGAACCACATTGACAAAAGCACTCATCTTAGATGCCTCCTTAGGTGTTCTTGCAGAAAGTATTCTCTGCATATCATAGTTAGGTGCAGGACCTGCAAGACTTTGCAGTACTCCCTTTAATAATATCATCATGAAAAATGCTGTAAATAGCTGCCACCCATCGCTTTCGATTTGATTATTAGCAGAGGGGAGAATTGTAGACCAATCCAAATCGAGCTCCCACTTAAAAAAGATATTTGTCCAATTATCTGGGATATACTTAGCTAACAATTCAGGCGATACTCTCGACATGGCTATACCTCCTATAATTAAACTTGCGACAGTCATAATGACATACTGCAGAACCTCAGTAAATACGACACTATACATCCCACCTTTGACGACATATAGCGTGGTCAAGAAGGTAATGATGAGACCATAATAGACCTCATTATAATATGCATCAGAAGATAATTCCCAAGGCAAGAAAACTGTAGCAAATTTTCCGATGCCTATGAATCCATATGCCACGTAGGTAATCACCACTGCCACCGCAAATATTATAACAATTAAGTGTGCCAGTCTGGCTCCTTGCCCATTACCGAATCGGAATTTTATCCATTCGGCACCTGTCATAACGCCTGATCGCCTAAGCCAGATAGATAAGAAAATCATCAAAAATATCTGATTAAAGACAGGCCACATCCACGGTATCCAGACACTCTTAAGTCCATATACAAACAATAGCATAACCATCCACATAGTACCACTTATATCGAACATTCCCGATGCATTAGAGAGCCCTAAATAATACCAAGGGATCTTATTACCACCGAGAAAATAACTGCTTGTGTCTTTAGAGGCTTTTTTAGATAGAAAGAACCCTATACCGACAGTTACTAATAAGTAAAAGGCAATAATTAAGGCATCTATGATATGCAGTTCCATATACGATAAGGTTGGTTATTGGTCGAATGTATATAAAGATAAAAAATAGGATAGGTTATCGAATATACCGAAGCTATTTAATAAAAATAGATCAAGTATAATACCCTAAAGAAATTGGTTTGCAGATCTAAAAGATTCCAAACCAATTTCTCTTCGGTATAACCTATCCTAATATACCAAATGAAAAAACTATTTCAATACAATAGCACCTTCTGGCGAGCCATCAGAGAAGTGTATGTCATCGACGTGTACTTCATATATATCTCCTTGAGGGTGTTCGTTAGAATTAAATCCAAATTTCAACAATTGGAAATCTGCCCAATCTGGACCCATACCCCACTTCCAATCTTCTATCTGAGACAATTTGATACTGAACTGCTTCCAATCTCCATTTATATCGGCATAATTACCTCCTGGATGCCAACCAGATTCTCCGTTGCTATCAGCAAAAGCTATTTCAAATAGCTGTGTGCTGCTATCGCTAGTACGAGCCCAAAAATTAAGGCATGGATCTACAAGTCCTGAAAAATCATTTGGCGTTTCATCATAAAGATTTCCTGTCCATGTCCATCCCTCATTTATAACTTCTATTTCTACAGATAGATAACCATCTCCCTCAGCTGCATCGCCAGAGGCATATGCAGGAGTAGGCTTAGCATTCTCTTGCCATCCGTCTGGATTATCCGCAACAAATCCTGACGTAAATATTGAGTCTAACGGATTAGAAGTATCTTCAAAATCAAATGCTGTATACACTCTTGTATAAGCTGGTGGTGCTACTGCTGGATATGTAATGGCGCCACTAGGCGCTCCATCGGTAAGTGTTATCAGATCTACATGGACTTCATATATATCGCCTTGAGCTTGAGCTTCACTATTGAATCCAAACTTCATAAATGAAAGCGTAGAAAAATTAATTCCATCTCCCCATTTCCAATCGTTGGTTGCATTTACCTCATCTAAGTTAATACTGAACTGTTGCCACGTACCATTAATGTCACCATACACACCTCCAGGGTGCCATCCTGATTCTCCAGAGTCATCAGTGAAAGCGATCTCAAATAATACAGGCTTAGCATTACTTGACCTTGCCCAGAAATTAAAGTGAGGACTCGATAACGCAGAAGCATCTATAGCCATATCGTCATAAAGATTACTCGTCCATGTCCATCCCTCATTTATAACTTCTATTTCATTAATAAAATAGAAGTCACCTTGCGCTGCATCTCCAGTGCCTAAGCTTGGAGTAGCTTTAGCATTCTCCTGCCACCCATCTGGATTATCAGGAGCATATCCTGTTGTGAAAATAGAATCTACTACAGGTTGATCCTCGAAATCAAAGTAAGTATAAAAATCTCCTTGGTCCATGACCATAGGATACTCTATAGCTCCATTCTCTGGTCCATCAGAAATATAAATATCATCGATATGAATCTCATAAATATCACCTTGCTCTTGACCTTCTGCATTAAACCCAAACTTTAAGAAAGAAAATGTAGCAGGATCTATCCCGTCTCCCCATTTCCATTCTTCATTCTGGTTAATTTTTGCGATGTTGATGCTGAATTGTTTCCAGTTACCATCTACTTCTGAATATACACCTCCTGGATGATATCCTGACTCTCCTGTAGCATCTACCATAGCGATCTCCATTAACGCTGGCTTGCCATTACTAGAACGTACCCAGAAATTTAATGTCGGCTCTGCTAATGACGATAGATCTAATCCTGGAGTATCTTTAAACAAATTACTTGTCCAAGTCCATCCTGCATTTAGAACCTCTATTTCGTTAATGAAATAATATTCTCCTTGTGCAGCATCACCACTACCCAAGCTCCCGATAGCTCTTGCATTCTCTTGCCATCCATCTGGATTATCAGGCGTATATCCTGTCGCGAATATGGAATCTATTATTGGTTGATTTTCAAAATCAAAAAATGTAAAAAATCCACTTGAAGGTCCAGTATTGTCACATAGAATATCATCAGGGTTAGCGAGACAGAAACATACGGGATCAAAATCAAACGAACAACACTGATCGTCATCTGGATTCTGCATACAGAAGCATTCTGGATTAGCCTCAAATGTGCAAACGATATTACATAGTGGATTATTAGGATTCTCAAGGCAGAAACAATCTGGGTCCTGAGAATATGTGCATCCTATAACAGTCTCATCATCCTTACTACAAGAGTTAAAGAAAGATACTGTTAATAAAGCCGCTATAAAAAATAATATTTTAGAAATTTTCATAGTATATATTTTTAATAAAAAGTTGAGAGTATTTTTTTAATAACCTGCGTTTTGAGAAAGTCCCCAGTCTTCTAAATCTTTAGTAGGAATGGGAAATAGTGGAATAGGATTACCAGCGCTACCCATTACACTTACAGTATTCATAGCTGATACTACACGATCAGCATAATCGTTGTCATCAGGATCTGATTGATTAGTATAATTGTCTTTGATAGCATCTACGTACCTACCAGTACGGACTAAGTCCATAAATCTTAAGGTCTCCATGCCTAATTCTCGCCTTCTTTCTAAGTAGATAAAATCTAATAGGTCGACACCTCCTTGAGGTATGATAGAGTTGTCTAGAGGGCTGTAACCAGTCGGCTCATATCCATATATATTATTAGGATCATAGCCTTGCGGGAATGTACTGAAGCTTGCTCTATTCCTTATCTCTTCGAGGTTAGATACAGCTGTAGAGAAATCGCCAGTATGGTAAGCAGCCTCAGCATTCATAAGTATAATATCTGCGTATCTAAATTTTCTAAGATTAGCCTCTGATCCCTTCTGAGTATTCCATACTGCAGGATCTAAAATTGCTTTCCTGTGGTAGTAGCCAGTTTTATTTCTTTCGTTAGCGATGAGTTCTACACCGAAAGCAAATTCGCCTACAGCTATAGTGGTAGATGCTCTTCTAGGATCATTCGATTCATAACTTTCGGCAAGAGAGACAGTAGGTGTATTAAAACCCCAGCCACCCATAAAAGATGGTGATTGAAATACTGTCCACATAGAACCTGTAGATGGTCCTCTCTCAAAATTATCTAAGCCGTTATCTATTGCTTGAATTTCCCAAATAGACTCTACATTATTCTCACCTTCAAGTGACCATATAGAGGCATAATTATTTGCAAGTCTATAAGTGCCATATTCTCCTGACATAATATCACCAGTCAAGGATTGCAGATCGTTCCAAGAATAATTACTTGCATTCTCAGTACCTATCTGATACATTATAGATCGTGCCAGATATGAAGCAGCTGCTCCACTCGTAGCGATGCCAGGCTGGACCTCACCTTTATCAGAAAGTATGTCTTTAGCAAAATTAAGATCGGAATCTACAAGACTATATACATCGCCAATACCTGCACGTGTAAAGGCCCTCGCATTGATCTCCTCAGAGCCGACTGGCTCTTCAAATACAGGAACACCACCATATATCGTTACTAAATGCAAGTAAGCATAAGCTCTAACGAATTTTGCTTCAGCTTCAAACTGACTGACGGTATTAGCATCTAGTGTAGAATTAGTTAAACTCGCCAGCACAACATTCGCTCTGTTAATGGCTACCCAATACTTACCCCACATTGTTCCGATATTTGCATTAGCGCCATTGGTATTAAATTCTTTAAGCCTCTGGATATCTACTTGATCGGCATCGGTAGATCCTTTCTCAGAATCATCACTGCATATGTCTCCGATGAGGAACTCATAGCTGTGTCCGCTAAATCCATTAGAAGAAGATTCTCCCCATGTAATTGCATCATACATACCGTTAAGTACTAATCGTGCTGAATTCTCATCCTTAAATGCGCCATCAATTGTCTGCAGACCTCTCGGATCTTCTTCTAAGAAATCGGAGCATGACACGATGCTAAGCAATGTGCTTAAGAACAATATTCCTATTAAATATTTATTCATTTTATAATTATTTTATCTATGATTTAAAAACTAATGTTAGTACCTATTATGAATGTCTTAGCGACCGGATATACTCCATAGTCAACTCCAGGAGAAAATGAATCTCCAAAAGCAGCTCCTATTTCTGGATCTAAGCCAGAATAGTTAGTTACAGTAAGTAGGTTATCTGCGGAGATGTAGACACGGACTCTTGATATCTGAAAAGATGACAACAATGCCTCTGGTAATGTATATCCAAGCTGCACGTTACGAATTCTAAAAAACGATCCATCTTCAATAAATCTGTCGCTATATAAAGTGTTATCGTTAAGCTCTGTTGTTATTCTCGGTTCTGTATTAGAACTGCCCTCTCCATTCCATCTATTAATTCTATTAGATGCAAGATTAGATTCTAGAGGATTAGAATTTTGTAACCAGTAGCTTCTGATATTAGCAATTTCATTTCCCTGTGTGCCCAATATGGAGACACTTAGGTCAAAATTCATATAGTCAAGATTGATATATCCTCCGTAAGTAAAATCAGGAATAGAACTTCCTTGATATACAAGATCATCTTCATCTATTTTTCCATCGAAGTTGGCATCTACATATCTTAGATCTCCTGGCTTAGCATTTCTTTGTAAGGGTCGTGCCTGAGCTCTTTGTCTCTCTCCAGAATCATCGATATAATATCCAAATACTTTACCATTATCGATCTCAATGTTACTAAGGGGATTACCTCTCGCATCTATAGGATTACCTTCAGCATTTAAGGCGATATGTCTTTCTACTTCTCCAGTATTCTGAAAGATGCCTTGGCTCTCTAAAGCAAAGAATGACGCGAAGTCATGACCTACTAAAGTTCTTGTCGCAGCAAATCCTATCTTCTGAACTCTATCTCCTCCAGTAATGAAATCACCGCTACCTAAGTCAGTTACTTCATTATCTATTGCAGAGATATTACCGCCCACAGCAAAACCTACTTTACCTATTCTGTTACGATACTCAGTTGTTACTTCTATTCCTTTGTTGACCATAGATGCAGCATTAGATGCAGCACCATTAGCTCCTGCAAATCCAGGTGTCGGGATCGAAGAAACTAAAAGATCATTGGTATTCTTTTTGAAAAAATCAGCACCAATGGTCAGCTTATCATCAAAAAATCCTGCATCAATACCAAAATTAAGCATCTCAGAAACCTCCCACTTTAAGTCTGTAGCTGGAAGTACATTAGGTGCTAGTCCCTGAGCTGGTGTCTGATTATCCAAGGCATAATTCCAGTTAGGTGATAGCAAAGCAAAAGTAGCGTAGTTACCTATAGGATCTTGATTACCTACACGTCCCCAGCCTGCTCTTAATTTTAACCGACTTACCAATCCTGATTCTGGAAAGAAGTCTTCGTTATGCGTACTCCAACCTGCTGAGAATGACGGGAAGGTGCCCCATCTATTACCTGGAGCAAACTTACTCGATCCATCTCTTCTCATCGTTGCCGTGATATAATATCTATTATTGTAAGAATAGTTGATTCTTCCAAAGTAAGAGAGTAAACTAAACTGCCCCTCGTTATCTGCACCAGTAAGTGAAGAAAGATCTCCACCTAAACTTATGTATCTCAAATCTTCATCCTCAGGGACATCTTGTATAGTCAATTGGTTAAACTGATCTAATCGCTGAAAAGCTTCGATACCCACCATCGTGTTGATATTATGGTTGCTCGTGGCTACGTCATAAGTAAGATAGTTAGAGCTTTGGAGTACTCTAAGATTACGTTCTTGTTCTGTTAGGCTTGATATATTTATGGACTCATTACTAGATAGCCGTGGAAAGAAATTACTATCTAAGTTTCTACCTTCTACTACATTGATAACTGGCGTATAGAATGAGCCCGTCTGTCTTCGTTGGTCCAGAGTGATCTGAGAGTTTAGTTTTAGATTATCTGAGAATTTAACTTGAGATCTTAATGTTCCTACATATCTATCCCAACTGTTATTATTAAATTGGGTCAGGTAGATACCTTTTGCGGGGTTAGGTAGATCTGTAAGACTTGTTCTATTCCAATCTCCCGTGACTATATCATATACAGGATTAATAGGATCTTTACTTAGAGAAGTCGCTAATGCACCGAAGAATGGATCTTCATTAAATGCTGAAGCCTTGTTCTTAGAATATCGGATATCCCCTCCTACATTTAACCAAGACTTGACATCCATATTAGCACCAAAATTAAATTGGTATCGATTAGAATATGTCTCATTAACGATCCCTTCTTGATCGAAATATAGACCACCCATATTATAATTCACCTTCCCTTCTGTACCTCTTATATTAACAGAATGAGACATGATACTTGCTCTATCACGGAATACGACATCCTGCCAGTCAGTCCCTAACTCATCTAAGCCTAAGCCATCAGTAATCCATGACCTTTTAGAGTCTTCTATTATTGCATCAAGATTATTCTCTCCTTTAGATACAGCTTCGAGATACACTTCTGCATATTCTTGGGCATTTAGTAAATCGATAGTTTTATTAGGCGTCTGAGATCCCCCCCACGAATTAATTTCTATAACTGAATTTCCATCTTTATCGCCACCATTCTTAGTCGTTATTAAGATGACGCCATTGGCACCCCGAGATCCATATATCGCTGTAGCAGATGCATCTTTGAGTACTTCCATAGACTCTATCTGATCTGGACTTATATTAGATATATCGGAGGTAAAGAATCCATCTACCACAAACAGTGGTGAGGCATTCTGGAAAGACCCCACACCTCTTATCTGGATAGTAGATCCTTGCCCTGGAGCTCCAGAGTTAGCTTTTACAGTTAATCCTGCTACTTTACCCTGTAGATTTCTCGCAATGCCAGGCGATGCAATTTTAGCTATAGATTCTACATCTACGCTTGTCAGTGCTCCCGTGACATCACTCTTCTTAACTGCGCCATAGCCTACAACTACTATTTCTTCAAATACTTCAGAATTAGTAGATAGTGATATATTGTACGAATCCTTACCTTCTTCTATGACTACTTCCTGGGTCTTATAACCAATATAAGACAGCATTAATACAGAATTAGGACTAACTGCTAATGAGAAATATCCGTCTAAATCGGTGGTTGTGCCGATTTGCTCATTTCCTTGGACAATAACATTAACTCCTACAAGAGTTTCTCCAGATTCTTTATCGCTTACAATTCCAGATATTTGTTGCCCATTTAAAGAAAATGCTAATAACAATAATAGTGTTTGTACGAATATTCTCATGTTTATTAGTTGAGTGCTTTTTTATTTTAATCGATACGCTACTTCCAAAATTTAATACCGTATTTTGAGATATTAAAGAATTGTAAACATAATTACTGCTTACTTAATATTAGGGGGGCTATTACTGCATTTTAAGGGGCAATTACTGCATTTTGCCACTTCGAGTGATTAAATCTTACAGTAATCATACTTTTATCTAATATTTCGATAGTAGATAACTGTAAAGATATAAATAAGATAAAATATAGATGAGAGGATTGTTGATGTTCTTATTACTTACTCTATTAATCAACGTTAAGAGTATAAGTCAAGAATTAAGTACAACTTCTCTTAAATTAGAAGTTGAGATAGACAATAAAAATCATCTCGTCATTCTTATACAGAAAAACAACAGTGACACGATCGTCATTCCTCAAAGTCTACAAAGTGAGACGTATACTCCTATCTACACATCCAATGACAGACTGAGATTAAAAAGAAGAAATGGATCAATAATAAGCCTTGATATACCTTCATTAACCTGGAATACGGAGACAAAAGGGCTTCAAATAAAAGAGATAGAGCCACTAAATCAATATACATCTAACAAAAGAACCCCATTAAGTCCATTTTCTAATAAAATACTTCTGCCTATTTATTTTATTCTGGGGTCCGCTATGATATATGGCCTAATCAGAATCATACTACTCAAAAATGAATACGACACTAAACTCAATGTAGAAAAGCTGGAAAGAGGAAAATTAGAGGAGATTAACCAAGTTAAGGTCAATTTCTATAATATGATATCCCATGAATTGAAAACTCCCTTGACACTAATAATAGGGCCTATACAGGAATTAAAAGAAGATGAAAACTCTGAAAAAAAAATGATTCTTCTTGACTATGTCGAGAAAAATGCCAGCAAGCTAAAAACACTCATCGACGAGATCTTAGATTATAAAAATCATGAATTTGAATATTTTGACCTGAATCTTGAGTTAAAATCATTTAATGATCTTATCCAAGAGATCTCACTTAACTTCAAGGATAATGCCGATAGAAATAGTATTGATTTAGCATTGGATATTAATCTAACTCAACCTTACATACATTTTGATTCTAAATTGATGGAACTTGTCCTAAATAATCTTATAGTTAATGCTCTAAAATTTGCGCCTATAAATAGTAGTATAGAAATTGTTGTGTGGGACGATTCCAATAATATAAATTTCTCAATATCAGACAGTGGACCAGGAATACCAGCTAAGGATATACACTTCATATTTAAGAAATACTATCAAGGTTCTAATAATCCTAATAAAGGAAATGGAATTGGACTTGCACTATCAAAGGAAATTGTGCAAAAACACTTAGGTAATATTAGCGTTGAGGTTAAAAATCGAAAGACAATATTTACATTTCAATTTCCTACAAATCTGGACGAACAATTGCCACAATATATAGACGATAACAGCTTACTGATAGATCAGATTAAGGGACTTAAAAAAGAAAACTCACTAGACAAGGACAAAACAATTCTTATTGTAGATGATAATTTTGAAATAAGAACATATCTAAATCTACACCTACAGACGACATTCAACGTCATAGAAGCTGAAAATGGCGAAGATGGCTATAACAAAGCCATAGAGCATGTCCCCGACCTCATTATATCAGATATAGCGATGCCAAAAATGGATGGTATCACTATGTGTAGTCATGTTAAGTCAAATTCAATTACGGACCATATACCAGTCATACTACTCACCGCAAGGACAAGAGATAAATATCTAAGAAGAAGTCTACTTAACGGTGCTGACGCCTATCTCACTAAGCCATTTGACATTCATATGCTCAGACAGAAAGTAGATAATTTATTAAACCAAATCGAAAAAATACAGAGAAAAGTAAACTCGGAAATCAATTCTGAAAAGGAGAATAATGTTGAAAATGTAACTGTTAATAAATTCGTGGCGGATTATTCAAAATTCGTAAAAGACAATTTTGAAAATCCTCTTTTTTCAACAGATTTGATCGCAGAAGCAATGAACCTCAGCTCGTCACAATGTTATAGAAAAATAAAATCCTTAACGGGTTTCACACCGAGTCAAATAATAAAAACGATTAAATTAGAAGAAGCTCATAAGCTCTTAACTAATTCCGATCTACCTATCAGCCAAATTCTAAGCAAACTTGGCTTAAGTGACCCTAAGTACTTTAGAAAAATATTTAAAGAAAAGTATAATAAAACTCCAACTGAAGTACGAAAGTCCGCGACTTAGAGGGCCAAAAAAAGGTCTAGTCCCATTTAATTTTCAAATGGTACTAATTGTTAGAACAAGTACAGATAATGATAATTCTCTTTTACTTCGTACAGTAATTGTAGGCAGCTACCTCCTATTTATTAATTCCTACTGTAGCAGATATAAAAGGTAGTGCTATAAATGGCCCCGTATCACCAGTGAGTGGTCTTGCTAATCCGACATTGAGAGCATTACCCAACTCCTTAAAGTGGATCCTCAACCCTAATGAAGCTATACCGAAAGAATCAGCAAAGTCATTCTGTACAACCACCCAGTTCTCAGATATAAGACTGAGCTTACTGCCCATCCGTTTCATAAAAGAAAAAGTAAATGGGATGATCTCATCTGTAATGCCGCCATCAAAATTAAAACCAGCTCCAGCACCGAGTGTGAAGTTATTATTCCTTGATCCTACTGTCAGTGATCCACTTAAGAATCCAGCACCATTAAAATCATCACCCGGCAGAATTATAAAAGTACTACTCAGACCCAATGCTCCTTTCTGATTACCCAAAGGAACACTTAACTTAGGTGAAGCATACAGCAACGGCACCTGACTTGCAAACAACAAACTTGCAATCTCACCACCTACAGATATTGTAAAATTATCTGTCACACCATAAGAATAAGAGTTAGCGAAAACCCATATATTCTCATAGTAACTTTGTCCTTTCTTGAGAGAGTATCCTGATGGAAACAGGAAGTAGTGTGTGCTATTATGGAAGTCTACAGGATTGCCATTCTTATCAAAAATAATATTCCTGACATCATCTATATATCTGATCTTAGATATAGAGGTTATAGGGACAGTCACACTACCCAATGATGCTGACTGTACAGATATCTCATATTCTGTCTTATTGGATATAATACCATATATGACACTACCATCATCTAAGTCGAGAATTACTGCTTGACTCACAGGCCCACTGAGCTCTACCTGGGACAGGCCGTCTGAAGAGAAATAAAGAGATATAAGTAAGATAAAGAAAAACTGATGTTTCATAAATAATGATATTATGACGTTAAATTATAATATTTTATTGAGTAAAATCTTTATTGGGTCACTTTCATTTCAAATTGCATAAATTGCAGCTATAATAAAGAGTATAATGGAAATAAAATTTGCGGGAGCAGCTAGAATGGTTACAGGGAGTGCACATTTATTAACACTAGCTAATGGCTATAGGATATTAATGGATTGTGGCTTAGCACAGGGTAAAGGAAAAGATATATGGGATATCAATAACACATGGCACTTTGACCCTAAGAGTGTAGATGCTGTTATCTTGTCACATGCACATATAGATCACAGCGGACGTATCCCACAATTAGTTAAAGAAGGGTTCGTAGGACCTATCCACTGCACACATGCGACAAGAAGTCTCTGTGCAATTATGCTGGCTGATTCTGCTAAGATCCAAGAGAGAGATGTACAGTGGTACAACGAGAAACTCCGTAAAAAAAGAAGAAAGAAATCAAGTCAATTCAGAGTTCCATTATACAATGTCGAAGACGTCACTCCTGCGATGGAAGTTTTTGAAGGGCACCCCTATGAGAAATGGTTCCGCTTAACTAAAGGCGTCTATGTACTCTTCCGAGATCAGGGTCATATACTTGGTAGTGCCAGCATCACACTTAGAATTAAACAAAGAAATAAATGGGTCTACTTTGGATTTACAGGTGATATCGGAAGACCTGATAGACCGATCCTCAGAGACCCTATACAGATGCCTCCATGTGACTACCTCATATGCGAGTCTACTTATGGCGATAGAGACCATGAGACAGGACCACAACAGTCAGATCGCTTCTTAGAGATTGTTAAGGAAGCTTGCATAGAAAGAAAAGGAAAATTAATTATTCCTGCCTTCAGCATAGGGCGTACACAAGAGATCGTACACACCTTAGATAGATTAGAATCTGCAGGACTCTTACCAGATATACCCGTCTATGTCGATAGCCCGCTCGCCGTTAATGCAACAAGTATATACGGTACACATCCTGAATGCTATGATGACGATCTCAATGTCTATATGCTGACCGATCCTGATCCGTTTGGATTTAACAGCCTCAAGTATATACGTGACGTCAATGAATCAAAAAACCTCAACCAATCTAAGAAACCATGCATCATAATCAGCTCAAGCGGTATGATGAATGCTGGTAGAGTAAAGCACCACTTATATAACAACATAGAAAATCCTGCTAATACTATATTGATCGTTGGTTATTGCTCACCTGATACTCCAGGTGGTATTCTTAAGACAGGTGTCGATGAGATTAAGCTATTCGGAGATATAAAAAAAGTAAGAGCTACAATCAAAACTATGGATTCTTTCTCTGCTCATGCAGACAGAACTGAGATGGTCAACTTCCTCTCTAACCAGAAAGATAGACTAAAGAAAATATTTCTCGTTCATGGAGAATATAAGCCACAAATCAAATTTAAAAAATACCTGAAAGATGCAGGATTTGGTAAAGTGTCTATTCCAGAATTAGGGCAGGAATTTGATATTAAGTAAGATATTAAGTAAGGGGTGTTTTATAGGGAATAAGGGTGTAAAGGTGAGTTATGAGTTGTCCGTTGTCCGTCCCTGATATAGGTTGACCGTTTTGCACTAACAAATAAGAATGAAAAGAGCTTGGAGTTATTATCTTAAAAAGATGCGACCAACTGTTTCAGATATTCTGTACACTTTATAAGTCTGGTACCATACCATGAGAATACCTCTCCATCTACTAAAACCACTTTAGTCTGAGGCAGTTTAGATTGAAAATCTTTAATGTGTTTTTCTTTAAATGGGTATGGCTCTGAACTCAAAAGCAAAAGTTCTGGAGCCAGAGATATTATCTTTTTCATATCGATAATAGGATATCTCTTCTCCACTATCATTCTATTACTAATTCCACACAAGTCCATCACGCTATGGATGTAGGTGTCATCTCCTATTGTCATCATCGGATCTTTCCAGATCAAATAAATGGCTGATTTATCCTTACTTGCGATCTTTATACTATCCATAGATCTTTGATAATTATCTATCAGAATATTACCTACAGTCAGTCTGTCGGTTAGCTCAGCGACTACAGATATAAGTTCTATATTCTCTTCTACAGTTTTTATATCTGTGACATATACATTGTGATTTTTAGATAAGGTCTCTATTTGCTCTTTTACATTTTCTTCTTTATTGGATATTATAAGATCAGAATTGAGGCTTATAATTTTATCGATATTGAGTGTTTTCGTTCCGCCTATTCTTTCTTTTGACTTGTACCATGATTCGGGATGTACACAGAATTTTGTTATACCGACGACTTCATCATCTAAGCCAAGGTCATAGAGTAATTCCGTTATCGAAGGGACAGTACTAATTATTTTCACAGAAAAAATTTATTGCATTAATGCTAATAATTACATCTCATAAAGGTAGATTAATGATAGTCAATCATAGTAAAAAAATAACAATCTTATAAGGGCTTATATAATTTTAATCTTCTGAGTTAATCTGAGCTTACTCTCAATGTAACGCATAAAAAAAGCTATCAAACAAAACTGCTTGATAGCTTTTAAACAAACCAACTTCTAACTAAATATTTCTTTTCTTAAGATGCAATCCCGATGTTGAATTCAAAGATCTCACCTTGCGCTCTGAAGCTATATCTACCAGCTTCAATATCATTAATATCAATGACCACGTCTTTAGCTTTCTCACGGCCACTTAAGTAAATATTGCCTTCTACATCTGTAAGGAACCAACTATACTTATCTGTCTTTGACCTATTGGATATTACTAATTCTCCTGTGTTTAAATTTGGATTGACCATCAAAGGTCTTTTGTTATCTAATTCTCTCATTTCCATCGCTTTTTCATTTAATTTTCTACTTATTATATGTCTTAATGTGCCAAATGGTTGCATCAAAAAGTATATATTTTTTTAATAAAACGTTACTCATTCATCTTTCGTCCCTCTGATTAGCTCAAAACTTTGTTTTATTATAATATAGAAACTACGAGTGGACTTTTGGATTTGGATTTCGTTTATTAGATTTTTTAAAAAAAATTAAAAACGTAGCTACAATACTGACGTATCGTGTTATCTACATCACATATAATCATTTATTTCTATAGCCTTAATGATCTTGTAATTATAAACACTTTAACTACAAATTCTTAAAACCGTGGCTGATCCATCCCACCGTAAAAATCATATCTCTGCATTATAAAAGAAGATGATTAGTCGAAATTTTATTATACACATCTAATATTTAGCTATATTTCAATATAAATACGATAAACAATGAAAAGACCTGTCTGGGCTATAATAGTTGGAATAATAATGTTGCTTTTTGGAGGATGTGGAGGTATTAATAGAGCAACTGAATTAATGCTTCCTAATATCAACGATATCGTAAATATATCGATGAATGGAGCTAAAATTAAGATAGAAGATGATACGTATCAAGATGCAAATGATACCCTCAAACAAAAAGAACCCGTAAAAATTAAAGATCTCTCGGATGGAGATAAGAAAGCATTGGAGATGTTGTCAGATTCAATTATTCTAGATGGAGATAACAACGTAGATATGGAAAGCACTATAAAAGATTCTTTCTACATATCAGAATATAGACAGACCTGGATTAAGCGTTTTGCATATATGGGATTATTGATAGCCGTATTATTTCTTATCGGTGGAATTATGTTATTGGGCGCTAAGAAATACACAATCCCAGTTGTACTTACCGCCTTAGTTTTAAGTTTAGCAGCTAATATATTTCAGATTGTTATATACACAGCAGATAAGGACAGTGGTTATTTTATGAATTCATGGGGCAATATAGGCTTCTATGTAAGCCTTGCCTTTGATATGTTGTTAATAATACTAGTAATGGTATTGGATAAGTCTTACTTCGGACCTACAGTCGTGATAGAAGATTATTACGACTAATTCATGTTGGACTGAAGGCTATACTCCTATTAACTTAGCATAGTAACCCTTGAGTTTAGTTAGTTTTACACTATTCAGAAATGAAGAATATGCCAGATACGTCAGCAAAAATCTGATGTCTTTCATCCACGGAGGTAGATATTTAGGCGGACTTATAAGTCCCCTTTTTTTTAATTTAATCATGACATCGATATCTTTTAGATCCATTTTTCCTGCGAATAATAATGGTAATAGCTCCGCTTTGCCAGAAGAGACTACAACTCTGAGAAAATTATGAACTCTCAACAGTCCATCTAAGTAGACCATGTCTTTTGTAAATGGTGCACCACCAGTAATCACACCCCCTCGGAATATGCGTCTGGCACTTTCGTATGCATTATCCTTATCTCCTATTCTTGCTAAGTAATATCTATACACTTCTATAAAATCTGCACCATCTACCGCCATCTGTATAGCTACAACTCTATCCGATAATCTTCTTAATCTCTCTAAGTCAATATGTCCTGTTATGAATTCTGCAAATACCGCCAAGCCTTCTTGCGTCTTAGTGGTACCAGGGTGGCTGGCTTGTAGAATCTTAATATGCTTCTGATTGTGCCCATTTATAGAAGTAGCGACATGTATAAATGCCTCATGGTGGACTAGCTGATCTATATCATTATCATCGAACATTGCCGTAGATCTTATACGTATCCTACGCCTACCAGCTATCACCTTTGATGATACATCATCATCTATAACAATGGCGGGTGCATCCTTACCGAACATCTCATTTACTTCTCGAAGCAGACGATCAGCTATATCTTGAGAGGTGTATATCTCAGGAAAATTAGCTTCGATATTAAGATCACTAATATTCTGATACATCTCCTCAAAGAATAAAGCTAAGTCCAGAGAATGCGTCTCGCCATCTGGTAGTAGATCCTTAGGTGTACCGTATAGCTTTGTAGAGTTAGTATAAAAATCTGGCGTACCCATCGTCGACAGCATACGAGCCCCATACTCTAACTTATCAGCAATTCTATGTCCCCAATTATAAAATGGGCTTGATACATCCACCATAGATCTAGCTATCTCCACATGCCTCAATGTCTCAGACGGATCATATTGAGGATATACAACAGAAGGAAGTACTTGAGCATCTTGATCAAAGAATTGCTGCTTAATATCTAAACTCCAACTGACAGAACGCAAGATTCTAATTGACTTAGAAGCTTTATAGAGTGTGTCACTTAGTACTATAATTTCTTTATTCTCGATAACTGATAATTTCTATGGATAAATATACTCAAAGTGGATATTATAAAAATAGCTAAGGCCGAGATTGCCACTTGCCAGAATCAAAAATTCATGCTTTCTAAATACACTTTAGTCAATCTATATTCTTCTTAGCGACTCCAAAAACTTCATTATGTACAAGAGTAACAGCTTTCTTCATATGGCTTTTATCTACCACTAATGATATATGTTCTCCACTGATACTGTTACTTATCAGGTACATCCATATTCCATTATGCCTAAGAGCACTGATGGCTTTCTCAAGTGCATAGTTATGTCTTCCTATAATGGATACGATACCAATTTCATTATTGATTCTAATACTTGATATCTGATTTAACCTTAATTCATTATGGAATTCTTCATCTAATACTAATGCAGTGTTCTTAATATCTGCAGAAGATATGACAAAGCCGATCCCCCTTTCTGATGAAGCTTGAGAAATCATCTTTACACTAATTTCCTTTTTTCTTAGCGCTGCGAATATTCTGGCATCGATACCTACCTTCTCAGCGAGATCAGTTCCTTCTATCGCTACCATCGCGACATCATTTATCATTGTTACAGCTTTGATACCGATGTCACCTCCTTTATTATTAATTATCGTCCCAGGATCATCAGGGTCTAATGTACTTTTTATGACCAGAGGAATCTTAGATTGCATTAAGGGTAGAATAGTTTTTGGATGTAATAAGTTTACACCAAAATTAGCCATCTCATTTGCCTCCCTATAACTCATAGTCTTAATCTGCACGGCGTTGCTTACGATACTTGGATTAGAGCTATAGACACCTTTGACATCAGTCCAGTTCTGCACCTCTTTAGCTTGTATAAAGCTCGCTATAAGCGTTGCAGAATAATTACTGCCATTCCTACCTAAGGTAACCGTTCTGCCTTGCTCGCTACTTGCTATAAATCCGGTTATTACAGGAATCGTATCTTCTGGAATATCAGCAAAAACCTTCTGTGTCGCCGACCGACTCTTATCCATATTTACTTCAAACTGATCATAGATTTTATCTGTATGGATAATTCTTGTTGCATCGATAAATGCACTTTTTAATCCTTGCTTAGTGAGCATATCTGCTATACACTTAGCACTTATCAATTCTCCAAACGAAACAACTCTATCGTAAGCGAATTCATTATCTTCTCTTAATAACTTTATAGCATTAAGTACATCTGACAACTCATCAAGATCGG
>Ga0209185_1000423_pt1 | contig 50766 bp, 44 predicted proteins | sample SidtaG_2_FD_187425 | JGI IMG/M metagenome (GOLD analysis project Ga0209185, IMG submission 187425) | Marine algal microbial communities from Sidmouth, United Kingdom - Sidmouth_Asex2 metaG (SPAdes) (version 2) | ecosystem: Host-associated > Algae > Red algae > Unclassified | place: Sidmouth... | reverse complement strand
GTCATCGATAACGCCTACAACAATGCCATGATGGTCTAACCGTTTGATTTTTATTGTCATATCACCCTCAAAGTTGAGGTGATATTATACTAAACGTGGGATCTTGTGGGAAATATTATAAATAGAAATTATTTAGTTTGGTCTGCTCAATGTCAGTTATATGGGTTGAATTTGCTAATTTAATACCAGAACCAGCAATTGAAAAAATAACCATTTGTGGAATAAAACCAATACAGCTACCTAAAATATAAGGTCGTGGAGGTATATTAGCTATACCCGCTAAAATGTTAGTTAAAAAGTTTGAGCCAACCGGTAACAACCTAATTATTAATGCTTTTGAAAAAGTATCAATAGACAAAAAGTGATTAAGTTTAATAAGCTGTTTTTGATACTTTACAGCAATATAGCTATGCTGAAATAACGAGGCGAACATATAAGTTATATAAGCTGCAACAGTGACTGATAGAGTGGCGTATAATATACCTAAACTAACATCAAAAAAATAACCACAAGTAAAAGCAACGACTTGTCTTGGTATGCCTATACACGACAAGCTTATGAGTATTAAACATAACCCTAATGTTTTATAGCCAGTATTTGGTGTAAAAGAAAGTAATGAAGCTTGAAATGATGCCTGTGAAAATAAGGCTAAAGATAACAAAGCATATAACGCCACTGCAATACTGATAACGCTTAACCACAATGTGTTTTTGTTGAATAATTTAATCGTAAAGTACCTGAATTAACTATCGTTGGATGAATCCTTTAATAAGTTATTTTTAGCCATTTCGAACTCTTCTTCATTTAAATAGCCTTGGTCTTTTAATATTGCTAATTTATTTAATGCATCAATGAGCTTTGTATTAACTTTTTCAGTTTCACTCTTTGTTAATGTTTTTTGAGATGGTTGCTCAAGCTGTTTTAATATAACGTCAAGCTTTGATGAGCTTTGAGACGAATTTTTTATCACTCTGGTCGTAGGTTTAGAGGTTTTTATTGGCGGAGCCATCACTACACGGTCAGCAACATGAGCAACGTTTATTTTTGAAGAGGTATACCACTGCCAATCAATGACTTTTTCAATAACGGTTTCATATTTTTCTTTAGTGAGACGTTGATTACCTTCTCGTAAATAAGTACAAATTAAATATTCTTCATTCTTATTTGTTATTAATTTTAAAGTGATTTTTCGTACTTTGTCATCAATCATCTTGTCACGATGCTCATGTTCAAAGCTTATTCTTAACGAATTTTCAGCTTTATTGGTAAAAGCTGACGTATTTAATTCGGAGACTTTGTTAACCGTTTTATCATTGAGTAAAATTTCGCTACAAATAATGTCTTGTACTGAAATGGTAGTATGCACATGTTTTTCATGGCGTTTGAATAATGAAATTTCATTAGTGACTTTACTAAATTCAAAGTAGGCAAAGTTAGTACGTAATGCCGATTTTGTTTTCATAAAAAGTTGATTATATTTATTTTTGATAACGAACACTGAAATACCAATAATGATAACCAACAAGAACAAATAAAAGCTTACACCGGATGACGACTCTGAATGTTGATCCGAATCTTGCTCCGATTCAGATTTTTCAGTTGTGGTACTAGGGAGTATTTTAGCTATTTGGGATAGCGTTTTATCAAAAATGAATAATTCATTATCATGCGCTAAAAAAATCGTTAGTTCATTTGAACTTGGAAATACATCGCTGTTAAAAGCATAAATTGTTTCAGGATCTTGTATTGTTGTTTCATTATTGCTTATTTGTAAAGCGTATAACTGCCATTGACTATCCTTAGCCGAAATAAATAGTATCTTGTTCCAAAGGGTTTCTAAATCTTTACCTTTATAGTAAACAGCGGATAAATTAAAACTTTTAGCCGTTATTTCATTTTTAGTTAGGTCATTTTTGTTTTCAATATATAGAGGTTTATTGAGGCTCACATTAGTATCTGCATCTTGTGAGGGATCAGAAGGTAAGTTTAAAAAATTTGCGTCTAAAGCTGTTACAGAAATAATAGTTTCTTGGTTGAGTTTATGAGTAAAAATCAACCTATCGTTAGTTTTTTTAGACCAAGTGAATTGTGTAATATTCTCAGCACCAAAAACAATAATTTCATCTTGTAAATTGGGATCTTTTATAAATGGGTTGTTTTGAGGAATAGAGTAATTAAGTAAGCCAAATTTCTCCGGATTTATTCTTAATATACTACCTGAATATAAAGGTGAATTTTTAAAGTCAGGATTATTATTTAACGATATATAAAGTAAGCCAAAATCATCACTCCACGGTTTTAAATAAGGGTGAAAAGAAAGTTGACTCACATAATTAGCTTTGGTTGCGGCAATACGGAGAACCTCTCTGTAATGAACAATTTTGACATGGTCACTATTAATATCATCCAATTGCCATTCGGTGATAACCGTATCATGACTATGTTTGCCTTCTATTGTACTGTCGGTAAGTTGCCCTTGTTTATCAGAGGGTTCAAAAAGCTCTATGTGGGCAGTATAAATAGTGCTTGATCCAGTTTGATCTTTTAAATGAAAATTTGGATGTAATGTAATAGCGGTAAAACGACGATTGATGTTAGTTGTTAATTTTTTTGAAAAATTAATGATAGGTTGGGTTTTTATTTTTTGACCAACTGAACGATAGACCTTACCTGAGGACTCAGTAAAAAAAAGTTCCTCATCACTTAATGTATTACTGATCGGTACTAACCAATGATGTTCAGGCTTTTGCTTTGGCAATTTAATAAATGGCTTAATATCGTAATTTGTATATCCCATGGCATAAGGGCTTATAGTCATCGACCATAAAACTACGACGATCAGTATAATAACATTATAAAATAGTGTTATATTTTTATTAATTAATTTCATTTATAATTTTAATTTTGGCGTCGATCATTACATTATAGCGTTATTAATTTATTATTTTAGCAATATCACCTGATGACAATCAATTAATTGCGATTTACTTGCGTTATTTAAATAACTGAGCCTTCCATCAATAATCAATTGATCACCAAATTCGGCTTGTTCGTTAAGGTAAGCAGCTTGCTTACCCCAAATATGTATGGGTCTTTCTATTTCAATATTTTTTAGCTCTTGAGTCACAGAAGAATGAACAAAAAAATTCAATAGCAACGTAAGTTCAGCTAGTTCTTTGTTTTGTTCTGTAGTAACGAATTTAATAGGAGAATTGATTTGTCCGCTACAATGTATTTGATTGAGCGATTTTGCATAGCCTTTAGGGTAAGTTTGTGCGTAGGTAGCATGAATAATTTCTCGTCCGGATTTTTTACTGTTGAGCAAATAGCCTTGCAATAAAATAATATCACCTTTTTGAGCATGAATAAGTGAACGTTCAACCACTTCACCAATGACTTTAACTACATGGTAACGGGTCCATTCTTTAAATTGATTAGTTGATTTATCAAACCACTTACTGTGTGTTGCTAAAGTAAACTCAGCTACAGCCAAAATAGGATTAACTTGATATCTAATAATAGGTTTTTCAACCAAATTACCCAGTAATACGGAGTTACATAAGTGATTATTAGAAGGAGTACTTAGCATGAAGTTTCAAATGGTGGTGAGTAAATACGACAATGTACGTAAAGTTTTATTGATAGGCAAGCTGAACTTAGCTTATAAAAAGTAAATATATTTAATTACCCCTGGCACTAGCAATAAACCTAGCTTTTGACTAGAATCGCAACCTTAAATTGTTGCTTTCGTGGTGAAGTGGATATCACGTGGACCTCCGGAGTCTAAGTCGCAGGTTCGATTCCTGCCGAGAGCGCCAACATTTATACATAATCTAACGAAGAGTTTGATTTGTTTTAACCTAATTTCTTACATTCCAATGCTATACTCGTTACCATTCAAAATGCAGGCTTCAGTGGGAACTAAAAACAATTTAGGCAAGGCATTAAGTTTATGGCATGGTTATTCTCGGTAACTGCTCCTGCGTTACCCTAATATCCTACATCCGTGTAGGAACCTGACTAAACTTAATAACGACGCATAAATTGTTTTTAGACCCATCGAAGAAGCGCTTGAGCGTTTACTCCTTTAAAAGATGACTTCATCGTTAATACTTTTTATAAGGGAATGACCATTACAACAAAGTATTGCCTTGAATTACTTACTATAAACATTGACGCTCACGCGCTCTGAAACGAGCATTTTGATTGGTAACGGGTATATAATCTTGCTTAGTCATTTTAAATTCCATACACCTTATCAAACTAACGTAACAAAAAATTTGCCGTATATGCAGAACATTAAGGTAACACTGGAACCATTACCGATATTTTGTTTGGAACGTAAAATCTGTGCATATCCCCTTAATCGTTCAACATTCAGTTTTCACTGCAAACCTGCATCTTAAATGGTTACGAGTATAAATACCTTTAGCTATAATAAGTTTGAAATCTAATCTGAAAATCCTATGAATTAATTTTTTTCGTAGAAAATTTAATATTTTAGCGCTAACATATCGTATATATTTTAGACCTTTTAACGTTTTTCAATTTTAAAAAGCAAAATTCAGGATGTTATTAATGGATTCGATTGGTTTTTTGGGTTTTGCATTTGCAAGCTTTTCTTATGTAATATTTACTTTATTGTTATTTGCCGCACGTAATAAAACGCTTCTAGCACGATGTATTATTATTTGTGTTATTTCAACACTGATTGCTAATCTTGTCGCCACACTGCAAATAAAATTTGGTTTTACTTTACAGTGGGTCATGTTTGTAGATGCTATAAAAATAGCATGCTGGTCAATTCTAATACTCATTTGTAACACCGAAGAAACCACGTTTCGTCGGTTATTTTCGCATCTATATATTAAAAAATATTGTCTAGCTTGGTTATGCCTAATGGTAGCTTGCTGGGTAATTACTAACGTATTTCAATTTTCTTATAGTTATCTTTTTTTACTTTTTATTGCACTTAATTTATGCACATTGGTACTACTTGAGCAATTGTATCGTGGCGCTAATGCTAAAGTTAAATGGGCTATTTGGCCACTGGTTATTGCAATAGCAAGTATGTCACTGTTTGATTTTGTACTTTATGCACAAGCGATGATGGTGCAAAGGTTGGATTTTGATTTTTGGTTTAGTCGCGGCTTTATCGCTATTATTGCGGTGCCATTATTAATGATAAGTACGCGTAGAATAAAAAATGGCTCTGTAAGAATTTTTGTTTCACGTAATGTTGTATTTTATAGTTCAATGCTAATGATAGCCGGTTTATACTTAATTGTTATGGCTGTGGTCGGTTATGTACTGAGCTATTTAGGCGGGAGTTGGGGCACTTTTTTTAGTGTTGGTTTTTTGGCTTTAGGGGGAATTGTACTTGTAGTTTTATTAGCAACTGAAACACTGAGAAGAAAAGTTAGAGTCTTTATTGCTAAAAATTTCTTTGCTAATAAATACGAATATAGAGACGAATGGTTAAACCTTATTGGAAAAATTGAAAGCAGTACCGCTGAAAATAACTACCAAATGGCAACTCAAATTATGATGTCGAAAGCGGGCGCCCAATATGGTGCTATAGTTAAGCAAATTACCAATACCCAATTTGAAACTAAATACTCGGCAGGATTAGCTTTTGAAGATATTTTTGTTCCTCAATTAATACATCTATGTCATTTTTGTAAAAGAAAAGGTTGGATTGTTGATTTACAAGAATACTCTGAAGCCCCGAGTATTTATCCTGATTTATCACTTAATTTGATGCAATGGCAAGATAAAAATATATCTGTTGTGGTGCCCATTTTTATTGAAAAGAATTTTTATGGCTTGTTTGTTTTAGCGACAGAAAAAGACATACCCAAACTAAATTGGGAGGATCGGGATTTATTTTTTGCAATATCTCAACAATTGGGTAATGTTTTATCATTGCATGAGGCAAATGATAAAATTGCTGAGTCAAAACAGTTTGAAGCTTTTCATCGAATGTCAGCTTTTTTGGTGCACGATCTCAAAAATATACAAGCTCAGCTTGCATTGATCACAAATAATGCAGAAAAACACAGAAATAACCCTGAATTTGTTGATGATGTATTTGAAACCGTAGAGTCTGCTACCGAGCGTTTAGAAAAAGTGCTGTCGCAGTTACGCAATAAACAAGTTGCTCAAGCTAAAAGCGACCCTGTTGATATTAACAAGGTATTAATGGATGTGGTTAAACAACGAAACATAAGATCACCTTTAGTGAAATTTACGCCAAATGGTGTATCGATGGTAACTGCTGATAAAGAGGTTTTGTTTTCAGTATTAAACCACTTAATTCAAAACGCTCAAGAAGCTACTAATGATGAAGGCTGGGTTAACGTGCGTTCATGCCTTGTTTCACAAGATGTTCAGGTAGTGATTGAAGACAACGGAACAGGTATGTCTAAATCTTTTATTGAAAAACGCTTATTTAAGCCCTTCGATACCACAAAAGGTAATGCAGGCATGGGTATAGGTGTATATGAAGCGAAGCAATTTATAGAAAGCATTTCAGGGGTTATCAAAGTAGAGAGTGAAGAAGGTGTAGGGACTAAGTTTATTGTAAATATACCCGTAGTCACCTCTTAACCTTTAAATTAAACGAATAAAATATAAGTGAAGGGTTCTTTCTACATGGAAAAATTATTAATCGTCGATGATGATAAAGGCATTCAAAAGCAACTTAAATGGAGTTTATCAGATTATGATGTTGTTTTAGCTGGCGACCGAGAAAGTGCCATTACAGCAGTTAGGCGTTTTGAGCCTAAAGTGGTTACTTTAGACCTTGGCTTACCGCCTGATGAAGCAAACGCTTCAGAAGGGCTTGCGGCCTTACAAGAAATATTAACGATTGCGCCTCATACTAAAGTCATTGTAATTACCGGTAATGACGATCGTACAAATGCCTTAAAAGCGATAGCTGCAGGCGCCTACGATTTTTATCAAAAACCTATTGAATCAGAAGTCATTAACGTAATTATTGCTCGTGCTTTTAGTGTCGCAGCGATTGAAGATGAAAACCGATTGATGCGCTCTGTTGCTGGTAGCGATATTGGCATTATAGGTAATAGTGCGGCTATTGACCGTTTGCGTACCATGGTAAAACGTATAGCACCCACACAAATTACGGCATTATTGCTTGGCGAAAGCGGAACAGGTAAAGAGGTAACAGCTAATGCCGTACATTTAGCCAGTGACAGGAAAAACAAACCTTTTGTAGCAATTAACTGTGCATCAATTCCTGAAACGTTACTTGAAAGTGAATTGTTTGGGTTTGAAAAAGGTGCTTTTACTGGTGCACACAAAACCACTAAAGGTAAAATTGAATGTGCTGAAGGTGGCACCTTGTTTTTAGATGAAATTGGCGATATGCCCTTTAATTTGCAAGCAAAACTTTTACGTTTTTTACAAGAGAAACAAATAGAGCGTTTAGGTGGTAGGCAAGAAATTTCTGTCGATGTACGAGTAGTTTGTGCAACTAACCAAAACCTTGAAGAAATGGTAAAAGAAAAAACCTTCAGGGAAGATCTTTTTTATCGTGTGAGTGAAATCACCTTAAATATTCCCCCTTTAAGGGATAGAGATGAAGATGTGCTTATTTTAGCGCAATATTTTTTACAACGTTATGCTATAGAGTATAAAAGTAATGTGAAAAGTTTTTCTGATGATGGTTTTAGTGCCATAAAAAATCACCGTTGGCCCGGTAATATTCGCGAATTACAAAATAAAGTAAAAAGCTCTGTTATTATGTGTACAGGCACCCAAGTTACCGCTATTGACTTGGGTTTTTATGATCATGAAAATTCAGAATTTAAATTATCATTAAATTTGCGTACCGTACGAGAACAAGCTGAATCTATTGCTATTAAAAAAGCTTACTCCTTGTCAGACACTAACATGTCTAAAACTGCAGAACTATTAGGTGTTACTCGACCTACCCTATATTCGCTGATTGAAAAATATAACTTAATTTTAGGGGAGTAATTTTTCTCAACTAAAGCTTAAACAGAGGTTCATTTATTGAGTTATTCATAATTTGTAACAAATACCTAGCTATTGTCACAAAGGAGCTTTTTAATTTTAGCACCTGATCCTATATATTGAAGTTAATGTTAAAACAGAGAATAAAACCATGGGACAAGAAACACCAAAAATTTTAGTTGTTGATGATGATATGCGTTTAAGAGCATTGCTTGAGCGGTATCTTGTTGAACAAGGTTATGTTGTAAGAAGTGCGGCAAATTCAGAACAAATGGATCGTTTACTTGAACGAGAAAACTTTCACTTACTGGTATTAGATCTAATGCTTCCGGGTGAAGATGGTTTATCTATTTGTCGACGTTTACGTGAAAGTTCCAAAGATATTCCTATTGTTATGCTTACAGCAAAGGGTGATGAGGTAGACCGAATTATTGGTTTAGAAATAGGCGCTGACGATTATATGCCTAAACCATTTAACCCAAGAGAATTATTAGCACGAATAAAAGCCGTTTTAAGAAGAAAAGTACAAGAAGCACCAGGCGCACCAAGCCTTGAAGAAAATATTATTTCATTTGGCGAATATCAACTTAATTTAGCCACAAGAGAAATGCTAAAAGGCGAAGTTAGCATGCCTTTAACCAGCGGTGAGTTTGCAGTACTAAAAGCATTGATCAGCCACCCAAGGGAGCCACTTTCTCGTGATAAACTGATGAATTTAGCTCGCGGTAGAGATTATTCTGCACTAGAACGAAGTATTGATGTACAAGTATCTCGCTTAAGGCGCATGCTTGAGGAAGACCCTGCAAAACCCCGTTATATTCAAACTGTTTGGGGTTTAGGCTATGTTTTTGTTCCTGAAGGTAAAGACGTAGCTTAAAAATACACCTGATTAAATTCGTTTAGCTAAAACCTCAAGCCCGAAATTTAGCCCAACTTTAGTTTGGGCTATTTAGGTATATGTCATTATGAAAGTATTACCCCGAAGCGCTTTTGCACAAACCGTATTACTTATTGGTGTTTTACTTCTAATTAATCAAGTTGTTTCATACATATCGATAGCTATATATATTCTCCAACCTAATGCTCAACAGGTTAATCAATTACTATCTAAACAAGTCAAAGCGGTATTTATTGATGTAGACGACCCTATACTCAGACCAGCTATGGCTGAGGCGTTTCACAAAGAAACCGGTATTGGGGTGTATCGCGAAAAAGTAGCAATGAAATTAGGTCTGCAACATGCGAGACATTATCCATTTCGGTCTGAAGAAATGTCAATTCTACTAGGTGGTCCAGCTGAGGTGCGTATATCTCAGGGAGAAGAATACCTTTTTTGGATACGACCCCCTCAATCACCCAACTGGTGGGTGAAAATTCCATTAACTGGTCTCGAAGAAGAAAACCTGTTTCCTTTATTGGTTATTCTGGTTATTTTAGGTGTGCTCAGTGTTGCCGGAGGATGGTTGTTTGTTAGGCAACTTAACAGACCCCTTAAAGCATTGCAGCATGCGGCAAAAGAAGTGGGGCGTGGTAATTTCCCTGAGCCCTTAAAAGAGGACGGTACAACTGAAGTAGTGGCAGTTACTCAGGCATTTAATCACATGTCTAGGGGAATATTACAGTTGGAAGATGATCGTAATTTATTAATGGCAGGCATCTCTCACGACTTACGCACGCCTTTAACACGGATACGATTAGCGACAGAAATGATGTCGTCTGAGGATGAATTTTTTAAAGAAGGTATTGAAAGTGACATAGATGACATGAATAAAATCATTGATCAATTTATCGATTACATTCGTCATGACACCAAAGATACCTCAGAAGAGAGCGACTTAAACGAACTTTTAAAAGAGGTAATACAGGCTGAAAAAGTACCTGATCGCAATATTTTATACACCGAAACAAGAGTGACTTTAATTTCAATTCGTTATATTGCGATAAAACGAGCTGTAGCTAATCTTATTCAAAATGCTCTTCGATACAGTGATGGTGATATTACCATTGAATTAAAAGAATTACCTAAAAAGAAACGGCTTTCCTTTTCAGTGACTGACCAAGGTGCCGGTATTCCGGAACATGAAATTTCTCGATTGTTCCAGCCATTTACTCAAGGTGACACGGCTCGTGGTGGCGAGGGAAGTGGTTTAGGTTTAGCTATAATTAAGCGTATAGTCGACTCACATGGTGGTAGTGTAGTATTAACCAATGGCGCTACTTGCGGATTAAAAGCAACAGTTACCCTGCCAATTAATTAGTTAATTAATACACATCATCTTAAATATATATACCCGTTACCATTCAAAATGCAGGTTTCAGTGGGAGCTAAAACAATTTAAGCAAGGCATTAAGTTTATGTCATGGTTATTCTCGGTAACAGCTCCCGCGTTACCCTAATGCTCTACATCCACGGGGAACCTGACTAAACTTAATAACGACGCATAAAATGTTTTTAGACCCATCGAAGAAGCGCTTGAGCGCTTATTCCTTTAAGAAATCACTTTATCGTTAATACTTTTTATAAGGGAACGACCATTACAATAAAGTATTTGCCTTGAATTGCTTACTATAAACTTTGACGATCAAGGGCTCTGAAACGAGCAATTTGATTGGTAACGGGTATAAATAGCCTTAAATTTAAAAAATGCTATCAATACTTGGCGCGTTGTTCTCATCGGTTTCATAAGTGTTATTTTCAGTAACATACTCAGTAGGTAAGGTATCTTGTTTAAAATACTCAAAAGTACTTGAGCTATCGGTTTTATAAGTTAATTTACCGGTAGCTTTATCAATACGTGCTGAAACAATATTATTAGGTGGTATGAAGGGCTCGTATGGAAAAAGTGGTAGCGCCTCTTTCATAAATAAATTCCAAGCTGGCTGAGCTGAATTAGCACCCGCTTCTGTACCTGTAATTTGATTTTTAGGTAAATTATTATTGTAAACTGTTCTACCTAAATCTCTTGATGGATCATCAAAACCGATCCACGCTGACGTTACCAACCGTCTTGAAAAACCACTAAACCATGCATCTTTTGATTGGTTTGTTGTGCCTGTTTTACCAGAAATATCCTTTCTTTTAAGATCTCTAGAACGCCAACCGGTGCCTTGCCAAAAAGGTTTTTTACTCCAATCGGCACCCCAAATAACTGAATTCATAGCGTTAGTAACGAGAAATGCATTCTGGGCACTTAATACTCTACTAGCAGTATTCAGGGGAGATTGTTCAGCTGTATCATCAAAAAAATCGGGCAGCGTATCATTTAATGTATTGTTATTACTTTGTTCCTCAAATTCCGCTTCGGTAATGGCAATATTTTCAGGTTTGTTCAGGTGCCCTACTAGGCACTTATCATCACAAGCTATTTTAGGATCTGTTTTGAAAACGATATTGCCAAATGAGTCTTCTATTCTTTCAATAAAGTAAGGTTCAATTAAAAAACCGCCGTTGGCAAAAACAGCATAACCAGTTGCTATTTCAAGAGGAGTAAAAGATGCAGAACCTAAAGCCAAGGTTTCATTATTTGGTATTTCATTTCTTGCAAAGCCAAAGTTTTGTAAGTGATTAATAATATTTGATTTACCCACTTGTCTAAATAACCTAACAGCCACAACGTTTTTAGATTGGGCAAGTGCTAGCCTTACCCTAATTGGACCATCATATTTTGCCGGAGAGTTTTTAGGTCGCCACACACTGCCACTACTTTTATCCCATTGATTGATCGGAGCATCATTAATTAATGAGGCTAGTGTAAAGCCATACTCTAAAGCCGCAGAGTAAATAAAAGGCTTAATATTCGAACCTACTTGGCGCTTAGCCTGAGTCACACGATTAAATTGGCTCTGCTTAAAACTATAGCCACCCACAATTGCTTTAATTGCTCCATCATCGGGAGACAAAGACACCAAAGCTGAACTTGCACTAGGTAACTGGCTAAGGCGATAATTTTGCTTATGTTTAGCAATATAAATAACATCACCGTAAGTTAGGATTTGATAAGAAAATTCAGGTGGTGTACCTTGTTTTCTATCGGTAATAAAAGGTCTTGCCCACGACAGCCCATCCCAATTAATATCAACGAGATTTTTATCAGCCAGTTGAACTATAACTGAGGTTTCTAATACTTCAATTACAACAGCCGCTAGTAGGTCATGATAGGTATTAATGTCATTAAGCGTGTTTTGTATTTCATCTTCTGTAAGTAAATCGCCTTTAGCGATAACTGGTTTTTCATTATTATTAATCGCGTTTTCTTTAAGCTGGGGGCGTAAACTTAAAATGGGTCCTCTATATCCATGGCGTTTATCATAAGCGTATAAATTTTCAAGCACGGCTTTTTGAGCAGCTTCTTGTAGGTGGCTAGGTACAGTGGTATACACTTTATAACCCTCAGAATAGGCCTTATCTTTACCCAATAAATCAAGTGCTTCTTGGTGTGCCATTGAAGCAAGATAAGGTGCGCTAAGCGCTATTTCTGCGCCATGCATTTCACCTGTAATAGGGGCATTTATAGCCTCTTCATATTCATTAACCGTAATATAATTATTATCTAGCATACGCCTTAATACGACACTTCTTCGTGCTTTAGCTTTTTCAGGAGACCTTATAGGGTTAATGCTCGATGGTGCTTTTGGTAACCCTGCCAATACTGCAATTTGAGCAAGTGTTAAGTCATTTAAATCTTTACCGTAGTAAACTTGAGCCGCTGCTCCAAAACCAAACGAGCGGTGCCCTAAAGGAATTTTATTAAGATACAAGGTGAGTATTTCATCTTTTGTTAATAAGCTTTCAATATGAAAAGATAAAAATATTTCTCGTATTTTACGAGTATAAGTCACCTCAGATGTTAAGAAAAAATTTCGGGCGACCTGCATAGTAATGGTACTTGCACCACCTTTATTTTGTCCCATCAATTTACCTAAAACAGCTCTTCCCATACCAATAGGATCTACGCCAAAATGGTAATAAAACCTATCATCTTCTGTAGCAAGTAAGGCATTAATGAGTTGTTGTGGAATTTGGTCTATAGTTAGAGGGATCCGTTTTTTTTCACCGAATTGCGATATCAGCTTGTTATCAGAGCTAAATATCTGCATAGGGGTTTGCCATTGAATTTCTTTAAGGATTTTCACACTAGGTAAATCAGAGCGCATAGACATGTAAAGCGCTAGTAGTGTTAATGCACCTATAATGAAAATAATCAAACTTAGTTTTAATAGGTTTTTGAAAGAAAACACAATAAAAAATACTCAATAAAAATAATAAAATCGTTTAATATTACTATTATATCCTGTAAAACAGTGTAATAAATTTATTTATGACTATTATTTTTATAACAATAATAACTTAGTAGGACGTTATGTTAAGCAGTCTATGGAAAAAGAAAGTATCACTCATCGTTGGGATTGATATTGGTTCACATAGTGTGAAAGCGGTTTTGCTTAATCAAGGAGCTGATGGCTATATATTAGAAGCTTTGGTTGAAGAACCAATGCCTAGGGGCGCAGTTATAGATCGCGAAATCCAAGATATTGAAGCTGTAGGCAACGTGATCAACAAAATTAGAAAAAAAATAACCTCTTCTGTTACTCATGCCGCCGCTGCAGTTTCTGGGCAAACGGTTATTACTAAGCTTATTTATATGGATGTGAATTTGACTGAGCAAGAGTTAGCTAGTCAGATAGAAATAGAGGCAGATAGTTTAATTCCCTACCCATTAGATGAAGTAAGCCTTGATTTTGAATCATTAGAGGTTAACGAATCAGATCCTAGTAAAATTAATGTTTTATTAAGCGCCGCCCGAACTGAATCCGTTGAAGCAAGAGTGTCTGCCCTAGAAACCGCTGGATTCGAAACTAAAGTTATTGATGTTGAATCATACACGATCAGCCGTTCATACGATTTAATTTTATCGCAATTGCCAGATAATGCCGCAAGTAAAACCGTTGCTATTGTAGATGTAGGCTCAGCAATGACTTTATTTTCAGTGACCGAGGCCGGACAACATATTTATAGCCGAGACCAAATATTTGGTGGTGAACAATACACACGTTCTATTGTTTCTTACTATAATAAAACATTTGAAGAAGCTGAATTATCAAAAGTTGCTAACAATTTACCCCCTAATTATACTTTTGAAGTATTAGCTCCTTTCCATACTGTACTGGTGCAACAAATTAGGCGAGCTATTCAAATGTTTCTTACCTCCAGTGGTAAAGACAAAGTAGATTATTTGGTTGTGTCAGGTGGTACTGCTTCAGTTGAAGGTATTGAAAGTTTGCTTACTGAAGAGTTAGGTATACACACCGTTATTGCCAATCCATTTAAAGAAATGCAAAAATCAGAGCATATCGACATGGAAAAGCTAGAAGCTATGGCACCTAAGTTTATGGTTGCCACAGGGCTTGCATTAAGGAGTTTTAGCACATGGCATATATAAATCTACTCCCTTGGCGCGAAGAGGCAGGCAAGGCTAAACAACGAGAATATTTTTCAATTTTAGCGCTTGCAGCAATTGTTTCTTTTGCTATTGTATTTGTCGTTAGCCAGTTTTTTCAAGCAAAAATAAGTGGGCAAAATACCAGAAATGACTACTTAAAAAATGAAATTAAAATTTTAGACGATCGCATCGTAGAAATTAAAACACTCGACGAGAAGAAAAAAGAATTAGAACAACGAATGAGTGTTGTAGAGCAACTTCAACGTAGTAGAAATGTGGGCACTCAAGTATTAAATGAAATTGCTAATGTAGTTCCTAATGGGATTTATTTAACCGAACTTAAAAAACAAGATAATACATTAGAATTAAAAGGTAAAAGTGAATCCAATAACCATTTAGCCAATATGATACGAGAAATAGAACGTTCAGATTTGTTTGTTGATGCTGTACTAGAGTCTATTACTTCAACTGATGCAGATAGTAAATTATTAAGTGATTTTAAAATGAGAGTACTCATTCAAGGATTAAATTCATCAAATAATACGGTTAAGGGAAAAAGATAATGGTGCAATTAGATCTTTCTCAATTTGATGATTTAGAAGTAGATAATATTGGTGAATGGCCTACATTACCTAAAATAGTTTTAGCCATTTTTATTAGTATTATGGTACTTGTTTTAGGATATGTTGGCCTAATTAGTGATAAAATTGACACGCTTGAAAACGTACAATCTCAAGAGCTTACCCTAAGAGAAGAGTATCGAGCCAAATATCACGTAGCCGCCAATTTAGAGCTGTTTCAAGAGCAAATGAAACAAGCTGAAAATTTATTTGCTAACCAGCTTAAAAGTTTACCTGAAAGTCATGAAACCCCGGGTTTACTCGATGATATAACCTTTGTTGGCACAACCAGCGGTTTAAACTTTACTAAACTAAATTGGCAGCCTGAAATTACTAAAGAAATATATATTGAATTACCTATAGATATTGAGGTGGAAGGTAGTTATCACGAGTTTGGTAATTTTGTTAGTAAAATAGCCGGTTTACCAAGAATAGTTACCTTACACAATTTTGATATAAATTTTATTAAAGCAACCGATGGCGATTTAACATTAAAACTACAAGCTAAAACCTATCGTTACAGGGAGGCTGAAGAATAATAATGAAAAAATTAAGTTTATTACTACCTATAATATTATCTGGCTGCTTTAATGATACCAATGATATAAGAGCGCATATTGCTACTGTTCAGGCAAATACCAGAAATTACATTGAGCCTATGCCTGAAGTGCCGGTATTTAATCATTTTGATTACGAAGCGCAAAACCTACGTAGCCCTTTTGACTTACCTAAGCCAGAAGCAATCCAAGAGAAAATGCAGCAAATGTCTGGTTGTTTAAGTCCTGATCCACGGCGCCGAAAGCAACCGCTTGAAAAATTTTCAATTAGTGATTTAACAATGCGTGGTACATTAGGTGAGCTAGGTATTACATGGGGTTTGGTTGAAGCATCTGATGCAACACTGCACCGCGTGTCTGTGGGCAGTTATGTAGGTTTATATAACGGAAAAATTACAGAAGTCAGTCAAAAACACGTTGCAGTGGTTGAACTCGTCCCTGATGGTGCAGGTTGTTGGGCAGAAAGAGATACTGTTATTTCCATGTCAGAATCTAATTCAAAGGGGCAAAGTAAGTAATGTTGCTATTAAATAAAATGAATAAAAATAAGCGCTCAATGTGTCAACTCATTAACTATAAATTATTAAATATGAAATTTATCCTACCGGTATTAACGCTTTTGTTTTCTAACTTTGCACTGGCAGCAAGTCTAAGCAGTGTGAGTTATAACACCATACAAAATGAAGAAATAAAGATCGTTTTTACACTTTCTGATCCCATCCTTGATCAACCTCGAGTTCAAACATCAATGAATCCAGCGAGTATTGATATAACCTTCAATGCTGATGATTTTAATTTAACATTAGAAAATACCATCATTGAACATGCAGGTATTAATAATGTAACGGTACAGAAGTTATCAGGAAAAGTCGTTGCAACCATACACATGGATAAACTGTCTGTATTTGATGTTTCGCAAATTGGAAATGAGTTTTCGGTAATACTCAACAAGGGTCTAAAAGGCTCCTCTATCTCTGAGTTACCTGATATGGGTAAAGATTTCATTAATAGCGTGCAATCAATTGATTTTAGGAAAGGGCAAAAGAATGAAGCTCAAATTTTAGTCAATTTAGTTGATAGTATGGTTGCGGTTGATGTAAGTGATAAACTAGGTAAGTTATATATAGAGTTTCACAATACGGAAATTTCAGAAGATTTATTATATAAATTAGACGTTACCGACTTTGGCACTATAGTGTCGGGTATCGAAACCTTTAAAGAGGGAAGAAATGCTCGTTTAGTTATTGATATTAATGGTGAGTTTACCTTTAAGCATGAACAACTGAATAATTTATTTTCTTTAACCGTTGTTGAAAAAATTAAAGTGCCTGGTTACCTAGGTGACAGCAACGACTTTACAGGTAAAGCAATATCATTAAACTTTCAGGATATTCCGGTGAGAACGGTACTGCAAATTATTGCTGATTATAATGGTTTTAACTTGGTTACCAGCGACACTGTTGCAGGAAATATTACTTTACGTCTCGATGGTGTGCCATGGGATCAAGCATTAGATATTATTTTAAAGGTTAAAGGCCTTGATAAACGTATGGAAGGCAATATCTTAATGGTTGCTCCTAGCGATGAACTTGCTGCCCGTGAAGCGCGTGATCTACAAGCTTTACAACAAGTAGAAGAGCTAGCTCCGTTATATTCTGAATATGTACAAGTTAACTATGCTAAGGCAAGTGAACTCGCGAATTTAGTTAAAACTGAAGATAACAGTATTTTATCAGATCGTGGTAGCGTTAGCGTTGATGAAAGAACTAATACGTTATTGATACGTGATACAGCTAAAAGTATTGAAGATATAAAAAGAATGGTTACCGTACTCGATATACCCGTTCGACAGGTTGTTATTGAAGCACGTATGGTAACAGTAAAAGATAATTTAAATGAAGAGTTAGGTATTCGTTGGGGTGTAACTGATATTGGTGGTGGCAATGGTGTTTCAGGTTCAATTAGTGGACTTGATGATGCTAACGGGTTATCTCAAACCCCCGTTGGTACAGGTAAAATCCCCGATATTGGTGACCGATTAAATGTGAATATGCCCGTTAGTAATGCAGCTGGTAGTATTGCATTTCAAGTTGCGCGGTTGGCTAATGGTACGATACTGGATCTTGAGCTAAGTGCACTAGAAAAAGAAAATAAAGGTGAGATTATTGCCAGCCCACGTATTACTACTTCCAATCAAAAAGAGGCTTACATCGAGCAAGGTGTTGAAATTCCATATCAACAAGCTTCATCAAGTGGTGCAACGGCAGTATCTTTTAAAAAAGCGGTATTAAGTTTAACCGTAACTCCACACATTACCCCTGATGATCGTATTATACTTGATTTAAGAGTAACTCAAGATACAGTTTCACAAGTTACTAATGGTCAAGCCCCTGCAATTGATACTCAACGTATAGGAACACAAGTATTGGTTAATAACGGTGAAACTATTGTATTAGGGGGTATTTATCAGCAATCCATCATTAATTCTGTTTCTAAAGTACCTGTCTTAGGCGATATCCCTTATTTTGGTTGGTTGTTTAGAAATACCAACAACTTTAGTGAGAAAAAAGAATTACTTATATTTGTTACTCCACGTATTGTTACCGAGCGTTTTTAAGTATTTTCAAGTAAGTGAGTACTTTTCTTCTCACTTACTTGCATTTTACATAGAAGAATTGCGATAATTGCGCCCTTGAAATTTTCGTTGGGGGTTTCCAAATATACCCTATTACATAAATAATATTTAATGAGTTAAAATTAGTCTAATGGCAGAGAAGCGTAATATTTTCCTTGTGGGCCCTATGGGCGCCGGCAAAAGTACCATTGGTAGAGAATTAGCAGATAGATTGCACCTAGATTTTTACGATTCTGATCAAGAAATTGAACGTCGTACAGGTGCTGATATTGCTTGGGTTTTTGATCTTGAAGGTGAAGAAGGTTTTCGACTTAGAGAAGAGTCTGTAATAGAAGATTTAACCGAAAAACAAGGTATTGTTTTAGCGACTGGCGGTGGTTCAGTGATAAGTGATCAAGTACGAAATCGCCTATCTGCACGTGGTATTGTTGTCTATTTAGAAACTACCATAGATAAGCAAGTTGCTCGTACTCAACGAGACAGAAGACGGCCTTTACTTCAAACAGAAGAAGAGCCTCGTGATGTTTTAGAAAACTTAGCTGTTAAACGTAATCCGTTATATGAAGAAATAGCTGATGTTATTGTGCAAACTGATGATCAAAGTGCAAAAGTAGTGGCTCATAAAATTATGGAGCGCTTAGACTTCTAAGTTGTATTTATTTCATGACTATTCTTCATGTTGATTTAGATACACGCAGCTATCCAATATACATAGACCAAGGGTTATTAGCCTCTAGTAACCTTGTGTCTAAACATATCCGTGGCAACCGAGTCTGTATTGTATCTAACACCGTTGTCCAACCTCTTTACTTATCATTACTAAAAACGTCATTAAAAGATTTTGATATAGACGAAGTTATCCTTCCCGATGGTGAATCTGAAAAAAGTTTATTAAATTTTGAGATTATTATGTCTCATCTGCTTAACGGTTCACATGGGCGAGATTCTACTCTTATTGCGTTAGGTGGCGGAGTAATTGGTGACATAACTGGCTTTGCTGCGGCATGTTATCAACGTGGTATTGATTTTATTCAAATCCCAACAACACTTTTATCACAAGTGGACTCATCGGTCGGTGGCAAAACTGCGGTTAACCATCCTTTAGGTAAAAACATGATTGGTGCATTTTATCAGCCAACATCAGTTTTTATCGATATAAATACCCTAACCACATTACCTAAGCGAGAATTTAGTGCCGGTATGGCTGAGGTTATTAAGTACGGTATTTTAGGTGATTACAACTTTTTTGTATGGTTAGAAGAAAATATTACTGCTATTAAGTCCAGTGATGCAAATACACTAACTAAAATGATCGAAACCTGTTGCCAGTTAAAAGCTAATATTGTTTCCGCCGATGAAAAAGAAGGTGGCGTAAGAGCATTATTAAATTTAGGGCATACTTTTGGTCACGCTATTGAGTCCGACCAAGGTTATGGCAAATGGTTACATGGTGAAGCTGTTGCTACTGGTATGGTACTTGCTGCTAAACTTTCAGTTAAGCTAGGTTTACTTAATACGTCAGATTTACGACGCATTGAAGCATTGATCGAAGCCTTTGATTTACCATTACTCGCTCCAGATAATATGGGTTTTGACGAATTTATTTGCCATATCAAGCGTGATAAAAAGAATTTAGCGGGTAAGTTAAGATTTATAGTACCTACCGCCATTGGTCAATCAGAAATTCGCGACAACATTACAGAGGAGAATCTTAGAGAGATTCTGTAAATAGCGTCGCCTTTTAGCGAAATTATTAAGAGAATTTTATGTCTTTAGTTGAAAACACAGCAACCGCGTTAAATGAACAAGGCGTTACCACCATAAACGCACAAGCGCGAATAGACTATATTTTAAGATTCTCTAAACATACGATACTGGTAATTGACGATAACCCTGATGTTTACACTGACGTAGCCAATGAGTTTTTAGGGGGGTTATCTACAGATCATAATGCTGCATTTATTTCAATCTCATCTAAATTAAACGATATTCAAATTCGATGTCGTATTATCGAGCAATTATTTGGTAATACTTTGTTTGACCCCGAACAACCCTTATCTGTCAATGTTGTAAAATTATCTGAAGCTAAAAATGAATCTATAACCATCGTGATTGCAAACGCCGAATCATTATCATTACAATTGACCCATGAACTTTGTCAATTAGCTGAAATTGCGAAAAAATTAGATAAAACTATTAATGTTTTATTGTTAGGTAAAATTCAGGCGGCAATCAATTTAGTTGAAAATAAACACCTTTTTACTAATAAAGTTTCTATTTTGTTAGCTGAGAGCGGTCAATTAGTCAGTTTTAATTCTGCATTACTGAAAAAAAAATCTAGTTTTTTAACTAATAAATTTTTTTTGGTATTTATTAGTTTAACTATTATTTTAATTATAGTGGCGCTTACATTAGGTAAAAATATATTCTTTGAAAACAATAATCCACCTCAACGGTCATCAACTATTGAAACTTATAAAAAGGATTTTGTTGAAGTAAAGCTTGGTAACAGCAATGAAGACTTAATTGATACAACTAAAATTGATCTTAAAACTGTAGCTATCAAAAGTACTAATAGTAACGAAATTAGTAGTAAAAAAATTGAAGCCACAAATACCAACCAAACAAAAATAACACCAGCCTCATCAACAGAAATTTTTAATTTATTAACAAGCTCAATTGAAGGCAACAAATTTGATAAAAACCTTAATCGGTCAACTACCTCTATAATAAAGCCGGCAATTAATTCAGCGCCTTTAATTACTATAAATGATCAAACAAAAAATACTCAAACAAATATACCCGCACCAACTAGCCCTAATAAAGAAATCGTAAATAGTTTTTCAAATAAAATTAATCAATCTACAACATCTAAACTCAATGAACTTGAAAGTAACGATAATGATTATTATCAACAAAAAACGACTGGATATGTTATTCAATTAGCAAGTTTTGAAAAGCTTAAAGGTTATGATTTATTTATAGATGAATACAAAAATATAGAATTATATGGTTACAAAAGGCGCACAAACGGTAATCTTTCTTACATAGTCACTAGCGCATTTTATCAAAATAAAAATGAAGCTAAAGTCGCATTAACCAAACTACCTAAAGCACTGCGTGATAGAGGTGCCTGGATAAAGTCAATTCAAGCGGTGAATAATGAAATCAAGCTCTATCTACAATCTAGATAATTAGATACAATTCAGCCCCTTGTATAATGCTAGTTACTTAAAAGTAAGATGAAAATTAAACACAGAGCATTTTTAAAGTGGGCAGGTGGTAAATATGCATTGTCTGACACCATTAATAAAATTTTACCTGACGGTAAGCGCCTAATTGAACCTTTTGTGGGCGCTGGTTCTGTTTTTTTAAACAGCGATTACGACGAATACCTGCTTAACGATATCAATGCCGATTTAATTAATCTTTATAAAGTTGTTCAACACACCCCAAATCGCTTTATAGAAGATGCAGCTCAATTGTTTACACCATCAAATAATGTTGCTGAAGTTTACTATCATTTAAGAAAAGAATTTAATAGCACGAGTGATAAATATTATAGGTCGTTACTTTTTTTATACATGAATAGGCATGGTTACAATGGCTTGTGTCGTTATAATAAGTCGGGGGGGTACAACGTTCCTTTTGGACAATATAAAAAGCCTTATTTTCCTCGTGAAGAGCTAGAGTATTTTTCTGAAAAATCAGTAAAAGCCAAGTTTTCTTGTAAAGGTTACCGGCAAGTTATTGATAATGCTGAAAATAATGATGTTATTTACTGCGATCCCCCTTATGTGCCATTGAGTGTTACAGCGAGTTTTACCAGTTATTCGAGTAATGGTTTTGGATTAGATGAGCAAGCTGACTTAGCTAACGCAGCAGAAGACATTATTAAAAAAGTAAATACTAGTGTATTAATTAGTAATCACGATACGATTTGGACGAGAAAAATTTATGAGCACGCCAATAAAATAAAATCTTTACAGGTGGCACGCACCATTAGTCAAAAGGGAGGAGAAAGAAAAAAAGCAGCAGAGTTATTAGCGCTATACACCTATTTAAACTTTAAGGTAGTATAAATGATACTATCAATAATAATATCACTATAAATAGTATGACTCCTACAACACCAACAATAACAAAGTGGCTAAATTTACCATGAGTAAAGTCACGTTTTCTATTCGTTTCACTTTGCACACCTAAAAATGCAGCAGCGACACTTTTTATTGTGTTTTTAAGGTTATTCTCATTGTTAATCATTTTTGCACACCTTCAAACAAATCCTTCCATCTCAAAATAATATCAGTATAACAAGCTAATTGATCGATTTTGTGCAAAATTAAACTGTAAAAATTAGAGTCATATTTTCTAAAGTAAGTTGCTAATAATGAAATTAAACAAATTACTTGCTCATAGTGCAGATATCGGTAGTTAAAATTTTAAAGGGAGGTTTTTACAAATAGCCTATTTAGAGCGTAATGCTAATCTTTAAGTGTGAATAATCCTAATAAGAGCTTAATAATAAGATAAAAAAAAAGCCTAAATAATTATTTAGGCTTCGGTTCGGTATAGCTAGAGTATTTTTCGATTATAAATCGAAATCTACAGCGTATGCTACAAATACACTTGTATTAGTGTTTTCATGCTTGTTTACACCAAAGGTGAAACCATTTTTAGAAGCGCTAACGCCTACATCGTAACCGTCATATACACTGCTGCTGTTATCTTGGTCATTAAAGCCAGCATGAAGACCAACTTCAATACCTTCTACATCCATTGCATAATCAAGTGTGTAGTAAATATCGTCGCCAAAATCTGCATCCCATTCAGCGTCAGCTAATACAGAAATGCCTAAAGATAGTCCTTCAAAACCAACAGAAGCATAGATTTCAGAAAAATCTGCATCGCCGGTAGAAGCAGCAGAGCTGTCGTAACCGTAATAAATGTAACCAAAATCGTAAGTGATTGAGTCTGACTCGCCACTAAAACCTAAGTATAAATCAACTTCAGATGAACCACCATTTAGGCTTGAAACCCAAGTACCAGCGTAAAAACCAGAGTCAGCAGCGTAATCAACACCGCCAGAAATAGCTGCGTTATCGTTTGATTGAGAAATACCACGCCAAATATAGTTTGAAGCAGCGCCAATGTTTGCTGATAAACCTTCAACAGCAAATGCTTGTGATGATACTAACGCAGAAGTAGCTAAAGTTGCAGTTAATGCCATTGAGATAAGAGTTTTTTTCATGTTTAGTTCCCTAAGTATTTTAGTTTAATTACTAATTTTTAATATAAACACATAATCATTCAAGCAAAGAAAATGCCTAAATGTAAAATAAACGTAGTAACATTTATTTTTCAGCAGGTTATAGATCTTTTTTATACGGCGCAAATAATATTTTGTTATAAAATGTGTTTTTGGTGCATATTAAAAGGTTTTTGCACCATAATTAACTTAGAATATTGTTGTAAGATAAGTGAATAAATATTTAAATACGAAAGCTCCTAAGCTTGTAAAACTATAATTAAACAAAGAAATACATATCAGCCTTATGTTGTTATGTGCTGTTATTTGCTCGCTTACTTGAAATAATAAAAGTTCAATCATGGAAAACCTATAGGCTTTGTTATACAGTAGCCAAAATTTAATTAGCAGGATTTTTCTTATGTCTTATTTAATTGCGCCCTCGATTTTATCTGCAGACTTTGCCCGTTTAGGTGAAGAAGTTTCGGCCGTACTAGAAGCTGGTGCTGATGTAATACATTTTGATGTAATGGACAATCACTTTGTGCCTAATCTTTCTTTTGGTCCTATGATTTGTAAGGCCTTAAGAGACTTTGGTATAAAAGCGCCGATTGATGTTCACCTAATGGTTAAACCGGTTGACCGTTTAATTCCTGATTTCGCTAAAGCAGGAGCCAGTATTATTAGTTTTCACCCTGAGGCAACTGATCACGTAGATAGAAGCTTACAGTTAATAAAAGATTTAGGCTGTAAAGCAGGGATTGTATTAAATCCAGCCACGCCATTAAGTTACTTAGATTATATTATTGATAAAGTAGATGTGATTTTACTTATGTCGGTTAACCCTGGTTTTGGTGGGCAAAAGTTTATTCCTACGACTATTGATAAAATTAGACATGTAAGGCGCAAAATTACTGAAAGTGGTCGAGATATAAGGCTTGAAGTTGATGGCGGTGTTAATAGTGAAAATATTGAAGAAATTGCTGCTGCAGGAGCAGATATGTTTGTAGCCGGAAGCGCTATTTTTTCACAACCAAACTATAAAGTTGCCATTGATGATTTTAGGGCGCAATTATTAAAAGTGAATGATCAACAATAATTATATGCTTAGGGAGTTGTTATTTGCCAACATGCTATTAGCAAACTTTTATAATGAACAAGTGCATGTGTAAAGCCACTCACTAAGAATGAAAGATTTAAAACCCCCTACATAAATATTAACGAATAAACAAAGGAAAACCATGAGCAAACCTATTGTATTAAGTGGCTGTCAACCATCAGGTGAGTTAACTATTGGTAATTATTTAGGTGCTTTAAAGCAGTGGGTTAGCATGCAAGATAGCCATGAGTGCTTTTATATGTTGGTTGATCAGCATGCTATTACTGTTCGACCAGAACCTGAAGCGCTTCGTAAAGCAACGCATGATGGTTTAGCATTATATTTAGCTTGTGGTGTTGATCCTGATAAAAGCACTATTTTTATTCAGTCACATGTGCCTGAGCATGCTCAATTAAGCTGGGTCCTTAACTGTTACACCCAAATGGGTGAGCTTAATAGAATGACTCAATATAAAGATAAATCTCAAAAATCTGAAGCACACATGAATTCAGGTTTATTTACTTATCCGGTATTAATGGCAGCAGATATTTTACTCTACAAAGCTGACCGAGTACCGGTTGGCGATGATCAAAAGCAACATTTAGAATTAGCGCGTGATATTGCTACGCGATTTAATAATATACATGGCGAAGTGTTTACTGTTCCTGACCCTTTCATACCTGAGTTTGGTGCTCGTGTAATGAGCTTACAAGAGCCAACTAAAAAAATGTCAAAATCAGACAATAATCCAAGTAATTTTATTGGTTTATTAGAAGAACCTAAAAAAGTTACTAAAAAAATAAAAAGAGCAATGACTGACTCTGACGAACAAGCCAATATTTATTTTGATGTGGCGGAAAAACCTGGCGTATCGAATTTATTATCATTATTATCTTGTTGTACTGGTAAAACTGTTGAGGCGTTAGTACCTGAATATGAAGATAAAATGTATGGTCATTTAAAAGGCGATGTTGCAGAAGCTGTTGTTGCTTTGCTTGAACCTATTCAAGAAAAATACCACCAGTATAGAAACGATAAAACGTTTTTAGACTCGGTAATGCATAAAGGAGCTGAAAAGGCATCAGCACATGCACAAGTATTATTGAATTCAGTTTATGATGCAGTAGGTTTTATTCCACGACCTAACTCATAATAAAAGTTAAAAGTCATATTGATAAAAACGCCACGTAAGTTTAACTTAGGTGGCGTTTTTTATACCCATCAAAGAAGCGTTTGAGCGTTTATTACTTTAAAAGATGACTTCGTCGTTAATGCTTTTTACAAGGGAACAACCTTTGCAATAAAGCATTGCCTTGAATTGCTTACTATAAACATTGACGCTCAAGTGTTCTGAAACGAGCATCTTGATTGGTAACGGGTATAGTATTAGATTAAAGAGTGTTACTTATGATTTTAGTCTTTATCTTTATCTATTGCTAAGGTCGTATTTTTAAATAACTCGGCGCTGTCCTCAACAAATTCATCAACACTCGAACTTGCAGTAATATTAAAGTTTGGAGTCATCAAAATTGCGTTATATTGAGGACGCGGATTAAATTCAGGTTTTTTACTTAATTGAATCAGTTCACTGCCACCAAATAAAAGTACAGTTAACCCTACTGAAACAGCCACACGCCTGCGTTTTGAAGTATGAAACCCAATACTACAATTAAACCAAAATAAACAAAAGGTTAATCCTACAGGTACAATGGCAATAAGCCACATTAATGGCCATTGACTTGATACATTAAATTGAACAAAACGCTCAATAACATCACTTACCCACATTAAATTGAAAAAGATAAAACAAATACCTAATTGGCTGGTTATACGAGCATCATGTTTAGTTAAATGCGAAACTACTGAAATTGCGGCGGGCCACAATGCAAACATTAACGTCATACTAATTGCAGGAATAAGTAGCTGAGTAAAAGTAACTTCTTTACCGTTATTAAGATAAAAAATATAGCCTGTAACAAACGCAAATAAAGCAATACTAAAAGCGATAGTGGCAGGGTGCCTAGCAATGTTAATTAAATTCTCAAATGGACTAAACGTTGCAGTTGCCTCAACGGGGTGGTTGGGGAAAAACACCCGTATTTGACTTTTACCTAAAGATATAACATCACCAGAATTAACAATTTGCTGTTTTACAACGTGCTTACTGTTCTCTAAAAAACTGCCGTTAATGCTATCAGTATCGGTTACATACCAATGCTCACCATCAAAATTAAAAGTCAGGTGGTCAGCACATACATGAGGATCAGCAATAATAATATCGCTTTGATATCCACGACCTAAAGTAACCGACCGTTGAGAAAATTTATGTCTGCCAATCAGTTTATGGCCCTTGCTGATTTCTTCAATAATTATTTCCATGTTACAGACTCCATAAACTTCTTCGTAAACGCCATAGCAGAATCTTGCGTTACACCTGCAACGGTAAAGTGGCTCAATAAGGCTTTATCGTTTTTATCAATTGAAGCGGCTAAATATAATATATCAAATAGTCCAGAGAAGTCTTTGTAGGCTCTTGTACAAAATATGGCTTTGTTTTTAATGCCGTTAAGTGTAGGTTTTACTACATCATGCTGGCATTGAAATTCAGTAACATCTTCTTTTCTTGCTTTGTTTGCTGGGCCAGCACGTTTGATTTGTTGTTCATATAAAGTATAAAATTTAGTATCACTAAGCTCTTTTGCTTGCATATACCTAAATTCCATTTCTAAAAAACCGGTAAAAAAGTGAGATGAAAGAAAGGTATTTTCTTCAAGCGTACAGTTAGCCACTGCCGTTAAAATAAGTGCGTCAGCTTTATCGGCATTTGAATCGCCCCAACATCTTATAAAAGGAACATTAACTGTAGGAATTAAGCCTTCTCCTAATTGTTTTAATTGCCATTCACTATTTAAAAGAGTGGAAATAAGTTTTTCTTGATTTTGAGTTAATTGCGCTAACATTTGCTCATCTATACTAGTTGGCGGCGAAATTTTGTAGGCGTTAAAAAGCTTAACCAACTTGTCGTGCGGCACTAAAAAACCAATTTGGTTACCTGACGTGGCGACATTAATACCCACCACTTCTGTTTGTGCGTTTACTACGGGACCACCGCTCATTCCTGAATTAACCGAGCCAGTAAAATGGATACGATCATTAAACGACTCTTTTTTTAAACCATTATAAGTTCCCGGTACCACAATCATACCTAAATCATGTGGGTTCCCTAGAGAAAATAATTCTTCACCTTTACTTGGTGTAGAGTCAGAAATCGCAAAAAAAGGCATATCTTCAGTTACTTCACGCTTTACCAAGGCTAAATCGTTAATAACTTCAACACTCATTAATTCAAGCGTACCTTTTTTACCTTTATTGTCTAAATATTCAATTTTGTATTTATTAGGATGGCGTGCATAGCCAGAAATTACATGATAATTGGTGGCTATTAAGCCATCACGTGTAATTTGAAAACCTGAACCTATAGAAGATTTTTCACCACTGGCTTTATCTATTAGCCTAATTTGATACAACGAGGGAGCAAGTTGTTTAAAAATTGTTTCGGCTTGTTCTGTTGCATTACATAAAGTGCTAATTGTAATCAGTAGTAAGGCGATAATACCTTTCATTTAAGATCCTTGTTGTTGTTCACGTTTCTATTGTGCCACTGTTAATTCAATTGTCATCTACTATCCCAATAAATATAGCTCTTTAGTTAGATTTTTATATGGAGGAGAGACTGTTTTTTCAAATAAAGTGTAAGTAGTTATAATCTAATACCACTAATAAAATGCGTTCTTTAGCATATATGAATTCATTTCATCAGTGGGTTAATTATTTTAAACACGGCTACATATCGTCTATACATTTAAGTATAGCTGAACATTGTTTATTATTTAGTACTAAATCAATGAGTTAATTAAGTGCTAGGGTTTTGTGAATATCAGGAAGATGAAGAGCGAATAACTGTTACTTAATAATAGGGCCCACGTTAGTCAAAGAAGCTTTAAAACCGTTGAATTTGACAGCTATGGCTAATTCTAATCTTTTAACTTGATACCCGTTACCAATCAAAATGCTCGTTTCAGAGCGCGTGAGCGTTAATGTTTGTAGTAAGTAATTCAAGGCAATACTTTATTGTAATGGTTGTTCGCTTATAAAAAGTATCAACGATGAAGTCATATCTAAAAGGAATAAACGCTCAAGCGCTTCTTCGATGGGCCTAAAAACAATTTAAGCGGCGTTATTAAGTTTAGTCATGGAATAACCATGGCATAAACTTAATGCCTTGCCTAAATTGTTTTTAGTTCCCACTGAAACCTGCATTTTGAATGGTAACGGGTATATTCACAACTTTGAAAGCTAAAGCTAAAATATTTCTCCAAAAAGGTTCAATGTGAAACTGATATTGAACCTTTTTACGGAACCCTTACCGAAGAGCGTTATAAGGTGTAGTTATTTATAAATTTGTAGTTAAGCAGCCATATAAATTTACGAATTATTTAAGGTTGTTCTTAATTTATTTAACGCATCTACTGAAAAACCTTCATCATGAAAGTATTGAACAATTCCTTTCTCATCTATTAATATAGCTCTAGCGTTGTTGGGATTTTCATTCCCAGTAAATTTTAGTATTTTCTCGCCATCTTCATAAATTGTAATAACACCTTTCCAAAGTGGTTTTGGTATACCTTTGCGCATACCATTATCGATGTAAGTACTGAACATACGTGGGAATAAACCTTGGATAGTCGGTATTTCGTAGGTATTAACCTTAGTTTCTGTCATGTCTAAGCCGATTAACCACCTGTCAATATCAAACTGTGAATCTTGTTTGTAACCCACTAACAATAAGGCATAGCTTCCTGAAAAGTCGGCGGGTATTGTTACTATTTTTTCTTCAAGGCTTTGACCTTCAACGGTTGGAAATACTTTTCCAGTAATCGACTGATTAGAATAGGTCGTACTACAACCTGTAGCAAAAAGTATAAATAGACTTAATATAAATATACGCATTGTTAAATCCTTGTTTAGTAATTTACAGTTATTAAGGTATACCCGTTATCAATCAAGATGCTCGTTTCAGAACACTTGAGCGTAAATGTTTACGATGAGCAATTCAAGGCAATGCTTTATTGCAATGGTTATTCCCTTGTAAAAAGCATTAATAACGGGTGTATACGATTCAATAATATTTTAAGTTCAAATTTTTATAGTGATTTAAGTGTTACATTTAAAGGTCATTAAAGACGTTGTAAAACGTAAAAAGTATTTTAAAAACAATGAACTATTTACAATTATATTACGTATTATATCGCACAGTAAATGTTTTATGCAGGCTGCACGCAAAACACAGTTAGAAATGAGGTTATTGTATAAGAAGATATTTTACTCAATAATAAAATCACTGTAGTTCGTTAAATAATTTACTATCAACTGGAGTTAAAATGTCTAATACCAATGTTTCTCGTTACCTATATGTATTTAATCATATTATTTCTCATGGTGAAAAAGATCAAGATAGATACTATTTTGGTGACTTAACTGCTTGGCATGATATTGATGGGTATACCTGTTATATAGGATATAAAGATCTCACCATGACCTTATTTTTTCATAGTCGTTTTTCTTTTGAGTACGAAGAAGAGTCAACTATGCAGGCTTTTAGTAAACTAGTTGAAAACAGTGAAGCTGAATTTGCAAAAAAATAATCCTATTATTATCAAGAATAATTTAGCAAGTCGTTACAATGAGCATTGGCAAATAACCAATGACGGAGTAATGGGCGGCTTATCGCACAGCAAAATTGTTGGCTATACAGAAGAGATTGTTTATTCAGGTAAAATCTCTATTGAAAATAATGGTGGCTTTACCAGTGTTTTTACCTCAATTGAAAAGCTTGCTAAACAGTTACAGTATGTTTCAATTCGTATTCTAGGTGATGGAAATCTTTATCAATTGAGAGTTCGTACCCAAGTCATGGGATATGAGTTGGCTTATAAAACTTCCTTAAATACTGAGGCCAATGTTGAGCAACACCTTCGCTTTAAATTATCTGATTTTGAAGCTTCTTTTAGAGGACGTCAGATAAACCAAGCGCCGCCATTAGTCGCTGAAGTTATTACTCATGTTGGTATTTTAATATCGTCAAAACAACCGCTTAACTTTGTATTAGCGCTTCACTCAATTGAATTTAGCTAAAGTGATTTTATTTAAGTGTCTATACTCGTTATCAATCAAGATACAGGTTTCAGTGGGAACTAAACATCTATGGTTAACATGACTAAACTTAATAACGACGCCTAAATGGTTTTTAAACCCATCACCCAAGCGCTCTGAAACCAGCATCTTGATTGGTACGGGTATAAATGCTTAGCATACTAATAAGGTTAGAAAAATTCTCTATTATGAATAAAGTAAGCCCTAAGTCTTTGCTACATAGCAAATGGACAAAAATTGATGTACAAAATAAAGAAAAACATTTTGTAATTACAAAAGTAAAATTTGACGATGAGCAGCGCATTACAGAATGTGTTATTGAAGCAGTAATTTCTCATAACGAGTATGCGATTAATTGGCGCGACCTCAAACAAAGTAACCTGTGGAAAATAGGCTGGAAATAACTAATTTTAGGCAGATTACCTTTTAAACTGCCTGATTTTACCTTACTTACCAATTAACATTTTAGTATAGATCACCAAGGGATATCTTTTCCCTGCCAGTCCACAAAACTAGCTTCTCCATTAACGTCAGTATCTTCAGTTATTGTTAATAATTGTTCAGCAACAAATTCTGGCGTGAATAATTTACCTTGAGGAACATTTTTCTGAAAGGGTTTAGATAATGGTGTATCGGTTGTACCGGGGTGAAACGAAATGAGTTTAATATTTTTAGCTCTTCTTGCTAGCTCAACGGCTGCAGACTTTATTAGCATGTTCATTGCCGCTTTTGAGGCGCGATAACTGTACCAACCCCCTAGCTTATTATCACTAATGCTTCCAACTCTAGCGGTAAAAATAACTAACTTACAATCTTGTTTCCCAGTAATTATAGGTGTTAAATTTTTTAACCATAGCATGGGCGTTATAGTGTTTGCCGTTATTATTTCTAAACAAACATTTGCAGAAAAATCTTCCAGACGTTTTTCTGGTTGGCAACGCTCGTTATGCAAAATACCATGGCAAATAAATACCGCTGTTATAGGTGAGATAGCTAAACTCTTTATTTGTAAGCTTGCTTTTACTATCGACTCTTCTTGGTAATTTTCAACAGATATCACTCGTATTTTATTAAATATTTTTTGCTGATAATGTGACGTGTTGCGACTGATAACAATGAGTTGGGTATGAACATTTTCTTGAACTATTTTTTGCGCTAATGCTTTAGCAATATCACTATTTGCGCCAATAATAACTACGGTATTATTCATCATTACTTGCCTTTAAATCGGTTGTGCCAGTTAGTGGTAACTCAGTGAGTTTAGTATCGGGTTTAGCATAACTTAGTCGCGATAGTCGCTCAGTTATATGGTAACTATCAAGCCCAGACAAACTCACTGTTTTTATCGCTTCAATATCAACATAACCGTCCTGCTGAATAACATCATCTTCACAAATAATATGATTAATTTCACCAATAATAAATTGAGTGTTATTACATGTAATTGGCATTATTTCGCGTAACTTTACCGCATACTTGAGTTTGCTTTCTTTAACAAAAGGCGCATTTATATTCTCAATGTAGCAAGTCGAAAGCCCAGCAGGTATAAATTCACTTTGATCTTTTGGGTATCGAGCTGAGGTTTGATGAGCACCTTGATAAAACTCATGCGATATTTGATTAATAGTGTAATACTTTGTATTAATAATATTGCTAAGCGTATGCCTATCGCCATTATCAGGCCGCATAATAAATCCAACTAAGGCAGGAGATGCACCTAAATGGATAACAGAGCTAAAAATAGCTAAATTACAATTGCCATTTACATCTTGAGTTGCAATTAAGTTAGCACTTTTAAACCCTGATAGGCTGTTAATAAACTGAGCGCGGTAACGACTTGGCATATTGGCAATGTCGTTATTATTAAAATGTTTAAAGGTGATAGGTCACTTCCTAGTAATCATAAAGATGATAAATAACTTTATCGTGATTGTGAATTTTATAACAAATTTTTTATTAAATTTTATTATAAATAATACGATGAAATTTACTGAAAGGATCTTAATAATTTTTAATTTAGATGAGTGGATAGAGTAAGAAGTGTTTTGCAGTTTGCTTGAAATCTTCAAAGTGTGTTAATTTTCTAAAATAGTAGTTAATAAGTAGTTCATTAAGGGCTTTGCTAGAGCCTTATTGGTGTTAACATCTGATATAGCACTTACCTATAATCAAAAAAGTCAGTGGTAATAATAGGTTTTTAAACATATAAAAAGAGCTATAAACCTTAGTGGATATAGCTCTTTAAGATACTAATTAATAAATTAAATTTTTAGGTAATGTATTTACTCAACAACTTGGTTAGTGATCCAAACACTTTGGTAGGGCGCTAACTCTATTTCTGCCATAATATCATCTATTTCTGTATGGCTAATAAGCTCAAACCATTTATCATCCGTCATTAAATTAAGCTCGCTAAGTGGTAACGAAAGTGGCGTGTTAGTAATGTTACTTATACAAAAGATGCTTTGTTTTTCGTCATGACTTTGACGCCAAAAACCAAATAACTGCAAACCTAAATGCAATACAAACTGAGCTGCATTGGGATGAAAGGCGGGTTGTTTAATTCTAATAGCAAGTAAATCATTCAGGGTGGTTAATACTTTATTATGATGTTTTGTATCATCATCTAATGCTTTGTTTAGCAGGTTTTCTTGCCAACGATGACGATTAATAGAGCGGTTACTACTGGTATCTTCAGCTTTTTTGTAATCGTTTTGTGTGCCTAACATACTGTGCACGTATATACCGGGAATGCCCTCTAGGGCAAACATTACCGAGTGAGCACAAATAAAACGTTCAAAGTTCCATTGGTCTTTACCTTCGGTTGTACCTTGCATAGCATCAAACAGTGAAATGTTCATTTCATAAGGCTTTTGATCATCGTCTTCAGTGGTACGCCATGAAATTTTCCCTCCAAAACCTTCAACTGTTTTTGCTAATAATTGTGTTTCTTCATCTTCTAGTAAGCCCTCAACAGGCCTTAATCCAATACCGTCATGCGAGGCAATAAAGTTAAAGTAAGTGGTACCACTTTGCGCAGGAGGCATGGTTAATAACCAACGTTTTAAATACAAACAGCTACCCGTTAATAACGTGTTTAATAGTAATGGCGGCAAGGAAAAGTTATATATTGCATGTGCTTCGTTAGCATTACCAAAATAGGTAAGGTTTTGGGTATTAGGAATATTTGTTTCAGTAATTATTATCGCATCTTGATTGGCATGCTCAATCAATGTTCTTAATAAACGAACAACTTCGTGAGTTTCTGGTAAATTTATGCAAGGTGTGCCGATAATTTTCCATAAAAAGGCAATAGCATCAAACCTAAATATTTTAACCCCCATATCGAGATACTGGCGAATAATAACAATAAAAGCTTTAAGTACTTCTGGGTTTCTAAAGTCGAAATCGACTTGGTCGTGACTAAAAGTACACCACACCGATTGTTCGCCAGATGCGGTATGTTGGGTTCTAAATAATGATGAGGTTCTAGGTCTTACAATGCCTTTGGTATCAGTATCAGCTGGCGCAGTAAAAAAATAATCGTGCCCTTCGCCTTCACCTTTTATGAAGTTTTGAAACCATAAACCTCTGCTAGAGCAATGATTTATAACCAAATCTGACATCAAATTACGTTCTTTAGCAATGTCCTGAATATCATTCCAATTCCCCAAAGATTCATTAACAGTTGAGTAATCTATAATTGAAAAACCGTCATCTGAGCTGTAAGGAAAAAATGGTAAAATATGAACACTGTTTATTGTATCACTCATATTTTTATTGATAAAACGCCGTAGTGTTTGCAACGGTGCTTCATCTTCTTTAAGAATACTATCTCCGTAAGTAATTAAGATAACATCCTTTTCAGTCCATCTATTAGTAAAAGGCGTCACAGCCGGACAATCACTAGACAAACGCATCAAGTCGCTGAGTTGCTTAGCTAATTCATCAGTTGGTTGTGTGATGTTTATATCTTTGTATATAAACTCAAGTTGTTGACCTAGTTTAGCTAGTAATTGTTCGTAATTTGACGCCATAGTTATTAAGCCCTATTTATTGATGTACTAAATTCTTTATGATCTTCTTCAACCGCCTCATTTATTTGCGATAAAATATCGGGTATTGCACTAATAACTCGATTCCATGAAGGCATAAAAGGAGTTTCCATCGGTTTTTCTAAAAAGGTATTACCTGCAGTAAGAATGTTTTGCGCAAACATTTCAACTGCTTTTTCTTCGTTATGAGTATCTAATTTAAGCCCATTCATTACAGCATCGTTACGGTAAGTTTCAACGTAATCTAAAGCAATTCGGTAGTAAGTTGCTTTAAGTGTTCTAAACTTCTCTGCTGTAAAAGTTTCGCCTTCTGTTGCTAATTTACGAATAAATGCTTTACTGATATCGATAGACATTTTAGACAAACCACCTTCGGTACTGTCAAGTGATAAATCTTGATGCTTATGATCATAGGTGGCGGCAATGTCAACTTGACAAATATGGTTTGATGAAAAATTTCTATACATTTCAGACAATACGCCAATTTCAAGACCCCAATCACTTGGGATCCTAATATCTTTTAATACATCACGGCGGAATGAGAATTCGCCTGCAAGCGGATATAAAAAGCTGTCCATGTACTCTAGGTATTCTGAATGACCAACAGTTTTCTTTAAGGCTTTAATGAGGGGGGTAACTAATAATCGAGAAACTCGACCATTAATTTTACCGTCGGCTACACGAGCATAAAAACCTTTAGAAAAATCATAATTGAATAAAGGGTTTGCTACGGGGTAAAGTAATTTAGTTAATAAGTCTTTCTCGTACGTTAAAATATCGCAATCATGTAAAGCAATTGCCTTAGCCTTATCAGAAGCTAAAATGTAGCCCATGCAATACCAAACATTCCTACCTTTACCTAGTTCTTTAGGGGCTAAGCCTAATTTTTTCAATTTAGCGTCTATAGCCTGTAATCTAGGGCCATCATTCCATAAAATTCTATGATGCTGGGGGAGCTGCCCGAAAAATGATAATGCATGCTTATATTGTTCTTCATCAGCTCGGTCTAAACCAATAACAATTTGAGATAAGTAGTTAACTTCTTTTATTTTTCCAATAATATCGGGTAGAGCTGTTCCTTGAAGTTCTGAAAAAAGAGAAGGAAGTAGTAAGCCTAGTGGACGCTTTTTAGAAAATTCTACTAATTCAGCTTCCATATCTTCTGGAGCTCTTTGATTTAAATTATGTAGCGTTGTTACAACGCCATTCTGATAAAAGTCAGCCATGTTGTGCCTCTTAGTTTTGACCAAAGTTAAGTTGGTCTATAGGGTTGGTCTAATTAGTTGAAAATGCAGCTATGGGTAAAGGGTTGGGTAATAATTTTTCTAATGATTCAGCCCAGCCCGCAGGTCCATATTTTTCAGTTTGAATAAGATTATCTTGTTTATTTAAGCTTGGAAAGTTATGAACCGGTGAGCGTATTTGTACGGCTATATTAGCGGCCTCAAGCATGGCAATATCGTTTTTACCATCACCTAGTGCAATAGTTAAAATCTTATCTATGGTAAACATATCTTTGTAGCTTTGAGTTAGCCAATTTAATGCTTTGCCTTTATCGCTTTCACCACTAACATGAAAAAATCGACCGCCGTGTAATACCGTTGCGCCAGATTTTTCAAGGTACTGAATAAATTCAGATTTTTTTTGCTCGTTACCTAACCAATGAATAGGTTCTCCGTATTGCCTATGTTTAGCCAATTTGGCATCGTCTGCTGATAATCCGGTAATTTTAACCAATTCTTCAAGGCTAAGTGTCGAAAAACCTTGGAATAAACCTTTAAAATCCGCAGGGGCTTTTTCAATAATACTTAACCAATGGTCTTGAGATGAACAGAATGATTTTACCCAATAATCGCCTTTTTCAGTAGTGTCTTTGGGTTGTTGTGCAAACATATTTTTAGGAAATAGCACCGCAGCCCCATTTTCGATAATAAGAGGCGCTTTGATGTTTAAGTTTTTTTGTATGCTAATAACCTCGGCCAAAGTTTTACTGGTTGTAAGAACAATAGGGACTTGAGCGCTGTTTAATTGTGCTATTATGGGTAAAGCTTCTGTGCTTTTGTAGGTGTAATGATCAAGTAACGTACCATCAAGATCACTAAAAATAATTACCGGTGTTGCCTTGCTTTGTTCAAACATTACTACTATTCCTTTTCAACACATTTTTTAATGCTGCGATTATCATCTAGATAAAATATGGTATGTGCGAGTAGAGGTAACGACAGCATTCCATGAGTTGTTAAACGCTGAAAATATTGAATAAAGTTTAAAATATCTTCTTCATTCATCACGTTAGTTTGCTCTGCGAGCAACGTTTTTTTAATTAACTTCTGCTCTTGCTCTAACCGCCACTTATAAACACTATCGAAAGATGGAGCTTGCAAGGCAACCCAAAAGTCTACATATTGATATAGGGGTTGATAATAAGATTGCAACTGCTCATTAACGTAAGTGCGCCAAATACTCTCACTGTCTTGTATACTTTCAAGAGTGTTAATTGGATCAGTTAATTGGATGTCATTTTGAGCGGTAACTCCCCAACACCAGCCTTCAATAATTAATATATCTATAGGCTTTTTAATATGTTGCCATTCACTTTTATTATAAGGATCGTCGGTGGCTTTATTGAATCTTGGGATCGTAAAATTAGTTTGTTTATTTTTGAATTTATCTAATGTACTTTTAAGGAGCTCAGCATCATGAGTCCCTGGCACACCACGAGTTTTAAGCAAAGGATGAATATCTTCTGCAAGCTTACTTCTCGCTTGCCTAGAAAGATAAAAATCATCTAGCGATACAACCACTACATTTAGTTCACCAGTGGTAGATAAATAATCAGCAATGTATTCTGAGAGTGTAGATTTACCGCTTCCTTGGCAACCATTAACCCCTACTACAAAGGGCGTTTTTTTTTGTGAATATGCATTGAATATTCGCTCTGCTAAAGGTTGGTAATATTTTTTAGCTATTAGTATAAATTCATCAGGTAATATGTTTTTTTTCATAAATGCTGAAAGCATAAAGTGTTACCTTTTATTTAACTTTTATTTGAGTGAGCTATTTTAACTTATCGTATTTTTGATTAATAATTTAAACAACTACTTTATTAATTGATATTGATTACTAAAGATTTCTAATCGATCAATACAGCTTGCACTAAATAAATACAACTCTTGTGCCAGATAAAAACAAAGCTGATAGTATTTTTTTAAGTAGTTGATTTTTAAGTGCTAACGAGTATTTTTTAATGAATTTTGGTTATTTGATATTTGATAAAACATGTTTATATTTAGTTTTGCACTGTTTTAGTGCGAATATTTTATACGTACATTGTAAATTTGTAGTAATAAATACAATTTGGTATAGCTTTTTAAAAAGGTATATACCCGTTACCAATCAAAATGGTCGTTTCAGAGCGCATGAGCGTCAATGTTTATAGTAAGCAATTCAAGGAAATACTTTATTGTAATGGTCACTCCCTTATAAAAAAGTATTAACGATGAAGTTATTTTTTAAAGGAATAAACGCTCAAGCGCTTCTTCGATGGGTCTAAAAACAATTTATGCGTCGTTATTAAGTTTAGTCATGTTTCTACACGGATGTAGAACATTAGGGTAACGCAGGAGCAGTTACCGAGAATAACCATGACATAAACTTAATGCCTTGCATACATGGATGTCGTCCTTAGATTTCGTCTGGAACTTGAAATCTGTGCCTAAATTGTTTTTAGTTCCAACTAAAACCTGCATTTTGAATGGTAACGGGTATAGTATCGCTAAAACTTTGCAGGCACTGTAAAAGTCATCACCTCTTTTGTTAGCGGGTGCTTTAAAGTTAATTTTTCAGCATGAAGATGTAGTCGATTTGCTTTTGTGCCGTAAAGATCATCACCAACAATGGCGGTGTTCAAACCTAAAGGGTGAGCACAATGTACGCGTAGCTGATGAGTGCGCCCAGTTTTAGGCGTTAATTGTATTTTAGTTTTATTATCAGACGTATATTCAATCACCTGCCAAAAAGTATGCGCTGGCTTGCCTGTTTTTTCACACACATATTGGCGAGGTCTATCATAAAAATCCCCAATCAAAGGCAAAGTGATCTCACCTGTTTTTTCTTTAACAATACCTTCTAGTAATGCAATATATTGCTTATCAACTTCGCGTTGAATAAACTGCTTTTGTAATTGTTTATGGGCTTTTTTAGTTAATGCAATAACCATTAACCCTGATGTAGACATATCAAGACGGTGAACAATAACAGGACCAGAAGCTGTAGGTATAAGTTGCTTAATGCGGTTAAAAACTGAATCTTGAATATGTTTGCCAGGTACAGATAATAACCCATGCGGCTTGTTTATAATTGCCAATGCATCATCTTGGTACAAAATATCTACTGGTTTAGTTAAAGCCGTGTTGATTAATAGTGGATTATCATCTTGATTTATACCTTTAAGCATCCACTTAAGAATGGGTTCGCATTTTCCTAAACAGGCAGGATAAAAATTTTTATGCTGACGGATTTCTGATTTAGGTGATTTTCCCCACCAAAATTCTGTCATAGCTAATATGTGGTAGTTTTTTTTAAAAGCGTATTGGATCAGCTTAGGTGCGGCACAGTCACCAGCTCCTGCGGGGGGTACTTGTTGAGAAGTTGGTTTAAAAATCTGCTGTAACGACTGGGTTTCACGATACTTGTTTAATAATTGATATTGTTTAAATAACTTATCTTGCAAGGCAGATGAACGGTTTTGTCTTTCATTTTTAACTAAGGCTATCGCGTTATTAAGTTTATTTAGCTGCTGTTCAATGTTTTTAATTTTAGCTAGCCATTTATTTTTTAACGTTTTTAGCTGGTTTTTATCATGCACACTCTCTTTAGCTAGTAATATAAAAGCTTGCGAAAGCGCCTCATTAGTTAAGCTATTCTCAGCTATTTGTCTTTTATTTTTTCTCGTTTTTCTGTTATCAGCCATTAGTATTTGATATTGACGTAAAGCATTATCAAAAGCTTTAGTTGTTTTTTGTAATTCACTAAATAACAGGTGTCGTTGTGGTGTTGCTTGTAGGTGCTTAAGTTGTTTGGTGAGCTGGTTAATAATAATTTGTTCAGTTTCTAGTAATGCCTCTATCTCATTTGTATCCGGTACTGAGGGAACAAATCTTGCTAGATTATAAGTATTACACAATTTACCTGAAAAGGCGGTTAGGTAGCCTATTTCTTGCTTGTGATTTTCAACTAACAATACACCAAACATTTTACCGCTGGCGCTTCCATTATCTGCTAGTAAACCAAAATCATGTTGCCATTCATTTTGTGTTTCTAAATAATGTTGTAATTCTTTAACGGCTAATAAGCAAAGTGGGTGAGGTTGATAATAGAAGGGAAAAGTGAAGCGTTTAGGTAAAGTATAACCTTCAATTGATGCGTTAAAAGTTATAAAGCCGTTATCATTGTTATGCATATTATTTAAATATTAACTTGAAAGCGCATGAAATACAGCAATAAAAAAACGGACCTTAGTCCGCTTTAAAGTAATTATTTTAAAGATTAACCATCAGAAAGTAAGGCTTGAGCTTTTGCCTTTGCTTTTTCTTTAGCTTCTTTCATTTTTTCTTCAGCATCGTCTAATTTATTTTCAGAGCTATCGATTAATGAAGAAGCTTTATCTTTAGCACCATCCATTAATTCTTCGCTTGAATCTTTTACTGAATCCATTGCGTCAGAACCAGCTTCCAAAACTTCAGATCCAGCTTCTTTAGCAGCATCTAAAGCTTCAGATCCAACTTCTTTAACGGTATCCATTGCTTCAGTACCAGCATCTTTAGCACTGTCAAGCAAAGATGAACTTTTTTCAGTGATAGTTTCTTTAGCTTTATGAGGTTGTGATTTAGGTGCATCCTCACTACAAGCAGAAAGTGCTAATACTGATACTGCGCAAAGAGTAGCAGACATAAATTTTTTTATAGTTAACATAGGTATTCCCCTTTAAATTAATAACCGGCAGACTTTAACACTTTACTCTAAATATTGTTACTAATCGATTTGTTTTTGTTAAAAAAATGTAAATTTTTCTTTTAATGTTTATTAAAAAGCCTTTAAATTAATGACTAAGGTGAATTTAACCGCCGCTAATAATTTCTTTATAAGGTATGCCACTACTTAACAATGCTTCGTTTTTAGGTAAAGTATGATGATCAGATAATAAATATATTACTTTTTGCCCTGTTTGAGCTAATTCCATAGCATGCTGGAAATTTATTAGCACCGCAGTAGCAATGTCTTGCGGGTATTTGTCAGCATCACGCCTAACGTATTCAATTAATGTGATATTTACGGTGTTATCATAAAACACAGCGTCTGCAAATTGCAATTCCCTGTGAGCTTTTAACGTTAGATTATCAGGATCGCCATTTAAAGTATGAATAAAAACAATATCACCGGTGGGGGGGGCTATTTTATTCTTTAAATTAGCAATAAGCTGTTGTTCTGCCTCAGTGTTTTTATTATTAAGAATTAATTGCCCAATGGTGCCTCTCAATATTTGTTCCCAAAAAGTGCGTCTATTCCTTATACCTTTTACACGAGCTTTTACGTGGTCTCTAAATTTAAGTGAAAAATCCGCCAACTTACCGTAGCCATCAGGCAATGTTTTTTCAATTTGTTCGCGTAACATTCGTAATAATATTGGTGCACTGCCCGAGCTCGACATCGCGATAAGTATAGGGTCACGATCAATAATTGATGGAGTTATATAAGTACATAAATCTGGTTGGTCAACAACATTGGTTAATAAGTTAAGCGATTGTGCTTCTTTTGCCACTTGCTGATTAACGTGAGTATCATCGGTGGCGGCAATAACTAAGTTTGCATGGTTTAAATGGCCACCACTGTAGTTATGTGCCAACCAAGTTAATTGATGGCTGTTAACTAAACGCTCAACACTGATAGATAAATGTTCAGACATTACGGTAATGTTAGTTGTTGTTTTTAGTAGCAGTTCAATTTTACGGGCAGCAACATCACCACCACCAATAATCATAGCGTTAATATGCTTTGCGTCTAAAAATATAGGGAAATACTTCATGTTTTACTCAAATTTATTATCATTATTGGCAGGTTAGGTGTGCTGTTTTAAACGAGATTTTATTTTTTAGGGCGAAATTTTCACATAAAAAGTGTTAGCTCGTTTAATAACTTTTTTTAAGTTAAATAATACATCAATTTACAGAGTTTAGATCATGCTAATTTTTCATTTATTAGCTCGTCATAAACCTATATCAAAGTGCATCATTATTCTATGACTTTAAAAGAAGCTATTATGGGGATTAACCTTTGAGTGGTAAACTATAAACCAACGAATAACTGATGTAGAAGTTGAGAATAAAAATGCCTTGGGTACAACTTAGATTAAATGCTAATGAAGAAACCGCTGAAAAATACAGCGATTGGTTAAGTGCTTGTGGAGCTCAAGCCGTCACTTTTATTGATGAAAAAGATACGCCAATCTATGAACCTTTACCCGGCGATGAAGTTATTTATTGGAATAACACCGTAGTGATGGGCTTATTTGAAGCAAACCATGATATGGAAAAAGTAGTCGCTTACTTAAAAAGCATACACCCTGAAAAAGAAGCATTAAAATATAAGCTTGAACAGCTAGAAGATAAAGATTGGGAAAGAGAGTGGATGGATAACTTCCATCCTATGAAATTTGGTCAACGTTTATGGGTTTGCCCAAGTTGGCGAGAAGTGCCAGATCCAAAGGCGGTAAATGTTATGTTAGATCCCGGCTTAGCTTTTGGTACAGGTACTCATCCTACTACCGCTTTATGTTTAACTTGGCTAGATAGTTTAGACTTAGTAGGAAAAACCGTAGTTGATTTTGGATGTGGTTCAGGTATTTTGTCGCTCGCTGCATTAAAGCTAGGTGCCCGAAAGGTTATTGGTATAGATATTGACCCTCAGGCATTGCAAGCAAGTTTAGCCAATGCGCAGCGTAATAAGGTTGAAGACAGGCTTGAATTATATTTACCTAAAGACCAACCCGAATATAAAGCCGATGTTGTAGTGGCCAATATTTTAGCTGGACCATTACGAGAATTAGCGCCAACCATTATTCAATTTGTAGATAAGCAAGGCCTACTTGCATTATCAGGCGTACTCGAAGAACAAGCTCAGGCATTACAAAAGATATATGGTCGGTGGTGTAAAATGGATCCCATCGCCGTAAAAGAAGAGTGGGTACGTTTATCGGGCACTAAAAGCGCTTAAAATATTTGAGCAGTTTTTGTATGTAAGCTGTACAAAAACTGTTCTCATCAGTGCTTTACAAAAAGTCAATAATAAAAACATAAAAAAAAGTCTATTTTGTTCAATTTATATCCTTTCCAATCGTAATAAAAACACGTAAACTTAGCGCCCTTTTGACGAGTAGCTCAAAAAAACAGCAGTGTGAAGATAGGTCCATATCAATTATCAAATAATGTGATTCTAGCGCCAATGGCGGGAATTACTGATCAACCTTTTAGGCAATTATGTTGCCAAATGGGAGCTGGGCTTGCGGTATCTGAAATGGTATCTGCAAACCCTAAAGTATGGAATACCGAAAAATCTAAACGCAGGTTGGTAAGTAATAATGAAGCAGGTATTCGTTCTGTGCAAATCGCCGGTTCAGATCCTGAAGAGTTAGCACATGCGGCTAAAGTTAATGCTGATAATGGCGCCCAAATTATTGATATTAATATGGGGTGCCCAGCTAAAAAGGTAAATAAAAAATTGGCGGGTTCAGCGTTACTGAAAGAGCCAACCTTAGTAGAGCAGATTATTAAATCTGTTGTTCAAGCGGTTGATATCCCAGTAACTCTTAAAATTCGCACCGGCTGGTGTGAAAATACTCGTAACGGGATAGAAATAGCAAAAATTGCTGAACATAATGGTATTCAATCTTTAGCCGTTCACGGTCGTACTCGCAACGACTTTTATAAGGGTGAGGCTGAATACGACACTATTAAAGCAATTAAAGCATCAATTTCTATTCCTGTAGTTGCCAATGGCGATATCACAACCGTTGAAAAAGCCAAGCAAGTACTAGAATACACTCATGCCGACGCAGTTATGGTAGGTCGTGGTGCCCAAGGAAATCCTTGGATATTTAGAGAAATTAACCATTTTTTGCTTACGGGTCAGCACTTGTTGGCTCCCTCAACGGATGAGGTACGTTCGGTAATTATCGAACATGTAAAAAAATTACATGGTTTTTACGGCGATTTTATGGGAGTAAGATTTGCTCGTAAACATGTATCTTGGTATATGCAGACGCGCGACCCAGATAAACATTTTCGTTCTATTTTTAATGGTATAGAGTCTGCAGATGAGCAACTCTCTTCATTAACTATGTATTTTGATAATTTAACTTAGAAAGAGTCTCAACTTTATGTTTGAACAAGATATTTCCTCTCCATTTATTACTGGTGATTTACAAACTCAAACCAAGGCCTCGCCTTTACGTACACAAGCTAAAATAGCAATTAAAAACTACCTATCTCAGTTAAATGGTAATGATGTTGACGATATGTACGACTTAGTATTGTCCGAAATTGAAGCGCCAATGCTTGAAGAAGTTATGCAGTACACTCGTGGTAATCAAACACGTGCAGCAAACCTATTAGGTATTAACCGCGGAACTTTACGCAAGAAGTTAAAAAAATACGGTATGAACTAAATACTAATGGCAGGTTTAACCTGCCATTAAAAAGCACCTTAGGGTGCTTTTTTATTTTAAGTAATATTAGCACAACTATTTAATATCATTTGTACAACATGCAACTAAGGTAAAAAACAACAATGGACAGCTCTCGCCCAATAAAACGTGCACTATTAAGTGTGTCTGATAAAACAGGTATTGTAGATTTTGCTAGAAGCTTAGCCGGTAAAGGTGTTGATATTTTGTCAACAGGTGGAACCGCAAAATTACTAGCAGATAACGGTATTCAAGTAACTGAAGTTTCAAATTACACCGGTCACCCTGAAATTATGGACGGTCGAGTTAAAACGCTTCACCCTAAAGTTCATGGCGGTATTTTAGCCCGACGTGGTATTGATGAAGCAGTTATGGCTGAAAATGACATTAGTGCCATTGATATTGTTGTTGTTAATCTTTATCCATTTGCTGATGCAGTAAGCGATGAAAACTGTAGTTTAGAAAACGCTATCGAAAATATTGATATTGGTGGTCCAACAATGGTACGAGCCGCTGCAAAAAATCATAAAGACGTTACTATTGTAGTTAATGTCCAAGATTATTCTCGCGTACTTGCTGAAATGGACGCCAATGGTAACTCATTAACTTATCAAACACGGTTTGATCTAGCTATTGCTGCCTATGAGCACACCGCTGCTTATGATGGCATGATAGCGAATTATTTTGGTAAAATGTTACCGGCTTATCATTCAAGCGACAAAGAGGTTTCATTTGCCAAACGAAATAAATTCCCACGTACCGTAAATAGTCAATTTATTAAAAAACAAGATTTACGTTACGGTGAAAACTCACACCAAGATGCTGCTTTCTATGTAGAAGCAAACCCAGAAGAAGCCTCGGTATCAACTGCTACACAAATTCAAGGTAAAGCCCTTTCCTATAACAATATTGCAGATACCGATGCCGCTTTAGAATGTGTTAAGGCTTTTGATGAACCTGCTTGTGTTATTGTTAAACATGCCAATCCTTGCGGAGTCGCTATAGGCGAAAATATTGCCGCTGCTTATGAAGGCGCTTATATTACCGACCCTACTTCTGCATTTGGCGGTATTATCGCTTTTAACCGTGAATTAGATGCAGACACCGCTGAAGCTATTGTTTCTCGACAGTTTGTTGAAGTTATTATTGCTCCAAGTATTTCCGATGCTGCAGCACAAATTGTTTCAGCTAAACCTAATGTGCGTTTATTAGAATGTGGTCAATGGGATACTAAAACAACAGGTCTTGATTACAAACGTGTTAACGGTGGTTTATTAGTACAAGATAGAGATCAAGGTCAAGTTACTGCTAGCGAGTTAAAAGTAGTTACTAAACGCCAACCTACTGAAGACGAATTACGCGATCTTCAATTTTGTTGGAAAGTGGCTAAATTTGTAAAATCTAACGCGATTGTTTACGTTAAAAACAGTGCCACAATCGGAGTAGGTGCGGGTCAAATGAGTCGAGTATATTCTGCTAAAGTTGCAGGTATTAAAGCCGCAGACGAAAATTTGGAAGTTAAAGGTTCAGTTATGGCATCAGATGCATTTTTCCCGTTTCGTGATGGTTTAGATGCAGCAGCAGCTGCTGGTATTACTGCGGTTATTCAACCCGGTGGCTCAATGCGTGACGATGAAGTTATCGCTGCAGCTAATGAGCATAATATTGCCATGGTATTTACTGGGATGCGCCACTTTAGGCATTAATAAAGTCTTTAAATTAATACAGTGCGAACGTAACTCAATGCACTGTATTAATTCTTTCTTAAAAATGTTTTAACAATTAAATTTGATATTTTTGCGACATTAATGTGATTTGTTCGACGGTCATTATTTACCTCTTAAATTCAGTAAGATGCCTCTATAAAATCAAATTGTTACTGTAAAAACAAATCTGTAAGTTAAAAAATCCTCTAAATTATGATTTGTTTATGTAGAATATGCATGTTCTATTGTATAAGTTTTCTTATATTTGAGTTTTTTAATACCAAATTATATGAATTATAAAAGATCATAAAAAGCTATTTAAAAAATTTCCCTCCAAATAGTTACTACTAAATATTGTGATATATTTTTTTACAATTTTATAGGGTATAAATGTTAACTTTAGCCAATAAGTTTGTAGGTATATCGTCATTTTAGTCAACAAATCTGTTATAAATGATTTTCATTTTAAAGTTTAATTAACGGAAGATAATAATGCTAGCACTTAAAAAATCAATTCTGACCAAGTTACTCACTGCATCAATCGTTTCTGCAAGTTTATTAACTACTTGCCTGTCAAGCGCTCATGAGGGAGGTCACAAAGAATTAGATCAAGCAATTGAAGGAAAACATCGCTCAGAACAAAATAAAGCCCGCGATAATTACCGTCACCCTAAAGAAACACTTAATTTTTTCGGTTTTGAACCAACAATGACTGTAGTTGAAATTACTCCCGGTGGCGGTTGGTATACTGAAATATTAGCACCCGCTTTAAAAGACCATGGAAAATTATACGGTGCTCATTACCCTAACACTGGCGAAGATAATTATTACAGTAATTCACGTAAAAAATTAGAAGAAAAACTTGCTAGTGATAATATTTATAGTGAAGTTGAGCTAACCGATTTTGTACCTCGAAAAGAGAGTGTTTTAGCCCCAAAAGGCACTGCAGATTTAGTACTTACTTTTCGTAACTTGCATAATTGGCAAGAGGATGGAACTCTACAAGTTTTCAAAGATGCCTATACTGCGCTTAAAAAAGGTGGAGTTCTTGGTGTAGTAGAACATCGCATGCCTAAAGACCAAATATTGGCAGAAAACATGAGAAGTGGCTATTTTCCTGAAGCTTTAACAATTGAATTAGCTTTAGAAGCTGGTTTTACGTTAGCAGAAAGTAGTGAGATTAATGCAAACCCAAAAGATTTAGCTAAGCATCCTAAGGGTGTTTGGACTTTACCACCCTCATTGGCGTTAGGTGATAAAGATAAAGCAAAATATTTAGCGATTGGTGAAAGTGATCGTATGACGTTAAAATTTATAAAATAAATTAACTTACGCCCATTCTTATCTAAAATTAGCTTTAAACGCGACTTATCTAAAATTAAAAATATTTTGTTAGAGTGAATAAGGTAAAATAAATGATTTTATTTTACCTTATTTAAATAGATACTTCTTAGGTATATGAATACGTATTTATGATGTTGAATTGGTAAGTATTGAATGAGCTATGTTAATTAACGCATTTTATTAAGCATACAAAGAGGCACCAGATAATTGGCAGCATTGCCTGTCCCCAGTGTCTCTGAGTTAATGGTTTTAAACACTAGGAATTAAGAGTAAATGAACGTTTTAGTAATAGGAAGTGGCGGTCGTGAACATGCATTAGCATGGAAAATCGCACAATCAGCAAATATTGAAAAAGTTTTTATTGCGCCTGGCAATGCCGGCACAGCAACAGAAAATAAATTAGAGAATATTAATATAGCTTCAAACGATACTGCCGGTTTAATTGCTTTTGCTAAAAAAAATAAAGTAGAGTTAACTATTGTTGGGCCCGAACAACCCCTTGTAGATGGAGTAGTTGATGCTTTTCAAGCAGAAGGGTTAACTATTTTTGGCCCTAGTGCAAAAGCGGCGCAGTTAGAAGGTTCAAAAGCGTTCACCAAAGATTTCCTAGCACGTAATAATATCCCCACAGGCTATTACGAAAACTTTACCGAAATAGAACCTGCTTTAGCCTATGTTCAAAAACAAGGCGCCCCTATAGTCGTTAAAGCTGATGGTTTAGCTGCAGGTAAAGGTGTTATTGTTGCTCTTACATTAAAAGAAGCTGAAGACGCAATTAAAGATATGTTAGCAGGCAATGCTTTTGGCGACGCTGGACACAGAGTGGTTATTGAAGAGTTTTTAGAAGGTGAAGAAGCTAGTTTCATTGTGATGGTTGACGGAAAAAATGTACTACCATTTGCAACTAGTCAAGATCACAAACGAGCTTACAATGAAGATAAAGGCCCAAATACAGGTGGTATGGGAGCTTATTCCCCTGCGCCGGTTGTAACTGCTGAAATTCATCAACGTATTATGAACGAAGTTATTTACCCTACTGTTGAGGGGATGGCAAATGAAGGAGCTCCTTACACAGGGTTTTTGTATGCAGGTTTAATGATAGATAAGGACGGTACACCGAACGTTATTGAATATAATTGTCGTTTTGGCGATCCAGAAACTCAACCTATCATGATGCGCTTACAGTCCGATCTTGCAGAACTTTGCTTACAAGCATGTAAAGGCAAATTAGATACGGCCAGTATTTTATTTGATCAACGTGCTGCTGTAGGTGTAGTTTTAGCTGCAGGTGGATACCCAGCAAACTATAAAAAAGGTGATGTTATTAGCGGCTTAAACACCAACAAAGCAATCGATGCGAAAACATTTCATGCAGGCACCTCGTTAGTTGATGGTAATATAGTCACAAATGGCGGTCGAGTGCTTTGCGCTACAGCCTTGGGTAAAACAGTAACCGAAGCGCAAAAAAAAGCTTACGACCTACTTAGTCAAATTTCATGGAAAAATGTTCAATTCAGAACTGATATTGCCTACCGTGCAATCGAAAGAGAAAGTAACTAATAATCAGAGTTTTAGCTCTTTATTATTAATATATTAAGAAGTATTAAAATAAAAAAAGCCGAGAAAATTTCTTGGCTTTTTTATTTATAGACATTTCTCAGCTTTTACTAAAATTAATTTTTAGCAGAAAGGGATTCGACAGGAGCTCCAGCTTCAACCGCGGCTGAAAAAGCTAAATCTTTATCTAATCCTGCATTAACTGCAGCGTTAACAATTGCCTGGTTATGACTTTCGTTTGTTGAACTTACTGCTGTAGTAACAATTTGCTCACCGCTATCAGGAAATAATTCAAATGTGTACGAAACCCACTTAGAAACCTTTTCGGGGATAGCTTGGATTAACCCAGATAAAATATCAACCATACGGTCTGGAAAATTAGCCATTGTATTTGAGAGTATGGCTTTTGAATGAATGGACTCTGTTTGAATGGTCACTCTAACAATACTCTCTAAATTGTCAGGGTCGTGTAATGCAGCCGTATTTAAAATTTCTTGAGCATACGCTGGTTCAGCTTCGACAACAATCGCAACTAATTCAGTACTAGAGGCTATATTATTCTTTAAAAAAAGCTCAATTATATTACTTGCATGTACTGGTTCGGCATCTAATGCACCCAGCATTATTTGCTTATATTCGGTAGGATGTAAACGAAGAGAAATATTTAATACTTTATCAACTTGCTCAGGAAAACGAGTTAAAATTGAACTAATACTTCTTCTAATTGAGATTTGTTGCTTAGTTTGTTGATTTATTAATTGGGTTAAAAACATTTCCTGTTTATTCGATACATCATCCTTGGCGAAACTACCAACACTAATACAACTCATAAGCGACAAAATAAAAACATATTTCATCATAAACGCCTAATAATTTGTGGGTAACGGGAATGTATTTAAAGTTCTTATTGCATAAGGTGAGTAATATAAAACACTTCAAATTATCTACAATTTAACTTTATCTACTATTTATGTCTATGGTCAACTAAAAACTGTATAACATTAGTCCCTAAAATAACCAGATAGTTCAAATATAAATCAAACAATCAAAAAAAGCGAAAAAAGAGCAAATAAACCTTGCGTGAATATAAAAAATCACTACAATGCGCTCCACTTCTTAAGGGAAACCCAAAGAAGATAAGTATAGGAAATACTGATTTCACTGACTAAGGACAACCAAGTGAAGGTTTTGAACGGTTAACTCAAGCAATAAGCAAGAGTTTACTCCAGATAACTGAAAAACTTCTGTAAAAAGAAACTAAAAAGTTATTGACATCAACACCCAGACGCGTAGAATGCGCATCTCGCTTTAGGCACAGCCTAACGCAACAGAGGGAAACGAATGCGATTAACCTCTTGCTTAACGCTTTATTTATAAAGTGAAAAGCCACTCTTTAACAATTAGTTATCATGCAATTTGTGTGGGCACTCACATTAAAATGATTTTACATAGTCGGTTTATTACGTAAGTAATAAAAAGACGTAAAACAGCTTAATAATGATGTCACACAGATAAAGTATAATTTGATTGTCTAAGCAATTAGCTATCAAAT
>Ga0209185_1000421_pt1 | contig 50894 bp, 48 predicted proteins | sample SidtaG_2_FD_187425 | JGI IMG/M metagenome (GOLD analysis project Ga0209185, IMG submission 187425) | Marine algal microbial communities from Sidmouth, United Kingdom - Sidmouth_Asex2 metaG (SPAdes) (version 2) | ecosystem: Host-associated > Algae > Red algae > Unclassified | place: Sidmouth... | reverse complement strand
GACTTTGGAAAGTCATGAATAAACATGCAAGAAATGGAGAGTATTTTGCCTCAACAAAAGAATTTCGGCGACGAATAAGTGAGTTTTTTACCATCACATTACCTGAAATTTCCGATACCCTCGACAGTTGGATTAATGACAAATTTCAGATTTTAAAACCCGCACTTTGAATGGTAACGGGTATATAACAGTGAATAAGTTATCAAAAAAACTGATTTATCAGACAGTGTTAACCTTTAAAAACAAGCACCAAACTAATTAATATAGCGCTAAAAGCTATAACTCCAACAAGTCCTTTATGCTGGCGCTCTTGTTGAGCTTTAAGCGACTCTATAAGTTGTACTTGTTTGCTGTGGCTATCTTTTCCTGCTTGCAGGTAGTCGTAAACTAAATCAGGAATTTCAGGTAGTTTTTCATTCCAAAAAGGAATATTTTCTTTAATTTTTTTAAATACGGCTTTAACGCCCATTTGTTCTTTTACCCAGTTTTCTAAAAATGGCTTAGCGGTTTGCCATAAGTCTAACTGTGGGTATAACTGACGTCCTAATCCTTCTATATACAACAATGTTTTTTGTAATAAAACAAGCTGTGGCTGAACTTCCATATTAAATCGACGTGCGGTGTTAAATAAATTAACCAGTACTTGCCCAAATGATATTTCGGCAAGGGGTTTATTAAAAATAGGTTCGCACACCGCTCTAATTGCAAATTCAAATTCGTCGACGCTGGTATTGCTTGGCACCCACCCTGAATCTACATGCAGCTGGGCAACTTTTCTGTAATCGCGGTTAAAAAAAGCGACAAAATTTTCAGCTAAATAGCGCTTATCTTCACGGTTTAGTGTACCGACGATACCATAATCAATGGCAATCCATGTAGGATCAGTAGGCTGCGTTGCATCAACAAATACATTGCCTGGATGCATGTCGGCATGGAAGAAGCTATCACGAAATACTTGCGTAAAAAACACTTCAACACCACGTTCAGCTAACAATTTCATGTCTACACCTAAACCATGCAGTACGTCAATATCTGCAACACCAATACCATAAATACGCTCCATCACTAAAACGCTTTTACTGCTGTATTCACTGTAGATTTCAGGTGTATAGAGTACGTGATCTTGTTTATTACCTTTTGAGAAATTATGTTTTAGTTGTATGGCATTTGAGGCTTCTCGATTTAAATCAAGTTCATCTAAAATAGTTTTTCTGTATTCTTCCACTACTTCTCTAGGTCTTAATCTTTTTCCGTCTGATAGCCAACGGGCAGCAATACCTGCAAAAAGCGACATAACTTTTAAGTCAGCAATAATCACTTCTTCAATGTCGGGTCGTAATACTTTAATTACAATGGGAGTTGCATGGGTTTCAATACTTTCCAAGTTTTCAATATCAGTATGACTTAAAGAGGTGGAATGTAATGTTGCGGTATGCACCTGTGCAATAGAAGCAGATGCAAGTGGAGTGGTATTAAACTCGCTAAAATATTGATCAAAAACATCTTCACCCATTTCATCAATAATTAATTTTTTAGCTTTTTCACCATCAAAGGGTAGTACTTGGTCTTGCAGTAAAGCGAGTTCGTTGGCAAAGTCTGGATGAAGTAAATCGCGTCTTGTAGAAAGCATTTGACCGAATTTTATAAATACTGGACCTAACGATTCTATTGCTAGCCTAAATCGTAAAGCCGATGATTTATCTTTATGTTTATTACGCAACCAAAACAAACTTTTGCGTGTTAGTTTTGCATACCATGGTAGGGATTTTTTAGGTACAAGCTCGTCTAAACCATAATTTAGGAAGGTTTTAATAATTTTATAAAGGCGTAAACTACTCACAAGGATCCTTGTTAATGTTTATTTAAGTCGATTTGATATTGTGCTTTTAAGCGCATGTATACGTTCGCTCAAGGTTTCAGTAAGCACTTCTAATTCACTAACTTGCAAGTTAAAAGCCGCTACTTGGCTTTTAGTCACGACTAAGCGTTTTTCATGTACTAGCCACTCTGTTGAATCTGCTTGGATTTGTGTAAAAGCAAAATTTAATTTTTGGGCTAATTTTTTACCTAAATGACCGAACTTATAGGTAGGTATATCGCCAATATATTTAGCTAGCTCGCTTTGCCAATCTATATTCAGTGTTTCAGCTATTTGTGCAAATTGTTGAGCAATTTTAATATCGCCAACAATATCAAGCTTGTTTTGTTTTATAAGTTCAGTTAATTGCTGTTGTTTTTTTAAAGCAACTAAAGTCTTGATACTGGTATGAATGGTGCAGTCGGATATATCGCTTAACGAGGTGACCATGATTAAACCGTTGTTCACCATAAAACTTAACGGAAAACCTATTTCAGCTAAATTTACTACTAAAATTTTCTGCTCAAGTGGATTTAAGCTTTGCGTTCCGTTCAAACTTAACGCCAGCGCCTTATTAATTATTTTCTCAAGTATCGAGCATATTAATTGCTGATGTAATGTAGTGTTATATTCCACTAAAATTTATAACCTTTGTGCAAAGCGACTACCCCGCCGGTTAAGTTTTTATAAGTGGTTTGCTCAAAGCCCGCGGCTTCCATCATTTCTTTTAGCGTTTCTTGATCAGGGTGCATACGAATAGACTCTGCTAAATATTGATAACTATCACCGTCTTTAGCGACTAGCTCACCCATTTTGGGCAAGATATTAAAAGAATAAAAGTCATACGCTTTGCTAATAAGCTCTTGTTCAGGTTTAGAAAATTCTAAAACGAGTAGTCTTCCACCGGGCTTTAATACTCGGTACATTGAGCGCAGCGCTTCATCTTTATCGGTTACATTACGTAAACCGAAGGCAATAGTGATCACATCAAACGTATTATCTTCAAACGGTAAATGCTGAGCGTTGGCTTGTACATATTCAATATTTTGCACTAAACCACGGTCACGTAATTTATCGCGACCTACATTAAGCATTGAGCTATTAATATCCGCTAAAATAACTTGTCCGTTTTTACCAACAAGTTGTGAAAATTTTGCGGTTAAGTCTCCTGTACCACCAGCTAAATCAAGCACTTTATTACCTGGGCGAACGCCACTAGCATCAATGGTAAATCGTTTCCATAAACGATGAATACCAAACGACATTAAATCGTTCATAACATCGTATTGAGCAGCTACTGAATGAAAAACACCGGCAACTTTCGATTCTTTTTCACTTTTATCGACGGTTTGATAGCCAAAGTGTGTGTTGTTGTCGGCATTATTGTTAGTTGTATTATTAATACTATCTTTGCGGTCTTGATCTTGAAGTGACATCTTAAATTCGCTTATAGCTATAATTAGCTTTAGTTTACCCCACTTTTATCTATTTATTAATAGTTAAGATGTTACAGCACACTCATATTTATTTTAAAGACCCTCTAATTAATAGTTTTAAAATAACGACAGGGAAAGACCGCTGTGAACTAAAATAAAAAAAAGACGTCTTAATTTTACTTTTATCAGAAAGAGCAGCGATTATGTTAACTATACCCGTTACCAATCAAGTTCCCACTGAAACCTGCATCTTGAATGATAAAGGGTATATGTGCTGTTAATTCTATTAAGCTTTATGCATAATTAGCTTTAGAACTCTGAGAAATCTTTTAAAATATTGATGGATACTAACAAATGACCAAAACACACCAAAACACAGGTGCGCCTAAAAAGAATAACTCTTTATTAGAATTAGTTTTTAATATTGTGATCCCTTCCGTAATTTTAATGAAATTTTCAGGTCCAGAAGACTTAGGCACGGTGGTGGGCTTAATCGTTGCCTTGGCTTTTCCTGTTGGCTATGCGATTTATGACTTTATTCAAGTAAAAACCTTAAACTTTATTTCTGTATTAGGCTTTTTAAGTACGTTATTAACGGGTGGTATAGCGCTTTTTGAATTAGACGTTGAGTGGTTAGCAATTAAAGAGGCGGCTATACCTGCTATTATTGGTGTAGTTGTGTTGGTATCAGGTATGTTTGGTAAGCCTTTATTAGCTAAATTATTATTAAATGGTTTGATCTTTAAAATAGATGAAATTTATGAAGCTTTAGATATTTCAGGTCATACCGAACAATTTAAAAAGAAAATTAATAATGCCAATCTTATTTTAGCGATGGCGTTTGTTTTTTCATCTACTATGAATTATGTATTAGCTAAATGGATTGTTATTAGCCCAGCGGGAACGCCTGAATTTAACGAGCAATTAGGGCAAATGACGTTACTAAGTTACCCCATTATTGTGTTGCCTTCGTTGCTAATTATGTTTGGTATTTTGTTTTACGTGATTAAAGTGATCACTAAGTTAACCGGCATGACCTTTGATGAAATGTTAAACTCTTAAATTAGCGATTTAGGAATTTTTAAATGGTGGCAGAGAGTAATATCTTGATTGGTAACGGGTATACATTACTTTAACGTATTTAAGTAAATTACTGGTATCAATTTTACGATATTTATAAAGTTGATACCGGCGCTTATTACAATAAATATTAATTTTTTTGATTGGCTTTTTTTATTCGGCTTGGTTACTTTTTTCTACATTTAGTGCTTTTAAGGTAGCGGCCATATCTTCTGCGGCAGTGGCTGGTTTTATCTCTTCATCAATTTTTAATATGGTACCGTCTTTAGCAATATAAAAAGTTACTCGGCTTGCAACCCCCATAAAATTAAGTACACCGTAAGCTTCTGCTACCTTTTTACTAGGATCACTTAACATTGGAAAATCAGCATTGGTTTTTTTAGCGAAAGCGCGGTTGTCGTCTAAAGGATCGACACTCGCCATAAAATATTTAGCATTGTATTCTCTAACTAAGTGACCTTTTTCTACCAAAGATTTACATTCAATTGTGCAACCACGGGTATTTGCCATAGGATACCAAGCTAGTACCACATTGTTTTTACCTAAAAAATCTTTCAGATTGTAGTAGTCGCCAGTGGTGGCTTGTAAGTTGAAATTAGGCGCCTTATCTCCTACTTTTAAATCAGTGGCATTTGCTGTAAATGTAATGGCACCAAACATCAAAATAGGTGCAAATAAAAGCGTAGTAGAAAGTGCTTTTATATTAGATACTATTGAGGTTGTCGATTTTTTGTTGAATAGTTTTTTAAGCATTTGAATATTTTTCCTTATTGGCTAACCATCTATTAATAAGTAATACCGCTTGTTGCGGATATTTGTTCCAAAGTAAGTAAGCCTGTTGTTGCACAGTTGGTATGAGGTGAGCGTCTCTTACTAAGTCAGCTATTTTTAATTCAGCTAAACCGGTTTGGCGTGTGCCTAAGAGTTCACCGGGTCCTCGTATTTGTAAATCTTTTTCAGCTATCACGAAGCCGTCATTACTTTCGCGTAAAACAGCTAATCGTTTAGTGGCAGTTTTAGTTAAAGGGGTTTTATACATTAACACACAATGCGAGGCTACTGCACCTCGACCTACACGCCCGCGTAGTTGGTGCAGTTGTGCTAACCCTAAACGTTCAGGGTTTTCAATAACCATTAAACTGGCATTAGGAACATCTACACCTACTTCAATCACCGTTGTTGCCACCAATAAATGCAGCTCTGCCAATTTAAATTTATCCATAATAGCTTGTTTTTCAGCGGCTTTCATTCGACCGTGAACTAAGCCTATTTTAAGTTCGGGCAGTTGCTCTTGTAAATATAAAGCGGTGTCTTCTGCTGCTTGGCATTGCAGCACTTCAGATTCTTCAATAAGGGTACATACCCAATAAACTTGTCGATTATCTTGGGTGCAGCCTTCTCTTATTCGTTCAATAACAGCGTCGCGTCGTGAGTCGGGTAAGGCAATAGTGGTGATCGGTGTTCTCCCCGGTGGTAACTCATCAATTACCGAGGTATCAAGATCCGCATAGGCGGTCATTGCCAATGTTCTAGGTATTGGTGTGGCGGTCATGATGAGTTGATGAGGGTATTTATTTTCAAACGCTCCTTTTTCACGTAAAGATAATCGTTGGTGTACGCCAAATTTATGTTGCTCGTCAATAATAATTAAAACTAAATTTTTAAAAATTACAGCGTCTTGAAATAATGCATGGGTGCCTATTACCAGCTGCATATTGCCATTGGCAATGTTTTCTAATGCTATTCGTCGGGCTTTTGCTTTTGTTTTACCGGCTAACCAGCCAACAGAAATATCTAGTGGTGCAAACCAGTTGTCGAAGTTGATGGCATGTTGTTCTGCTAAAATTTCGGTGGGTGCCATTAGCGCGACCTGATAACCTTCACCTAACGCGGTAATCGCTGCTAATGCCGCGACAAGGGTTTTACCTGAGCCTACATCGCCTTGTACTAAGCGCATCATGGGAGTGTGGTTTGCTAAGTCTTTACGTATTTCTTCAACAACACGGCTTTGTGCTTTAGTGGGTACAAAGGGTAAACTTTTAAGAAATTTTTGGTTGAGCTCATTATTTACCTTGAGCGAAAAAGCATTTTCTTTATCGATTGATTGCCTTAGTTTGAGCATACTGAGGTTGTGCGCAATTAACTCTTCTTTAATTAAACGTATTTGCGCTGGATGTTTGCCTTCTTCAATAAGTGATGTTGATGTATCTGGTGGCGGTCGATGTAATGTTTTTAATGCGTCGGTTAATGTGTAGGGCGAATCAATAAATTCTGTAGGTAATAGCTCTTCTACTTGCCCGCGTTCTAATCGAATAAGTGCTTGTTCGGTTAAATTTCTTAAAGATATTTGTCTTACACCATCCGTTGTCGAATAAACAGGAGTAAGGGTTTCTTCAACCGGCGTAAGCGCTACATCGTTATCAAGCGATTTATATTCGGGGTGTACTATTTCAAAACTGCGTGCACCACGGCTAATTTCGCCATAGCATCTGATATTCATACCTACGGCTAAGCTATTTTTTTGGCTTGCAGTAAAATGAAAAAATCGTAAATTTATAACCCCCGTGCCGTCACTTAAGGTAACCATTAGCATACGGCGCTTACCTTGAATAATTTGATTGTCGGTTATTTCGCCAATAATGTTGGTATGTGTTCCAACCATAAGGTCGCGTATTGCGGTAATGCGTGTTCGATCTTCATAACGCAGGGGTAGGTGAAATAACAAATCTTGTAGTGATACAAGTCCAATCTTTTCTAGCTTAGACGCTAACCCAGGACCAACCCCTTTTAAAACGGTGATTGGGGTTCGCGCTAGATTATTAATACCAAGCTGAGCTTGATTCATAGTTTAACGTCCTGACGGGTAAGTGTATTGTTTTCGTCAACGATTAAGTGTTTGGTTTGATTTTTTTAATAACTAAACGTCGATATTTTGCCATGCGTTTTTGGTCATTTGTATTTTTTGCCACCAATCGTCTGAAGCGACAATTTGTCCTTCATTATCTATTTGTGGATAAGGCAATCCTTTACGTTTACATGCCTCTGCAAAAATAGGATGACCACCTTCAAAAAGCACTCGTTGTCGGCGTTGCTCTGGTAATCGCGGCTTATCATAAAGCCCAGCAAGCTGGCGTTGACGCTGTGCTTCGTATAAAACTACTGCATTAGCAACAGAAACATTAAGCGATTGCACCATGCCAACCATAGGAATAACTATATCTTGATCAGCTAAGGCTAATGCTTCAGGCGAGGCACCAAATTTTTCTTGTCCTAAAATAATAGCAGTGGGTTTAGTGTAATCAACTTCGCGATAATCAATTGCGCTGTCTGATAGGTTAGTTACCAAAATTTGCATATTTTGTCGTTTTAGTTCGGCAATAGCATCTTTGGTATTATTATAACCATGAACATCAACCCAATTTTGACTACCCACCGCACTGCCACCCGATACACGCATTTGATCACTTTTCCAAACGGCATGAACATCGCTTATACCAATTGCATCGGCGGTTCTTACCACTGCCGCTAAATTATGGGTTTTGTGCACGCCTTCCATACAAACAGTTAAGTCGGGTTGTCTTTTATCTAACAAGGCGAGAATACGTTGGTGTCTTTCTGGTGTCATACTATTTTTGGCTCATGTGCTTGCGGTTATTTTACATGCTTTTTAATCATATTTAAGTTACTAAAAAGCATGATAAATTGATCGGGCTATTGGCTGGTTTATCGTGTGCTAGGTAATTCCATGATGCCGTCAATTTCAATATCAACATCTTTAGGAAGCCTTGCTACTTGTACTGCTGCTCTTGCAGGGTAAGGTGCATCAAAATATTGGCTCATGACTTCATTAACTATGGTGAAGTTTTCTAAGTCTTGTAAAAATATATTCACTTTAACCATGTCGTTTAATGTGCCGCCAGCCGCTTCACATACACTGACTAAGTTTTTAAATACTTGGTGAGCTTGCTCGGTAAAACCGCCTTCAACCACGGTCATTGTTTCGGGTACTAAAGGGATTTGACCTGAAAGATATACGGTATTGTTAACTTTTACAGCTTGGCTGTAGGTTCCGATAGCACTGGGAGCTGAGTCTGTAGCAATAATTGTTTTCATAAGTGAGTTCTCTAATTTATTTGTTACGGATAACACGCTGCACATCAATCATTACTTTTATTTTACGAATGATGTCGGCGAGATGAATTCGGTCGCGACAAGTTATTTCCATGTCAATTACGTAGATACCAGATTCTTTTTCACCCGAATTTAGTGAGTGAACATTTGAGCCACGGCGTGCAATAACATTGGTTAACGCTGCTAAAGCGCCTTGGTGATTAATAATTTCAATACGAAGTTTAGCAATAAATTCACGGTCTATTTCAGAATCCCACTTTACAGGAAACAAGCTTTTTTGCCCATGACCTTTAATATTACGACAACCTTGTTGGTGAATAATAAGCCCTTTACCTGGGCTTAAGTAAGCCATTATGCTATCGCCAGGGATGGGGCGACAACATTTACCATAAGTAACCACCATGCCTTCGGTGCCTTTAATAGGCATTTTACTTTTTGCGTTGCTACTGCCGGTTAATTCGTTTTCTTCAGTAAATTCATCAGTTAAGCGCCGTGCTATTACAATACTTAATGAGTTACCTAAACCAATACTAACCAGTAGCTCTTTAAAGTTTGTGTAGCCACTTTCTTTAATAACCTGCTGAACTTTTTCTTCTGCAATTTCTAATAATTTTGTTTTACCTAAAGCATGGCTTAATAATCTTAAACCTAGAGTTTCAGAGTCGGTCTCTTCTCTAGAGCGTAAATAAGCTCTAATTTGTAAACGTGCTTTTGACGTTACAACAAAATTTAGCCATGTGGCGTTTGGTCTTGCTGCTTTTGAGGTTATAACTTCAATGGTTTGACCTGAGTCTATTGACTGACTTAACGGGTGAGGTTTTCGATCTACTTTTACGCCAACACAAGAGTTACCAACATCGGTATGTACTGCGTAGGCAAAATCGACTGGTGTTGCACCCATAGGTAATTCAATAATGCGACCGTTGGGGGTAAATACGTAAATTTCTTCTGGAAATAAATCTGATTTAACATTTTCAATAAATTCAAATGAACTACCAGCACTTTGTTGTAGCTCAATAAGACTTTGCATCCAACGACGTGCCTTCATTTGTGCTGTGGTGCCGGTTTCGTCACCATCTTGCTTATATAGCCAATGGGCTGCAACACCTTTATCAGCCATTTGATCCATATCTTGCGTGCGGATTTGAATTTCAACCGGTATACCGTGTGGACCAATAAGGGAAGTATGTAAAGATTGGTAGCCGTTAGTTTTAGGGATAGCGATATAATCTTTAAAGCGAGTTTCAACCGGCTTAAATAGATTGTGTACTGCGCCTAGGGTGCGATAGCAGTCATCTATTTTGTCTTCTACAATCACTCTAAACGCATAAACATCCATAACTTCGTTAAAAGATAATTCTTTGTTTAGCATTTTCCGATAAATAGAATAAAGGTGTTTTTCACGACCTTGTACTACAGCTTTTATGCCGCTTTCTTCTAATCTTGATGCAATTTCTTTGAGAATATTGTTGATAATTTCTTTACGGTTACCACGCGCTTGCTTGATTGCTGATTTTAATGCTCTTGAGCGCATAGGATATAATGCTTCAAAACCAAGCGACTCTAGCTCGTTTTTAATATCGTGAATACCTAAGCGATTGGCTATGGGAGCATAAACTTCTAAGGTTTCGCGAGCGATGCGTCGACGTTTATCAGGTCTTAAAGACTCTAATGTACGCATGTTGTGGGTACGATCGGCTAATTTTATTAAAATTACGCGAATGTCTTGCACCATAGCAAGGATCATTTTACGAAAATTTTCAGCCTGCATTTGTTCTTTATTATCAAATTTTAGCTTATCAAGTTTACTCACACCCTCTACTAATTCAGCAACGGTGTTACCAAATAAATCTGCTAAATCTTGTTTTGTGGTGCTGGTGTCTTCAATAACGTCGTGTAACAAAGCAGCCATTAGGCTTTCGTGATCTAAATGCATTTTAGCTAAATGAATAGCTACTGCTACAGGATGAGTAATGTAGGGTTCGCCACTTGAACGCATTTGTCCTTCGTGTGCTTCTCGAGCAACAATGTAAGCTTTTTTCAACAAGTCTATTTGTACTTTAGATAAGTAAGTTGAGACAAGATCTTTTAATGGTTCAAAAAGGTACACTACAACACCCTAATAAATAATCAGTTGAACTAATTTGGATCAACATTAGTATTGATAAGAAACACAGATATGGTGTGGCTTTATCTGCTTTTTACTAAAATAAGAATACGTGTAATAAGGTGTAAAGCCAACGTTTTAGTTGATAAAAATTAAGCATTAAAAAACGCGTAATTATTGTAAACAATTTATTACGCGTTTTTAGATGTTGTTTTCACACAATGAAAACTATTGGTTACTTCCACCAACAATCGCAGCTACTGCCGCTAATTCAGCTGATTCTTGCTGTACTTGCTCGTGATGATCTGAATGATCCATTACTTCAGTAGTAATTAAACCGGCTTCAATTTCACGCAAGGCTAGTACAGTAGGCTTATCATTTTCTCTGTCAACCAAAGGTTCTTTACCGCCCGTTGCAATTTGACGAGCACGACGAGATGCAATAAGCACCAAGTCAAAACGATTACCGACTTTATCTACGGCATCTTCAACAGTTACGCGAGCCATTTGGTCACTCCAACAATTAAAATTTCAAAAAATAGTCGGGTAGTTTACTCGATCAATCGCCCAATAAGCAAGCGTGTTTGGGCGATTATATTTGTCGTTATCAGTAACACTTAGCAATTAAAATATATTATTCGTTAATGCTTAGTCAGCCAATAAAGTATCAAAAAGTGTTTGATGGGTAATAACTTGCTGGCTGCGCTTTAAGCGTTGGTTATTTACAATAACGGTTAAATCGCTGAGCGCTTGTTCAAAATCATCATTAATAATGATGTAATCAAATTCTTGGTAGTGCGAGCATTCAGATTTGGCTTGCGCCATGCGTTCTTCAATAATGTCTTGACTGTCTTGCCCGCGATCTTGTAAGCGTTTTTCTAACTCTGATTTCGATGGTGGACAAATAAAAATAGTTGTTACGCTAGGCTTTTTCATTCTAACTTGTTGAGCGCCTTGCCAATCTATGTCAAGCAATACATCCACACCTTTAGCTAATTGCTCGTCAATAGCGCTTTCAGAAGTACCGTAGTAATTACCAAAAACTTCAGCATGTTCGTAAAAAGATTTTTTTTCAATGAGTTTTTCAAATGTTGACTTAGTCACGAAATGGTAGTGCTTACCATCTTCTTCGCCAGGGCGAATTGAACGTGTAGTATGCGAAACAGAAACCTGCATTTGACGAACTGATGGCTGGTTAAGTAAGGCTTTAATTAAGCTAGATTTACCTGCACCACTGGGAGCAGAAAGAATAAATAAGTTTCCGGGAGTAGTCACATTACACCTTATGAATATGAGGATATTGTTGTTAAGTTAAGACAACAATATCTTGTGAAATAATCAGGTAATTATAGCGAGAGTAAGGCTACTTTCCCATGTGAATTAACGTTTATATTGAAGTAGAGATGAGAATACGGAAAGACTTTTGAAGCTCTACATTATCTGTTCTGCCGAATTTTATTAGTATGTCGTCTTTACCGTCATTATTCAAATCGTCGCTTACCAACATATCGCCTTGTGCTGGGATAAGTGTTTCATACTTTTGCGGCTTTCGTGCAAACAAGCGGTCGCTATTAACACCTAGGTAAATCTTTAGAGTGTCGTCATCTTCTGACAGCATTAAATCTTTTAATTTATCGCCATTTACATCTAATAATTTAACCACAGGATCGCCACTAGTGCCTGAGCTTAAACTAAAGTTTAGTTCGACCTCTTTGGTGACTTTAGATTTTTTATTAAATTGATCTTTGTCGTCCATATAAAACAAGTGAACATCTTGATCAATACTACCCGATAACAAAGCACCAATAATTTGAGATACTCCAATATCAAAGCCAGCCACTAATATTTCATCTCTTTGGTCGTTGTTAATATCTACAAATTGAATGTCGGTTAATGTTCCTTCAGCTTTAATAGCGCTATTAGGTTTTGCTAAAAAACTCAGCGTGTTATTAATGTTTTGCCCTAAATATACTTCGTAATCGTTAGTTTTATTTAACACACCTTCACTTTGTGTAAACCTAATCACCATATCAATAATATTGTCGTTATTAATATCTTTGAATTGCTCTATTTTTCGATAATTTAAGGTGCTTTGATCAAACTTTTCACCGTCTGCATCAAATTTATTCCACCAATCAATACCACTGACCAGTTCATTTAATTGAATATATTGCGCGATAGGACTAATAGTTGAGTTGGCTTGCTGTAAAAAATAAATCAGTTGTCCGTTATTTACATACATAACATCGGGCAAGTTATCAAAATTGACATCGCCAAAATGGATTTTATTTTTATAATATCTGGTCACTGCAGGAGTAAACGATGTTTCAGGTTGAATAGGTAATGATGAGGTTTTAAAGCCACTATTAGTTGGCATTAAAATATGGACTTGATTGAAGTCCGTTATAAAAAGGCTTGCCTGTTCATTAGTATTTAATTGCGTTAAAAAATGATCTCTAGCTAAATACTGTTTATTGCTACCGGTGGGCATTGATGAAATTTTGTGAACAGCTTTAAAAGCGAGCTTTTGTGTTATTTGCTGTGCGTTTAGTACAAATAATTGATCACTAGATAAAAAATAAAGACTTTGTAAGGATTTTTTGTTTGATGGTGAAATGTCAAAACTATAAAAATTTGTCGGTAAGGCTATTTTATAATGTTCGGTATACAGTTTTTTATTATTTTGTACATAAACAATCAACCATCTTTTTCCACTCTCATCAATTGAGAAGGTAACCAATTCTTTACCTTGGTTTTTTAAAATATCGATTGGCATAATAGGGTGGGTTAGTTTGAAAGGCGTGTCGATAACCGACTCGATAAAGCTAACTGAATTATTTTTTTTGCTGTAAGCAATACCACTAAAAACAATAAGTATAGAGCAGCAAAAAAGTAGTAAATAAGAAAATTTAGAAACAGGTTTTTTATTACATAACTTATTAGATAACATTGTTTTTATCAAAGAACTATTACGAGACATTATTATACTATGGAACGCTATTAAAAGGTTTAGTTCAATTAGTTTGAGTTTGATTAAATTGAGTTATACCCGTTACCATTCAAAATGCAGATTTCAGTGGGAACTAAAAACAATTTATGCACAGATTTCAAGTTCCAGACGAAATCTAAGGACTACATCTATGTATGCAAGGCATTAAGTTTATGTCATGGTTATTCCTCGGTAACTGCTCCTGCATTACCCTAATGCTCTACATCCATGGTGAACATGACTACACTTAATAACGACGCATAAATTGTTTTTAGACCCATCGAAGAAGCGCTTGAGCGTTTATTCCTCTAAAAGATGACTTCATCGTTAATACTTTTTATAAGGTAACAACCATTACAATAAAGTATTGCCTTGAATTACTTACTAGAAGCATTGACGCTCACGCGCTCTGAAACGAGCACTTTGATTGATAACGGGTATATACCCACCCATAAAAAAGCACACCATAAAGTGTGCTCAAGCTAAAACAACTAACATGTAAAGTTATTAGCTTTTTTTACGTTTATTTATTAACACTAATCCAATTAGTGAAGAAAATAATATTAGTGTGCCGGGCTCAGTCACGGGAGTTAGCATAGCTGGTCCATAAATTGCCTGAGCAGTGGCTATATCGTCGGCATGTAAACCACTTATAGGGCCGTTATAATTACGAAACATGATAGACGCACCAACACGAGAATGACCTAAACCAATCGAATGCCCTATTTCATGGACGGCTACACTAAATACATCGTAATATTTTGAACCATCAATACCCCAATTTTCATCTATATCAAAATGTAAATCGCCACCGATATTTGAACCTGTTGGGTAATAAGCATGAGCTAACACTTTTTTCGGACCGTCAAATACATGTCCGCCTAATCTAATATCTGATGCCGGCGTACCACCTAAAGCTTCACCACCATCAGCAACCATACTAAAAGTAATATTAGCGACCGAAGACCATAAATTAAACGCCCGTTCTATTTCAGCTTGAAAACCATTTGGCATAAAGCTTGATAAAGACGAAATTGTGCAAGGGTTTGGTTCAAAAGTCCCTAAACATGAAATACCGTCTGCCATTAAGCTCCAAGTAACATTCCCGCCTGAAGTACCTAACGTTTGCTCGCCCCATTTATCACCAGTCACTAAACCTGCTTGGCTGAAAAGTGGAAAAACTAAAGCAGCAGTTAAGGTGAAAATTTTAACAATACGTGTAAAAGATTTCATGTTGAATAACTTTATTTTTTAATGATAAATTCAGTGTAGGTGCTTTATTAAAAAAATTCACACTTAGGATTGAATTTAATCAAATAAATATTATTATTCGAGCAGAAAACAGCGTGCAATAATAGTTATTGCGATTATTATCATTGTTGTCCTAGCAGTAAAATTACTTCATCTTTAATACTTTTTATAAGGAAGCGACCATTACAATAAAAATATTCCCTTGAATTGACATCGCTCACGTGCTCTAAAACGAGTATCTTAATGGGTAACGTGTAGAAAGTTTATTTAATACAGTTTAGCGGGCTTACCATTTATTTAAATACTTGTAATTTCTAATTTAACACCTGATATTTATTCAAAAGGGCTCACTAACGGATTTAAGCGTCCATCTGCTTTTTCTCCAGGTTTTCTATCCGGTAACCAACGATTCATATCATCTGTTCTGCCTTTATTCCAACGCTCTTGTGGATCAGGTTCATCAATGATTTTTGCATCGTCTTCGTACCAAATAATCGTCATTGCTTCACGCATAACGTTTAATTCATTTTTAGGTGCGCCATGTAAACACCAGCCTGAATGGAAGGTAGCATCACCGGCATTAATATCACCGTGATTCACAATTTCAAAACCGCGCTCTTCACACATTTTACTTAATACCGCTTCTGATTCATCAGAAATAGGGATATCACCTAAGTAGCCCACATTACCTGTACCACTGGCAAAGTTAAGTGTGCCCATTGCTTTGGTAACATCCATTAATGGCATCCACATGGTAACAAACTTGTTGGTTTCTAAAGGCCAATAATACTGGTCTTGATGCCAAGGTGTTAGACCACCGTAAGGTTCTTTGTATAGTGCTTGGTCGTGATAAATACGTACTTTTTTTACACCTAAAAGTTGTGCTGCAATGCTAGCAAATCGTTTTGCTAATACAAATTTAGCTACTTTTTCATAATCAGGCCATAAATTCATTATTTGTAAAAAAGCTTTACCGTAGGTATCACGTTCTTCCAATGGCAATAGTTCAATTTTTGCTTTACGGTCCACTACCGCTTGATTAATGTCTTGGCGGTAATGTTCAACGTCATCAGGTGAACATATGTTATTAAGGCGCACATGACCGTTTTTTTGAAAGTACTCAATATCTTGGTCAGCAACCGGATAAAGTTCGTTTAATTTATCTGTCGACATTTTATTATTCCATTTGAAATTTTAAACATTTATATAACATAAGTTTAAATTTAATTATTATTGGTAAATACTAAAAGTATTATCAAAAATAATAGTTATTTGCACTTAACGATTTTATTTTTAATAAAAATAATTCTAACAATTATGACGGCTGAACCCTTTTCATTAACTCACTACGATATTTTTTTGGCGTTGTTCCAAATTGCTTTTTAAATAAGGCAATAAGGTGCGATGGGTTAGCAAAGTTTAATTCGTAACTAATATGCGTTACCGACATATTTTGTTGACTTAACATTCTAGCAGCGCTGTAAAGTTTATGCCTTACGGTATATTCAGAAAAATTGCAGCGAAAAATACTTTTAAATAAACGTGAAAAATAAGAAGGTGAAACATGGCACAATTTAGCTGCATCAATAAGTGAAAGTTCAACATAGGCTTGGTGCCTAAATAAGTTTATTACCGGTTCTAAACGTTCATAGCCTTTTGTTAAGGTGATAGGTTTTGAGTGGGTTGACATAACAGGTTGTGCGTATTCAACCAACCAAATAATTAATAGCTTAAGTAAGGTTAAACTTTTATTACTATGAGGGTTTTCTTGATAACTTTCCTGTAACCATGCTACTTGCTGCTGCACTATAGCTAATTGCTCGGGCGGCAACCTTAAATGCATTCCTTGCTGTAAAAATGCAGCTTCTTTTTCGAGCCCCTGTTGATCTAAAAATTCAGGTAAAAATTGAATGATTGACCAAGATTTATCTTGTGCTGTTAATTCAAAATCATGGGTTTCTAGCATGGGGGTAAAGGCGATATCGTTATTCATCAAGGTAGATTCACCTTGGCTATAAAAATAACGTCCGTCTACCTTGTCAAAAAATATAATTTCGTGTACTTCATGAAAATGCATAAAGCATGAATAGCCATCGTCAGCTCTATAGCTAATTTTATGAATTTCAAATTGAAAACCTTGCTGAATGCAGAAAGGCTCACAATACACACTAACTTTTGACATAAAGTGACCTAATGAATAATTTACCTATATACTAGGATATCATATATATGAAGTTAATTAGCAGCGTTAGAAAGTGATAAAGGTGTCAAATGTATATTATTTTGTAGCGTTTCTTTATCAGAATCAAAATAGGTTTTATGTTGTAATCATCTTCATGTGTTACTTAAAAATGTGTAAGGAAGTTTAATGATAAAATCTCGTGCTATTGTTTCTGACGGTAAAGGTAATTTTGAGTTAACAACAGTGAATGTTGGCGCACCTAAGGTAGGTGAAATTCAAATAAAAATTATGGCTAGCGGTATTTGTCATACGGATTGGGATTCTATTCAAAATTGGAATAAACAATTTATTGTTGGTCATGAAGGCGCTGGTATTGTTACCGCAGTTGGTGAAGGCGTTGATAAAGTAGCGATAGACGATCATGTTATATTAAACTGGGCAATTCCTTGTGGTGAATGTTTTCAATGTAATGAAGGCAACATGCACATTTGCGAAACTAACTCGCCCGTGTGTGGTTGTGGTTTAAAAGGCCATGCACACGAAGACGCTAGCCAATTAGAAAACGCTCCAATTGAGCGCTCTTTCCACTTAGGCACAATGAGCGAATACACTGTAGTAAAGCAAGCCGCTGTAGTAAAAATGGATAAAGATATTCCCTTTCCATCAGCATCTATTGTGGGCTGTGGCGTAATGACTGGCTGGGGCTCAGCGGTTAATGCCGCAGAAGTTAAAGCAGGTTCATCAGCGTGTATTATTGGTTGTGGTGGTGTCGGTTTAAATGCCATTCAAGGTGCTAGAATTTCTGGTGCGGCAAAAGTTATTGCTATTGATATTAGCGCTGAACGCCTTGAACAAGCTAAAGCCTTTGGCGCAACGCACGGCATTATTGCTGAACGTGACGATATAGATTTTGTAAAAGTGAAAGAACAAGTCAAAGCGTTAACCGATGGTCGCGGTGCGGATTACGCATTTGAATGTACAGCGATACCAGCGTTAGGCTCTGCGCCTTTAGCATTAATTAGAAACTCAGGCACCGCAGTACAAGTAAGTGGTATTGAGCAGCGTATTGACTTTGACTGTGAATTATTTGAATGGGATAAAAAATATATTAACCCGTTATATGGTATGTGTAACCCTAATCGTGATTTTCCTCGTATTTTAGACCTATATAAAAACGGCGATATGAAATTAGACGAATTAGTGACTAAAACATACACCCTTGAAGAATTAGCCCAAGGTTTAGACGATATGCTAAACGGCCGAATTGCTAAAGGTGTTGTTGTTTTTAATTAACTTATATATACCCGTTACCAATCAAAACGCTCGTTTCAGAGTGCGTGAGCGTCAATGTTTATAGTAAGTAATTCAAGGCAATACTTAATTGTAATGGTTGTTCCCTTATAAAAAGTATTGTTGATGAAGTCATCTTTTAGAGGAATAAACGCTCAAGCGCTTCTTCGATGGGTCTAAAAACAATTTATTCGTCGTTATTAAGTTTAGTCAGGTTCCTACACGGATGTAGGATATTAGGGTAACGCAGGAGCAGTTACCGAGAGTAACCATGACATAAACTTAATGCCTTGCCTAAATTGTTTTTAGTTCCCACTGAAACCTGCATTTTGAATGGTAACGGGTATATAAGAACCTTGTTTGAAGTTTCTTTAAACAAGGTTTTATTTCATTTACGTAAGGACAAATTATGGCAATTAAGCGTTTAGAGGTTTCTAACCCAGCCTATACTCCGGCAAACACCCAGTTTTTAACTATACATTCATCACACTTAGGCCGCAGGCACGACGTTTCGATATATAACGTAAATGCTAAAGGTGAAAACGTACCTATTATTATTTTAATGCATGGAGTTTATGGTAACCATTGGGTGTGGACTAACTTAGGTGGTATCGACAAAGTTTACGAGCAAGTTAAAGCTCAGCAAGGAATTAACGACTTTATATTAGTAATGCCCTCAGATGGAGGCCTGCATGACGGCTCAGCATATTTACCGACTACTGATAATGGTAACTACGAACAATGGATAATGGACGATGTTTTATCAGCCGTTATTAAAACCGTACCTAGCGCAACTGCGCAAAGTAACCTTTATTTAAGTGGTTTATCAATGGGCGGTTATGGCGCTTTACGTTTAGGGTTAAAACACGCAGATAAAGTAACCGCTATTTCAGCTCATTCTTCTATTACCCAACTGCCAGAAATAAACCTATTTACGGATGTTAACCTAGCAACTTATGAATGTGAAAACAATCAAGAAGCCAATATTTTATATTGGGTAAAGCATTGGTTAGACACAAGTAAAGAAACGCTTCCACCACTACGTTTTGATTGCGGTAAAGATGATGAATTATTTCAAGGCAATGTCGATTTTAACAAAGCACTGAGTGAGTTAAATATTGAGCACCAGTTTGATATTTTTGACGGTGAACACGCTTGGGAATATTGGCATGAACATGTTGCTAAAACTTTTGCTTTTTTTGATCAGCAAGAAAAGAAATTAAGAGGTTAATTGGGTATTGAAGTTAGCAAAATAAACCGAGTATAACGTTATCTGCTATTACCTATCATTACTTGCTATGGCTTAAATCTTAAGAGGTGCATTTTTGTAATGCATATGCGCCGAATTAACAAATAAATAGATATTTAATTGTAGGCGTTTTTTCTGAAGTTTTTTAAGTGGTAGAGAAATTTTAAATAGAAAAAAATGGGGTGGCTAAAGGGACTTGAACCCTCGACAACCGGAATCACAATCCGGGGCTCTACCAACTGAGCTATAGCCACCACTGAACTTACTTATAATGCCTTGTGGTAAGGCGCGAGGATTGTATTGTATTTTGCCGTTGCATATCAAGATAAATCTGCTATTTATTAGTATTTAATCTCTTTATTAGTTTAATCAGCAGTACATCACTATTTAATTATTAATATACAAGGGTTGTTCCTTGTGATTTTTCCGTACAAAACCGATGTCGATCAATGTTTTATCAGTAAAATATCACAAGGTACTTCACTCAACATGGCTGTGGTTGTGCTGCCAACCCACAATTGTTGTAATTTATTTCGTGCGACAAGCCCCATGGTTAATATATCAATATGATTATGTTGAATATATGTGGTTAACGCTTCTTCTGGAATACCTTCTAGCAGGGTGTATTGTTGCTCGCAAAGTCTGAATTTTTTAGCAAAGGTATCAAGCCCATCGCTGTGCATGCGAAACACGTTGTTTTTATATTTAGTTAATACAGAGGCTACATAAAAACAATGAGCTACGGTAAATTTAGCGCTAAGTGTTTTTGACCAGTGTTGAGTTAACAATACGATGTTATCGTCTATTTTTCCGGGTCTGGCATGTTCGTGTAATGGGTCAACAGCGGCTAAAATATTTACTGGATGTTTCCATGGCTTTTTATGTAGTAATAAAACAGGAGCATCTATATCGGTAAGTTGCTGAAAAACAGGATGGCGCTTAGCTGAAATATTATCTTCAAGAATAACTAAGCTGTTAAGCGAATTTTTTATGCTGGTGCTAAGTGCGACAAAATAATCAGCTGATTGATTAATTGTTATATCAACTTTAATAGCGTTCATGGCAAAAAATTTAAGCAATTTTTTTTGCTGTTGTTCAATGCTGCTTAGTAACTCTTGCGACAAGGTTTCTTTATGGCTTAATAAATGCCAGTAGCCGCGACCAGTTAACTGGGCGCTTGCATCAATAATTATTTTTATGGGCTTTTTATGAATTTGGGCAAGATGAACAATTTTGTCCAAGGAGATATTTTGATAATAAAATCGACTATCAATAAACCAAATTAATTGCTCTGTTATCATATATAATTACACCTCTAAATTAGTCATTTGATTATATCGCAATAACGTTATTTGTTTACTATTTTTCAAACGCACTGCGCTATAAATTGAAAACAAAAATTTTTATATTTTAAGGTCACTATGCATTTAGATCCTTTCATGCCTCAAATGGTCAGTATTTTTTTTATTGTATTGGCTTTAGGTTTTATACTTAAATTGTTGCATCAACCGCATGTTGTTGCCTATTTGATTGTAGGCGTGGTTATTGGGCCTTGGGGAATAGGCTTAGTGACCGATACTGATAGTATTAGTCGTTTAGGTGCTGCTGGCGTAGTTTTTTTATTATTTTTTGTAGGCATGGAAACCGATGCAAAGAAATTAGTAGAAAATTGGAAACTCGCAATATTTGGTACTTTGTTGCAAATTTTATTAAGTGTAGGTTTTGTCTGGATGCTGGGTTTATATTTTCAGTGGGGGATTGAGCGCGTTATTTTAATTGGTTTTGTTATTAGTTTAAGTAGTACGGCAATAGTTATTAAGTTGTTGCAAGACAATAACGCATTAAACTCAAAAATAGGGCAAGGTGCATTAGGTATTTTGTTAGCACAAGATTTAGCGATTATTCCTATGCTGATTATTATTGGTTTATATAAAACTGATGCGGTAGAAAACGCACATGTAGGCAAGCAAGTTATAGGATCCGTTATTGCTGCTTTGCTGCTTTGCTGCTTGCTTTTATTATTGTAAAAAAAGAAGTGCACATTCCGTTATCTAAATGGTTGAAAAACGATCATGAATTACAGTTGTTTGCTGGTTTAGGGATTTGTTTTGGTTTATCGATGTTAACGGCGTGGTTTGAATTATCTACCGCGTTAGGTGCTTTTTTGGGAGGCATGTTAATAGGTGCCGCTAGGGAAACACAATGGGTACATCATAACTTAAATCCGTTAAAGGTTTTGTTTGTGGCATTGTTCTTTATCTCTGTAGGTATGATGCTTGATGTAAACTTTTTATTAGCAAATTGGCTGCAAGTTTTTTCGTTGGTCTTAGCCGCGTTAGTCACTAATACTTTTATTAATGCTGGAATTTTAAAAATATCTCATTTTTCATGGAAAGAGAGTATTTACGCGGGCGCATTATTATCACAAATAGGCGAGTTTAGTTTTGTGCTTGCTGCGGTTGGTAGCCAAGCAAATATTATTAATGAGCATGGTTATCAACTAGCGATTTGTGTTATTGCTTTGTCGTTACTTATTAGCCCGTTGTGGATAACATTAAGTAAAAAAATGGTGGGGTATGAAGAGCGTAAAGCGAGCTAAACTTTTAATGTAATTTACTCGCTACTACTTAATAATTTTTAGATGTTAAACCCAAATGGGGATAGGGCAAAGTGTTCACTACTTTTAGGGTTAAGCGCTTTGTAATAATATTATGGCAATATCGCCAAACCCCCAAAGTGTTGTGCCAAAAATAAGTAATGCGCCTTCAATAAGCCCAACATTAAATTTAATTGAGTTCATTAACTCACTTGCTTGGCCAGTAAACTTTGCTTCAATGTCGTTTAACTCTTGTTCGATAAAATCTTTTTCAGCCTTGATCAATCGTAGCTTACGCTTTTTTTGTGAAAGCTCGACGCGTTTTCTAATTTCGATTTGACCAAGAATAATTCTTTCCTGAATAATAGCTGAAAAACCAGAGATAATACCGAGTACTACCACTAAACTTCCAGAGCGTGATAACCACTCTTTATTCATTAAATTTATAGTTGAAAAATAATAGCCAAATCCAATAATAACAATACTTAACAACACTAATATAACTTGGCTGTGTGTTCTCATCCTTATTGGGGTAGTAACATCTATAGCCATCGTTTTTTCTTAAATAATAATATTAAACCCACAGCGATAAATGCCATAAAACTCAGTAAATAAAAGTAGCCGTGAGTTATTTTTAATTCTGGAATGTATTCAAAGTTCATACCGTATAAACCGGCTAAAAATCCTAACGGAATAAATATGGCGGTAATAACAGTTAGTACACGCATGGTTTCATTTAATTGATGCGAAGTTACTGATAAATAACCATTAACTAAGTCGCTACATATATCGTAATGCATTTGCGACAAACTTAATAATCGCTCAATACGTTCGTGCACATCTATTACGGTATGCAGTTCTGCTTGATTGATTATGATGGTTTCATCTTCAACTAATATTTTTAATTCAGCGCCTATATTACTGTGGTAATTAAATGTGCGCTTAAGCTTGGTGAGCCTTGACTGGTATAAGGTTATTTCTTGCATCATTTTATCGTCGCCACCTTGCTGAAATTTATCTTCTAGAGTCTCTAATTTATCTTCAAATTCAAATAATTTTTGTAAATAAATACCGCAGCTAAAGTGGAATATTCGTAGTGCTAAAGTAATAGGGCTTTTAGCTAAATAGTTTTCACCTTCTTGACTAAATAAGTGATTAATAGATAAAGAGTCTTTAGCATGAGTTGTAATTAAAATATTAGTGCTAACAAACATGCCTATTTGTAGGTGCTCAAATAGTAGGTCATCAACTGGTTTATATATGCCACGATAAAGCATAAAAATATAATTTTTAAATAATTCTATTTTAGGAGGGTGGCGATCACGCTGTGCGTCAGATATAGCAAGTGAATGACAACCCATTTGTTGTAACAAAAGCCTTTCTTTTTCTTTGTCATGCGAATCAATATCTAACCACAAAAAAGAGTCTGAATTTTCGCGCCATGTATCTATCAATTCTTCGGCGCCATAAATACAAGTTTTATCGGCTTTTAACAGCATACATTTAATCATCAGGTTCTCATTTTAACATGTGGGCGAAATAGCTTTGTTGCTTGATATTATAGCGTGTGGCTAACTAATTTGTTTAACGAGTTATTTTTGTTAGCTTGTGCAAAATATTTCATTATCTTTAAATAAACATACGCTATAGACTGCAACAACCAAAAAGTTAGCGATTAAAGGTTAACTTATTTGCATAATTTAACTTATAACTCTCTTTTTAACTCGGTGAAACATGACTTTAGATATTATCATTTGGATTGCTATAGCACTATGTATATCGCAATCTGCTATTTTTTCAGGATTGAATATAGCGTTGTTTTCGTTAAGTCGATTACAACTGGAAGTTGAGTCTGCTAAAGGCAATAAACACGCAAAAAAAGTTTTAGCATTACGAAACGATTCAAACTTTTTATTAACTACTATTTTATGGGGTAATGTTGGCATTAACGTATTGTTAACGTTGTTGTCTGATTCTGTGTTAGCTGGTATTAGTTCATTTATGTTTTCAACTATTGCTATTACTATTATTGGCGAAATTACACCTCAAGCTTATTTTTCAAGAAATGCGCTTAAAATGGGGAGTATGCTGTCGCCGGTTATTAAGTTTTATCAAATATTGTTTTATATTGTTGCTAAACCTACCGCGCTAATACTTGATGCATGGTTAGGTAAAGAAGGTATTACCTATTTAGCTGAAAGTGAATTAAGCAGTATTATTCGTAAGCATATAGAATCCGAAGAAACCGATATTAACCACGTAGAAGGTATTGGTGCTTTAAACTTCTTTAAACTCGATAAAATTTCAGTGGCTGAAGAAGGGGAGTTAATTGACCCAGACTCAATGATTGCCTTGCCCACTAAAATGGACTTACCAATAATTCCAGATATTACATCAGGTGCTAATAATGAATTTTTGAAATTGTTAAATAAATCTGGTCATCGCTGGGTGGTACTAACCAATGAAGCTGGCGAACCACTAATTGTAGTTGACTCTGATGGTTTTTTACGTGAAGCCTTTTTAGAACCGGATACCTTTGATCCTTACAAACATTGTCATCGTCCGACTATCATTACTGACGAAACGACCATGCTAAATAATGCCATTATGCAAATGAAAATGAGTGAATCAATTGATAAGTCATTCGATGGCGCAATTGAGCACGATGTATTACTGGTTTGGGCAGAAAACAAACGCATTATTACCGGTGCCGATATCTTTGGTTTATTGTTAAAAGGTATGCAACCGCCAGAATTACAATTACCCTAAGTGTTAGTCTTATACCCGTTACCATTCAAAATGCTCTGAAACGAGGATCCTGATTGGTAACGGGCATATACCTACTTCACTAAAGTTTATTCACTTTAGTGAAGTAGGTCTTAAGTAAATAATTTAAGCTTATGTTTTTTAGGTGATAAAAATGCAAAATACACCGTGGTGGGGAAATGTAGAGGTTCCTGAAAATACAAGCCTGTTACTACAAAGTACAACCTGTAGTTTAGCGATAGAACATAAAGAAAAAGAATGGTGTATTCATCTAAAAAGAGATAATACGCCAAACTCAGAATCCGCTGAAAATAAATTTGTGCGCACGTTGGGCGACTTTACCCCAATAAATTGTGGAGATATTAGTCGCCATATCACTAAAGAATTTATTCAGACTCTTGAGATTAATCGACGCTTAGCTGATAGAACCGTAGTGTGTCGTCCAAAATCCCCTATTACCATTGTGCCCGGGGCAAGTGTTGTTATTTATTTAAGTACACCCATTTGGCTAACTATTAGTACTATAGATAAAACACAAACTATATTAAAAGATGTTGCAACCCAGCGATTATCAGACACATGGTTTGGCGCATCAACCCGAGAAGGCGAACTGTGTTATGCCAGCCAAACTATTGGTCGGTTAGATATTGATAAACTGCCTTTTAGAGAGCAACGTGCTGTTACGCCTTTACTGATTGAAAACAATGCTGACAACGACTTGGTTTTTGAAAGAGTTGCCTTGCCTGTGCCGTCGTTATCTTTATATACCACACCATCAGGTCAGTTATGGACTCAAAATGTTACATTAACTAGAGAAAACGATGGTGATTTTGCTAAGTTAAAACTCGGTTTACCTCAACCTCATGCTGTGTTAATTAATGGTCCTAGAGTTAATTTAGGTCATGGGCAGTTAATACGAGCGTTTAGCGCAATATTTAGTTAGGAATTACGATGAATGAAATGTTGAACTACCTGAGCGAAATTTTTAATAGTGAAATGTTGGTTAAGTTTTTTCGTGCAAGTGTATTATTTATTGTAGGTTTTGTGGTTGCAAAACTGATCAGTCGATTTAGCCACCCATTTATTAGTAAAATTTTTACCATACATACTAGCCAAGTGATAAAAAAATGTATTTATTATTTAATTTTTGTTTTGTTTATATTTTCAGCATTATTAGAATTAGGTTTTAATTTGAGTTTATTGTTAGGTGCGGCTAGCGTATTAACCGTTGCTATTGGTTTTGCTTCACAAACATCAGCCTCTAATTTTATTAGTGGTATATTTTTAATGGCTGAGCGCTCATTTGTTATTGGCGACGTGATCAAAGTAGGAAATACTGTAGGTGAGGTATTATCAATTGATTTACTGTCTGTAAAAGTTAGAACGTTTGATAACTTATTTGTACGCTTGCCTAACGAATCTCTTATAAAATCTGAATTAACAACATTGACCAAATTTCCCATTCGTCGTTTAGATATGAAAATAGGCGTTGCCTATAAAGAAAATGTTAAAAACGTGAAAGAAGTTTTAGAAAAGGTCGCATCTTCAAATCCACTATGTTTAGAAGAGCCAAAACCACTTTATATTTTTCAAGGCTTTGAAGATTCAGCATTGTCATTACAGTTTTCAGTATGGGCAAAACGTGAGAATTTTCTAGAATTAAAAAATAGTATGTATGAACAAATTAAAAATGCCTTTGACGCTGAAAATATCGAAATACCATTTCCACATATAACACTTTATTCGGGGAGCAAAACAGAGCCGTTTCCTGTGGCTTTATCAACCCAAGAAAATAATAAGACAGGTAATTAACAGGCTGTTAAATCCGGTGTGAAAAATTTTTAAAAATAAGTTTATAAGGTAAAAATATTCATAAAAGGGTATCTGGCTGCTTTGTTTAACTTTGGCTGCGCTAGCTTAGCTTTATTTATAACAGCTTTATTTGTAACAGTTTTAATTGATTTTTAGCAAGTAGACAATCCGCCAGCTTAAGTATTTACAGCAATTACACGCAGCCTTTCATTTGCATATTGGTGCAGCTGTTCAACATCTTGTTGAATTTTAGGTTTCAAATCAGCTTCAAGCTTCATCCGGTCAAAATCCAGTTTCATACGATCACGCTTTGCTAGCTTTTTACGTTCAGATAAAATTGGCATGTGTTTAATACCATTATAAAGCTGATAAACACTCGGAAATAAGGTATCAAGCTCACTACTCAGTTTTAATGAATCAAGCAATACCGATAATCGCCAACAACCCTCAGATAAATCACATTGCTCTTCTTTAAGTGCTCTGGCAATAATAACCACGCTATTCAGTATTTTTGTATCATGTTGCTTTAACGCTATTTGCTTTTGTTTTTCGGCAATTTCTTGTTCGGTGCGTTGCTTTTTTAGTTGCGACAATAGCATGCCGGCATAACAAGCAAGTGGTATAACAATTAATAAAGCTATAACAATATAAAGCCAATAATCTTTAAGCATGAATACTCCTATTCGTATTTAGACAAATCAGTTTTATCTAACGAGTCCCATAAATCATCTTCATTACTTTTTTTATTTGTTGAATCAGTTTCATCATTATGGTCTTCATCTTCATCATTCCAGCCCAATAATTCGCGAAGGGCTTGATGGCGATCCATTTTTTCGTTGAAGTAGTCAATCTGCTCGTCGTTAAGCGGCTGATCTTCATCTTGTAAAGCTAGAATAATTTGTAATTGTTCATCGTCTTCAATGGCATATAGTTCGTTTTCAAGGGCTGTTGTAGGCAATTCAATTGGTTCAATTCTTTTAATTGCAGCTATTGGCGAATTATTCTGTTTAGCCATTGTTACATTATTTTTTAGGTTTTCTTTAATTGGTTTTTTTGGGGTTAAATCTATAGGTGTTTTATTACCAATGCGTGGATCTTTATTTGCATTATTTAATGGTGTTAGTTCTTTATTATTGAAAGCTTCCTTTTGACGATTACCGGCTTCTTTACCTACTTTTTTCTTAGGTTTTTTAGCGGTAGGGACAATTAGTTTTTTATCCGCGTCAGAAAGTACAGCTCTTCTACCAACACCGGGTTTTCTTGATTTTTTTACGCGCGACATAGTAAATACTTCATTTTAAATTTTATAACGCTATTTTACGTGAATAAATGATAGATCGCGATAGTCAGCACAATATTGATCATGTTAAATAATATTGTACTTTATAAAGTAGTTTTTATTTTGGGTCATACGTTAGGTAATGTTGGGATTTTATAAAGTATTTTTAATGCGAATGTAGTGTTCTATACCCGTTACCAATCAAAATGCTCGTTTCAGAGCGCGTGAGTGATATCAATTCAAGGCAATACTTTGTTGTAATGGTCGTTCCCTTATAAAATGTATTAACGATGAAGTGATTTTGCTCAAGCGCTTCTTCGATGGGTCTAAAAACAATTTATGCGTCGTTATTAAGTTTAGTCAGGTTCCTACAAGGATGTAGGATATTAGGGTAACGCAGGAGCAGTTACCGAGGATAACCATGCCATAAACTTAATGCCTTGCCTAAATTGTTTTTAGTTCCCACTGAAGCCTGCATTTTGAATGGTAACGGGTATAAAGCCCGAAACAGTACTTTAAATAAGGTACTTGATGAAACAAGCGAAACTGTATATAAAAACAGTGCTAACGAGTTAACGCAACTACAAGGCTTAATGAGTAATTTTAATGCTAATATCTTGTTAAATAACTCGTTAATCTAAACTTGACATTTTTTTACGTTTTTCTAATGTTGATCCTAAACCTTTAGAAAAATACACATCGGACTTTATAAAATATTCAGTGTCTCTCATGATTGGATCGTGTACGTCTTGGTGAAGGTCGCAATCAAACCGAGCTAAAATACTGTGTCTATTTTGTCGGCTACCTTGATGAGCAAAATGCGAAATCCCCCATAAAATACCTTTACCGTTTTTAGTATTGGTAAACGCATCAGGTATATAAGGTCCTGCTGCTACTGGCATTAATGATACTGAGCTTTTTACTTCAAAATTAACGCCATCAGGTGCATATTGAATAGTGTTATTTTCGTTTCCATGCCTAATACTTAAGGCTGCAATTCCTTCCTTCCAAGGAAATAAAGTGGTTTCGTGACCTGAATTAAGCACTGGATTTAGCTCATGTTTTTTGAATGGACCTAACGGATTTTCAGCAATAGCTAAGCCGTGCGCTCGATGTAATACGCCTCTTTTACCAAAGTCAGATTTATAATATAAATAAATTTTTCCGTTATGCACTAAAGGATAAGGGTCGTGAATTGATTTTGAGTCCCAAGCACCTTCAGGACCGTTAGGAATAACAATTTCGTGGGTAGGTGTCCATGGTCCGTTAGGTGAGTCTGCTACTGCTACTGTAACCGGGCAGTCATCTCCTTGTTTGCCTGACATCTCCATAAAGCCTTGGTAATAAAGATAATATTTATTTTTCCACACTAAAATATCGGGTGTTGCAACAGAGCGCCAGCCTACTTTAGGTTTTTCTGGTCGTTTGATTGCTACGCCTTGTTCTTTCCATGTGAAACCGTCTTTACTCGTGGCATACCAAATTTCTGCAAGATCCCAATCACTTGAGGGTATAACATCACTTCCTCCTTTTGCTCCACGTGGTGGTGTTGGTGTATTTCGACGGGTGTACCAAACGTAATATTGGTTTTCTACTTTAATGACTTTTGTGGGATCTCTGCGACTAATGGTGCCATTACCATCATTGTAATCAAAACCATTTAATCGAGTATATCGAAATTGGCTATAAAGCTCATTTTCACGGTACGAAGGGGCTTCGTATTGGTCATAGGCGCGTTCCATAGCTTTACTTAATGGAATATCAGGTTTTTGCTCTGGTAGGTAATAAGGGAAATATTTTTGTTCTTCGGCATAAATTGTAATGGTAAAACTACTTAATAAGCTGACGACACAAGCAACAATAAGGCTTCTTTTTAACGGGTTTATTTTCATAAAATAGGTCATGATTTTGTTAGATTATTTTACTAGTAAAGCATTTAATTAAATAACAAACAATTAATTATAAATTCTGGGCACTAGGGCGTTGAAGAAATTTTCTAATAATTTGATAATTAGTCAATTATTTTTAATTGAAAAAGATATTATTACAGAGTTGTTAATGGCACAATTTACTTTTAACGGCTTAACTACCACAGCTTTTTAGGTGATAAAAATGGAAACTTACTATAAACGCACATTTGGATTACTGTCTTTATTCTTAACTTTATTATTTACATTTTCAAGCGCTTGGGCTGCTGAGGATGTAAAATCTGTTAATAAATATATTTCATTTACAAATGCTTGGGTAAGGTTACTTCCACCCACATTAATGCATACGGCAGCTTATGTTGAAATAAACAATTCAAGCAAAGTAGCAGATAAATTACTAAGTGTTTGGAGCCCTGCGGTAAAAAGTGTATCCGTGCATCAAACAAAAGAAGTTGATGGTCTTTTAACTATGTTAGAGGCTAGCAATATCTCTATTCCTCCAATGGGGAAGCTCGTTTTACAACCAGGCGGTTACCATCTTATGTTGATGGGATTAAAGGATAGCTTGAAGGAAAATGAAACCTTAACCATTAATTTTGAATTTGAAAAGGCAGGTGTTTTACCCGTTACTTTTAAAGTGCTTAAAAAATAAAACACCGCATGAAACCTTATATTATTTATTTTTTATTATTATTGATGGTAGGTTGCGGCGACAGCGATACCTATTCATCTCCTGCTATGTCATCAAACCCGTTAACCGATACCTTGGTTAAAACTTCTGATATATCCTACAACGGTCAGTACACGCTTATTGCCGATAATAAACAAGTCTGTTTATGGAATAATAAAACACTACAACTTCAATTACCTTGCTTGATAGGTAAGGCAAAAGATTATATAGAAATAGTAAAAATAGCTAAAAACAATGACTATTTTGTTACTTCAAACCGTGTATCTGTGCGTTTATATTCAATCAATGATGGCAAACTGGTAGGAGAATGGTCGCTACAAGGTCACATTATTAATGACATCGCTTTATCAAAAAATTCTGATGTTATTTTATTGGGTTTTAGAAGCGGTAAAGTGAGCGTAATTAACCCTTTTACTAAAGCAATGGCAACCTACCAAAAACATAAATTAGATATTAATTCAGTGAGCATTTCAGACGATGGTCGTTTTGCTTTTACTGGATCAAGCGATAAATCAGCCATTTACTGGGATACAATTACAGGCAAAACCATTCATCGCTTTGAGCATAGATCACGTGTGAATCATGTTTCGCTCAGTGGTGATCATAAAATTGGCTTTTCTCTGGATGGTATTTCAGATAAAAAAATATGGAATTTACAAACCGGTATTTTGGTTTCAGAGCTTGATTCTCATCAACGCTTTATTATGATGAACGATTCAAAAATATCGCTAAACAATCAACTTTTACTTACTGGCTCACCCAAACAAACACTACAACTTTGGCGCATTACTGATGGTAAATTAATAGCCCAGTGGCAAGCAACTCACCTTAAAAGTCGCTCTTCGGTATTAAGTGTAGCCTTTGAAGAAAGTACGCTATTGAGTGTTACCAGCGACGGTATTTTAGAAGTATGGCAATACCCGTCGCAATCCACTATAAATCAGCCATGAACATGCTTGGTTTTAACTGTAGTTAAATAAATAAACAATAATCGCATTAGTAAACCGGTTAGTATTAATGATGATAAATAAGTAAGCCATGTGGGTAATACTTCATGATGCTCGCCTAACATTGGCGCTACTTCGATTTGGTAATGAGTCACTAAATAATCGGTTAGTAAACCAAACAATATGGCAACACCTACTACACCTATCAAGTAAGCAGCAACAGCACGTTTACCTAATTCGTTTGCCACAATCCCCAAAGTAGCAATATTTGTTGCGGGGCCTGCAAGCATAAATACTAAAACTGCGCCCGGAGAAACACCCGATAATAACAACCCAGCCGCAATAGGGGTTGAAGCTGTTGCGCAAATATACATTGGAATACTAACCAAAATAACAATTACCATGGCTAAAATGCCACTACCCCATTGAAGAAAAAAATCAGCAGGAATATATGTTTGTACAAGAGCAGCAAAAAATAAACCTATAAGTAGCCACTTAGCAGTATCAGCTAATAAAGATGTGCTACTGTAAATAATTGCTTGAGAAAAACTATGCCAATGGGTTTTAGTGCTTTTTAATTGATTTAGGGTTTTATCGTTTTCCCCCTCAACCTTTTCATTGGCTTGGGTTTTAGCACAGCATGATTGCTTAACAGGTGTGGGCTCTTTTTTGCAACAAGCATTTTTAATAAGCTCCTCTTTTTTATTACAACATGAGGTACTGGAGTCTTTATCATGGTTGGCGTAACTTTTATGATCATGGCTCTCATTAGTTTGCCTTGAAAAACTTTTTTCACTGCCCACTAAAACCCCAGCAACAATCGCACTACAAATAGCGGCAATTGGTCGAATAATTGCCATAAAAGGACCTAATAACACGTAAGATACTGAAATAGAATCTACGCCTGTTTCAGGAGTAGAAACTAAAAATGCAGTTGTAGCACTTTTAGACGCTCCTGCCCTTCTCAATCCTAAAGCTGCAGGAATAACTCCACACGAGCATAATGGCATGGGCGCACCAATTAAAGCCGCTTTAACCGTAGTTAAAAAACCATCTTTACCTAAATGTTTTCGTAAAAAATTTGTTGGTAAATAAACGTTAATTAAACCCGCAATAAATAACCCCAACATAAGCCAAGGAGCTGAAATTAAAAATAACTGTGCAAAGTTCATCAATAATTCCATTATAATTCTCCAGTATTATGATCTGGTGTAGGCGCAGGATGATTTTCTGACTCGGCGAGTAATAATTCAGAGTTGGGTAACTCAAGTGTTGAAAGTATCGAGCAATACTCAGCGCTTTCTTTACCGCCACAACAGGCTTGAACAAGCTTTTCTAACGATGCTTGTATCGCTTTAAGCTCACTCAACTTTTCGTTTACTTGTTTTAACTTATCTTCTGTAAAGGTTTTAACATCTTGGCAACTGTGGCTATGCTTATCAACCTGAATGGATAAAAGCTCTTTTATATCTTTTAATGTAAAACCACATTTTTTAGCACTTATAATAAACTGCAAACTGTGCAAATTAGTGTTGTTATATAAACGATACCCTGTTTCAGAACGCGCACAAGGGATCAGTAAATTATGTTTTTCATAATATCTTAAGGTATCGGTAGTTACCGATAGTTTTTTTGCTAAATCGCCTATTTGGTACATTGTTATCTACCTATATTTAATCACTAACACTTATTGTACGACTTAGCCAATTGCTTAGTTTACTCATTACAACATACACAAAATTTTAATTAACTATGTATAAATTTGTGTCGCTAAATCATTACATCTAAAGCAATCATACACCTTGGAGTAAAGTCTAAGGTCAACTTTTTTTAAATAGTTTTTGTGATAAATTTACGTATAGGAAAACTATGAGTGATTTTTTACAGATATGTTGGTTAGCTTTAAAGTAGCTTGAATATGAGGTTTATAGGTTAAACCCGTTAATAATCAAAATACTCGTTTCAGAGCGCGTGAGCGTCAATGCTTATAGGAAGTCATTCAAGGCAATACTTTATTGTAATGGTTGTTCCCTTATAAAAAGTATTGCTGATGAAGTCATCTTTAAAAGGAGTAAACGCTCAAGCGCTTCTTCGAAGGGTTTAAAAACAATTTATGCGGCGTTTTTAAGTTTAAGTGTAAGTTTAAGTAAAAATTAAACGCTACTTAAACAAAAAAAGCATGTATAGCGTACAAATGTCGCAATACATGCTTTATTCTAAAAAGTTACTCTAGCTAATAAATTTATTTTCGGGTAACTAACCATAGCGCGTGCAAAATACCGGGTAAGTAGAAAAAGATACACAGTAAAATATTAATTAATAAATGTTTACCCGCACCATTGTTCAAAAACACAGCTAAAGGTGGAAGTAAAATTGAAAGTATAATGAGTACTAATTTATTCATTTTTATATTGTCCTCTTACTATTAAAAAATATAAGTGAAGAACTCCCGTAAATTCACAAAATCGATATTAACCATTACTAGTTTACATGATATTTACATAAAGAAAAACCGCTAAAATTAGCGGTTTTTTACATCACTTAGCTAACTAAATCATCATTCACCTTAATTAACTCCATCCTTGTTAATTAAAAAAAATAATAAAGCTATTTATTTATACTAATATTAATTAGGTGATATTCAGTCTTATTTTTTAATTATTGCCATTATGGTAAAAATATTAACGTTATTTTAATGGAGCAAAATCCACCATGTTATTTCTTAATCGGATCAAAATAAGAACTCGGCTTGTTATTCTTGTTTTAATTCCCTTATTAGTTACCGTATTACTCTCTGTTGAGCGCTTAAATAATGCCTACGCTAAACAAGCAGAATTAGAAAAGCTCAATATCGCACTAGATTACAGCGACGTAACATCGCCTTATATTTTAGGTATGTTAAGTGAATCTTATTATTCACGATTATATATTGATAGCAAACCAGAATTTGCCAATGAATACCGTATAAAAATGGAACAAGCGCAAGCCTTATCAATTGAAAATGAAAAAAAGTTCATGTACTTCATAGACCAACATACTCACGAACTAGCCAAATTTAAAGTTTTAAATAGCTATGTAGCTCTTCTTCGTGATTTAGTTGGTAAGTTTAAATATGTGCGTAAAGGCGCCAGTAATAAAGTTCATGCTTCTAAAGAATATGCCAAAGAGTATGGTTATGAGATTCATACCATGTATGAGATGAGCCTACTTATTAGAAAGCTTGTTCTAACGCTTAGTGAAATTGTGGTCTTATCAGCTCAAAATAAAGAGTTAGGTTTAATGGCAAATGCCTATTACAACCTTGTAGCAGCTAACACAGAAAATACCTTTCAGTATAGTTATATTAACGCAGCAATTGATAACGCTTTAGATGTTTATATTTTTGCAGAAATATATAGCGGAGCAACGAGAGAAGCAACTTATCAAGAGCTATTTTTAAGTTTTGCTGATAGCGATGCTAAAGACGCTTACGATAAAATGATAACGACTCCTCACTTTATACAAGCCGAAAAAATAGAACTAAAAGCACGTAGCAACATTTATAGTACTGTCAATAAACCTTTAATAATAGATGAAGGTGTTAATTGGGTTGAAACATCCTCTAAAGTTTTCAAAACTTACCAAGCAACCATTGAGATTATACTCAAACAACTTATAAATAAAAAAGATCAATTTATCGATGACGCACAAAATGAGGTTTATCAAACCTTTGCGATACTTCTGTTGCTTATTATCATGATCGCAGTTGTATCATATTTTATCGTTCGCAGTATTACCAATCCGCTTAAAGAAGTTGTGCAAGCCTTTACTTTATTGACCCAAAATAAAGATATGACTATTAAGTTGAATATAAAAGGCAATGATGAAATTTCAACATTAGGGTTAGCGTTTAACAGCTTATTATCTAGCTTTAACAAAACCCTTGGTCACGTTAAGCAAGAAGCAAAAATTATCAACCTAAACACAAATGATGTAACGTCATCAATGAACGAGTCTCTTATTTTATCAAATAGTCAACTTCATGCTACCGACAGCATTTCAGTTGCTATTAATGAAATGACGGCAACCATCGAAGAAGTTGATAACATGGCTCACAGCACCTCTGAAGCAGTAAAAAAAGCTTATGACATTTCAGTAAAAAGCTCTGAAAATGCTACGTTAAGCCAACATATGATGGAAAAACTCACCTTAGAGTTAGGTAAAACAGGCCAAGTTGTTAATTCGCTTAATGAAGAAACTAACCTCATTGGCAACGTATTAAATGTTATTCAAGGAATTGCAGAGCAAACTAACTTACTGGCTTTAAATGCGGCAATTGAAGCTGCCCGTGCAGGTGAAATGGGTAGAGGTTTTGCAGTGGTTGCAGATGAAGTAAGGAATTTAGCTGGTCGTACACAAGAATCTACTGAACAGATACGCCATCAAATTGAAGCGCTACAAAAAGGTGCTGAGGCTGCAACCATTAACATGGAAGGTTTAACGGTAGAGGGTAACAAAGCGGTTAACATTGTTATTGAAGGAGTAGAAGCAGTTAATATCATTAAAAATGAATTAGATAACATCATGCAAATGGCGGTAAAAATAACTACAGCGTCAGAGGAGCAAACCAGTGTTTCTAATGAAATAAATGAACGCATACACGCTATAAAAGATGATGCCGATAAAATCACTCTAAAAACCAATGATACTGTTTCATCAGCAAATAATTTAAAAGAAACAGAAAAACGTTTAAATCAATATATTAGTGAGTTTACGATTAAAGATGAATAACCTTGGGTATATACCCACTACCAATCAAAATGCTCGCTTCAGTGGGCATTTTGATTGATAACGGGTATAAAACCTTTAGCCATTAGCTACTCTTTCTTTAACCATGTAGATGCAATGTATTTACCAAATGCTTACGTACCATTTCTGTGCAACATCAATAATTCCTTGCCTAACTTGATGCAATTTTTGTTACAAAAAAGCCACTAAAACTTTATTTTACAATTAAAACAAAGGCTTAACTTGTTGGTATCAGACTTGCTCTATCCTTAGCAGAAAATAACAATTAAACCATACTAATAACTAAAGTGAGAAATCATGGCTTATATAGAACCAAGTGAATTCGTAACCAAAATGGTCGACTCAGGTGAACAAAAAGTTTACATGTCGACTAAAGATACAATTATTCGCGCTTTTATGGCGGGCGCTATTCTTGGCTTAGCCGCCGTATTTGCTATTACGGTAGCAACTAAAACCGGCAGCCCAATTTTAGGCGCGTGTTTATTCCCCGTTGGCTTTATTATGCTTTACTTAATGAAGTTTGATTTATTAACTGGTGTGTTTACGCTGGTGCCTTTAGCATTATTAGATAAACGCCCAGGGGTTACTTTTAGCGGTGTAATGCGAAATTGGGGCTTGGTATTTGTTGGTAACTTTGCTGGTGCGATGACAACGGCTTTTTTAATGTCGTTTATTTTAACTTATGGTTACGCTACAGACGGTGGCGCGATTGCAGCTAAAGTCGCTTCTATTGGTGAATCTAGAACCCTGGGTTATCAAGAGCAAGGCATGGGCGGTTGGATAACTATTTTCTTTAGGGGCATGTTATGTAACTGGATGGTGTCTATGGGCGTTGTTGGCGCGATGATTTCAACGTCTGCTGGTAGTAAAATGGCGGCCATGTGGATGCCAGTTATGCTGTTCTTCTTTATGGGTTTTGAACATTCTATTGTGAATATGTTTTTATTCCCGTTTTCGATGATAATGGGTGGTGACTTTACGGTATATGATTATCTGGTATGGAATGAAATTCCAACGGTATTGGGTAACTTAGCCGGTGGCTTATTGTTGGTAGGCTTACCATTATATTATACCCATGTAAGAACTTCGCCTGAGCGTAAAATATCGTAGATAAGAGTTTAGCTTTATCAGTGTAATACAAGTTTAAGTCTCTTTTAAAGCGCACTATTTCGACGCCATAAAAGTGCTATAAAAAAGAACTGAAAAACATTAAAGAGTGCTTAAAACGTATAAACTTGATAAATAGCGGAATAAAAATAAAAAAGCTTCGTGAATAACGAAGCTTTTTTTATATTTTATTTACTATCTTTAAAGCTAATTTTTAAAGTAGCTTTACTCGGGCTTATTTATTTTACAAGGATCATACATGAGTAAATCACTGCAAGTTAGTATTGGTGGCGCTACGGATAAAGGCGTAAAAGCAGTTAATCAAGATTTTTTGGGCAGTGTAACGCCTAAAGAGCCGCAACTTAGTGCTAAAGGTATAACCATGGCGATGGCTGACGGGATTAGTTCAAGTAAAGTTAGTCAAATTGCCAGTGAAACAGCTGTTGCCAGCTTTTTAGAAGACTATTACTGCACATCAGATTCTTGGTCAGTTAAAAGCTCTGTGCAAAAAGTAATTAAATCAGTTAACTCTTGGCTTTACGCGCAAACCCGCAATAGCCCCTATCGGTTTGACAAAGATAAAGGCTACATTTGTACTTTTAGTGCGCTGGTTTTCAAATCGAATACGGCGCATTTATTTCACTCGGGGGATACCCGTATTTATCGTTTGTCGGGCGATCAACTCGAGCAGTTAACCGAAGATCATCGACGTATCGTATCAGCCGATGTTACCTACCTAACCCGCGCATTAGGTATAGATCAAACGCTTGAAATAGATTATAAATCTCAAACTATAGAGAAAGGCGATGTATACGTTATAGCTACCGATGGTATATACGAATTTATTAAAGACTCGCAAATCGCTAAGGCAATTAATAATTCTGATACTTTAAATAACGCCGCAGATACCATTTTAAAACAAGCATTAGCACTTGGCAGCGACGATAACCTCAGCATACAAATAGCACGCGTTGACAATATCCCAGAATATCAGTTAGACGAAGTGCACCAACTTACCATGTTACCTTTAGCACCAAGATTAGCACCGCGCATGCAATTTGATGGTTATGAAATACTGCGTGAAATTTACATTAGTAGTCGAAGTCATGTTTTTTTAGCTCGCGATAACGAGACTAACGAAACCGTAGTAATTAAAACCCCATCAATTGAATTACGTAACGATAATAAATATTTAGAACAGTTTATGTTAGAAGAATGGATAGCTAAACGGGTAAATAATCCACATGTTGCTAAAGCTATTGAACCTAAACGTAAACGTAATTTTTTATATTTAGTGACCGAATACATTGAAGGTACTTCGCTAAACCAATGGATGATTGACAACCCAAAACCCAAACTAGAGCAAGTTCGCGATATAATTGAACAAGTGGCAAAAGGCTTACAAGCTTTTCATCGACAAGAAATGATCCATCAAGATTTACGCCCTAATAACATTATGATTGACAGCACCAATACCGTAAAAATCATTGATTTTGGCTCTACTTTTATTGCCGGTGTAACCGATGCAAATACCGAAGATATCATGCGCGGAACCATTCGTTATTCTGCTCCTGAGTATTTTTTAGGTGAATTAGGCACACAACAATCTGATATTTACTCGTTAGCAGTTATTACCTACCAAATGCTATCGGGCGATTTTCCTTATGGCAATGCCATTGCACAAGCAAAAACGCTGTCCGCTCAAGAAAAACTTAATTATCGTAGCTTAGTCACTAAAGATTCTGCATTACCACTGTGGCTAGATTACACACTTAAGCGCGCATTACATATAAACCCATTAAAACGCTACACTGAGTTGTCGGAATTTATTCACGATATACGCCATCCTAATAAAGCTTACTTAGCTAAAACCAAAGCACCTTTAATGGAAAGAGACCCTATTATGTTTTGGCAAGGTATCAGCCTAATTTTATTTATTATTGTTATCGCTCAAGCACTTTAAAATGAGTATCTTTCTTAATAAAAACTATAAAACAGAAATAATTTTTTGTTGCGTTACGAACCAAAATAATAGAAAGTTCATAAAAAATATAAGCAGATAACAATATAAGCAGATAACAATATAAGCAGATAACAACACAAATTAAAAAAGTGACATCAAGCTTAAAGGCATTGCCGTAAAATAATAAAGGTTTAAGGATGAATAACGAAATAAAGCGGCTAAGATCAGATTTAGCTTTACTTAAATTACAGTTTAGTGAAAGTATTAAACAAGTTGAAGATCGTTTAGACAACTTACTTGAGCATGAACACACTGAATTAAGTGATTCAAAGCTTGATAGTTCAAGTACAAACGCAAGTACAAATAACTTAAATCTCGATACATTAGTTCAAAACAAGTCAGCCTCTAATCAATCAGCCCTCAATAAACAAGTCCCTAATATATCTGAGCCACTTGATTCGTATCCTCAGGATTTTAATCAAAGTAGTAGTCATGAAACTGACATTCAATATCAGCCTGAAGAATCAAAAGTTGTTGTAACTAACTATCCTCAAGCGCCACATACAAAACATGTGAGCGATAAAAGCCATAAATCTAAAGCACCGCTACAAGCTAAACCGATTAAACCTTCTGCTATTCAACTATTTTTACAGTCTTTTGTGCAAACCATATTTTCAATAATTTTTGAATGGTCTGCACCTGCAATAAAGGTTTATAAGTCGTATCAAGAAAAAGGTATGTTAGGTATTTTTATTCTAACAATTATTGGTATAGCACTTGTATTAGCCGGTTTTGGTTATTTAATGCAACTGTTAATAGACCAGCTTGGAGCAGGGTCAAAATCATTATTAATGGGCTTTGCTGCCTTGCTGGTTATGGTAGTGGGTATAGGGTTAAAAATAAAAACCCGTTTTAGCGAATTTGCTACCGCTATTGTTACCTTAGGTATTTTACTCTCGTATTGTACCGTTTACTTTTCCGGGAGTGTGTACGATATTTTACCCGGCATTATGGTACTTATTCTTTACTTATTAATCGCGATAATGTGCCATGCAATTGCAACATGGTTAGACACTAAAGTAGTTTCAAGTTTAGGTATTATCGGTATTGCTACAATGCCAATATTGTCTAATACCGTGCAAATTGAACCGTTATACTACCTGTTATCTTTAGCTTTTGTTGCCATAAGTAGTTTAACGTTTGCTTATAAATATAATGAAAAATGGTTAGCTAATATCACGTTAATTTTTACTTTGGCGTCGGTGCAATGGGTTATAGGTGTTGAGGCAGTTCAAGTATCGGCTTGGGCGGTAAATCTGTTTTATATCATTTTTTTTGCTTATGCAATTATTATGTTGCTTACCAATAAAGAAGGAAACGAGCCTACCGTTACTGCTCCAATTAATACTAAGGCCACCACAATAAAAAGCCAAAATTTACTATCAGCTGCTAAAAGCAGCTTATTATTTATCGCGGCTTTGGTAGGTTCAACTGTGCTTATGTTTTTACAAGCCAGCGAACTTTACAGCTCAAATTTAAGTCTTTGCTTTAGCTTTAACGCAATATTTGCAGCTGTTTCAGCCGTTGTATTTTATAAGATTAAACATAGTGTTACGCCATTTATTATTTTACTTGCTTCCCTATGGGCAATGCTCGCTGTTATTAGTGCTATTAGTGATGCTTATTGGGGAATATCGTGGGCAATAGAGGGAATTTTATTACTCTATGTAGGACGTAAATATTTACTTAATTCAGTAAGTAACCAAGCGCAAGTGTTACTTGGTTTATCAGTTATATATTGCTGGGCAATTATGGCGCAATACTTCCCTTTACCAGTCTTAAAATCAATAGATGGCTGGATGCTTTCAATAGCCATTGTAATCATAATAGCTGCGTGGCAAAGAATGATCAGCCATGAGGGCGTTGATTTACGTATTCAAAATGAATGTAAGCCGTTATTGCAATTAGTAGAGGTGGTTTGGCTTTCAGTCTTAATCATTGCTTGTAGTAACATTTGGCTAGGTCATTGGACTGGCGTAATAACCATAGTTTTACAAGTATTTATATTATTTAGGGCGCGTTATTGTAAACACTTAGCTATTGAAATTTTTGCAGCTGTATTAATACTTGTTCCTGCCTACTATATTTTTCAAGGGGTATTAATAGCAGACAGCTTTAGCTTTTCAGCATTACCTGTATTTGCAAAACTATCGGTTATTTCTATATTCGCCCAACTGTGGCTATGGTCTGCGTTTTATAGAAAATACTACCCAACTAGTTCGCTTAAAGTTATTGCTGAAGCGACTCGAATTATTTTTTATTTACTTGTGCCCATTTGCTGGATTGCTTCTGCAACACGCAGATTAGAAGAAAATGTGCTGATTATTCTATGGTTATCTCCAGCGCTTGCATTGTTTTTTGCACAAAAAATTAAACATACCTTAATCGTAAAACAAGCCAAGGTTTTAACCGTTTTAGCTAGTTTGGTACTCATGGCAGCTATCGGTGAGTTGTCTTTAATAAATAGCCTACTTGCCTTACTAGGGTTTATGGTGTTTTACGGTTCAAGCTTTTTATTAAATAAAAAACAAGCTAACCCTCTTTATCAATTTATATGCAGTTGGGCACTTATTGCATTAGGTTTTGCCCTATCTAACCTTGTTGGGTCTTACACTGAAAGTTTCTTATTTGCCTTTTTAACCGGCAGTATTTATTGGGCAAGTTGTTTAGCGTTTATTGGTAAATTTGAGCATGTAAAAAGAAATCAAACCGTGGTATTTATTATTAACTGTTTGTTTGTAATGAGTGGTTGGATACTAACCCTTACAAACCCATATTATAGCGTTATTCCAGTATTGTTTTTATCTGTAATGATTTATCAACAACGCTATTTTTCAACACAGTCTTTTATTACCCTATTTACTAAAAATAACATTCATTTACTGCTTCATTCAGTGGGTGTTATAACCTATTTATTTTTACTCACTTCTCTAGAACATTACCGAGTTGATTTACTTATTGCGCCAGCCTTAGCCATACATGGTGCCGTTATTTTATTTATGAAAAACAGACACCTCACCACAATAAGGTACAGTTTTTCTTTAATAATATTCGGTATTATAAAATTGGCATTTTTTGATGCAGCTAGTGCTCTGCTTTGGCAAAAAGTAATTTTATTTATGGGTATTGGTGTATTTATTTTAGCGGCGAGTTTCTGGTATCAAAAACTAATTAGTAAGCTGAAATTAAATGAAAGTGAATCAAGTGAGGTAAACAATGCAAATAAACTGGGATGATTTTCAAAAAGTAGAGTTAAGAATTGGCACTATTGTCGAAGTAACAGAATTTCCAGAAGCTCGAAATCCTTCATACAAAATGAAGATAGACTTTGGTGAAAACATTGGTATTAAAAAATCAAGTGCACAAATTACGGTATTATATAAATTAGAAGACTTATTGGGAAAACAAGTGTTAGCCGTTACTAATTTTCCACCTAAACAAATAGGACCAATGATGTCGGAGTGTTTGGTTACCGGTTTTTATGACAGTAAAGGCGATATAGCGTTAGCTATGCCAGAATTTAATGTACCTAATGGCGCTAAGCTTATTTAAGGTATTTGTTACTAAAAACCTACAATACAAAAAAGAAAATCCCCATACTAACTAGCACGGTTAATAACGTGTTGCGCGTAAAATAAGCCAATAAACACGCAATAATTGCTCCTATCAAATAGTTATTATAAATACTTAAATACAAGGTATGATCTTTTACAAAAATCAACGGAGCGATAATGGCGGTAAGTACCGCAGGTGCCGCGTAACTTAAAAAATGTTGAGTATTTTTATTTAATTTAAGAGGAAGTTTAGGCGCTAAAAATAAATACCGGCTAATAAAAACAATGATCGCCATCAAACCTAAGGTTAACCAAATCATGGCGTTTCACCTGTAATTTTGGCATAAAGCGCGCCACAAGCCATACCTATCAAAGCGGCTATTAATAAACCTGCCTCAATATTTAATAAACCACATATTATTGCCCCCACTAAAGACACGACTACACAAATCAATATTGAGGGGGCTTTTATCATTGGAATTATTAGTGCAATAAAAGTTGAGGCGATAGCAAAATCTAACCCTAATTCATCCATATTGGGAATAGTTTGTCCAGCAATAATACCGATAAGCGTCGCGATATTCCAAAATACATAAAAACTTAAACCACCACCTAAGGCATACCACTTATCAAATTTATGTTGTGGATCTAAATCAGCATTTTTTGCTTTATGCGTAGTAGCAATAGCAAACAATTCGTCGGTTAATAAAAACCCTAATGCTAATCGCCAACGTAAAGATAACGGGCTTATGTATTGCCTAAAAGCCATACTGTAAAGTAAATGGCGAGAGGTAATTAATAAAGTCGTAAGTAAAATACTAGTTAACCCAATACCTGCCTTTATCATACCTAACGCAACTAGTTGTGCAGCTCCGGCAAAAACGATAGCCGACATAGCTTGAGACTCTAACGATGTTAAACCAATTTCAATTGCATATGAACCAGCTAAAATCCCCCAAGGTATTACAGCAATACATAGTGGCAGCATCGCTATAGCCCCTTGCCAAAATGAGGTGGCTTTTGTGGTACTCAATTTATTTATTAGCGGTTCGATAAACCGCCAGTTCTTTTAATAACCACGCTCTGCTTTTAATCTGTTTACTTCCCTGACAATGAATAAGGTAGTGTTTGCCCGACATTTTACTTTTAGTAGCTGAATATTTAATAAAGTCTTCGGTAGAGTGAATATCATCGAGGTAATATTGGTATTTTTTTCTAATATGTTTAACCGCTTCTTGCCCATTATGCTTGGTGCCGTTTCTTTCATAAGTACATGAAGTTTTACTTACATAGTTAAGTAAATGGTTAATTTCGTTTTGGCGATACGAAGCAGGTTGCTTTGCGAGTGCGTTTATTGAAAATAAAATTGAAAGTGATATTGAAAATAACACAATAAAAGTACGACAAAAATTCAAATGAAACTCTCCATGTAATATTAATACTAACTGCAATAACCCATTGATCATTTATGTCAATTTATTAATGCACTTGGTACAGGACTAGTTTTAGTACGTTATTGGTAACTATTATTGATTAAAATCAAGTAAAAAGCCATGTACGTTAAATAACTAAACTGCGTTTCGCAAAAAATAAAAAGCACTACAAATATTAACTATGTATACCATTACCAATCAATACGCTCGTTTCAGAGCATCTTGAATGATAACGGATATATACTATTCCGCTTTAAGTACACTTTAAGTTTTTAAGCTTATTATTTTACCTTAAGCACTCATACTAAACGAATCGTTATTTCTTGGATTACTTTTAGCGAAGCCGTGGTGAGTCTTACTCTTTTGTACCGCAGCAAGATACTTTTTCCATAAAGCAACAGGATATAAAAGGCTAAGATGTACCGATTGCATATCTGAAATAAATTGAGCTTCTTCTTCGTTTTCTGGTTGTAACAGGCCACTCATTAAACCCTGCAAAGAATAACCATATTCTTCAAGCTCCTGTGATTCACGCTTGTTAAAGTAACCACTGCGAGATATACCATGGTTAAATGTTTCATCTCCAAAAAACAATAACTTACCTTTTCGAATTGTTGTATTCATACTATTCCCCTTTCTCTAGCGATATAAATTTATTTAACATGCTCACTGAGCTAAAAGTTTGATAAGCTGCGGTTTCTAAATCTTGGTTAACGCAATTTAATAATTCAGTATCAATATCTGGGTTTAAATTAGTAAATTCAAACTCCAAATCATTAGCTAAACTACTCAAGCTAACTAAAGTAAAAAATATTAAACAAGCGATAATTTTCATTAAAATTCCTATTACACTGTATTTGCGTATTGAATTTATGAAATATTTGACCTTTTGAAAAACAAAAAATATTTGTCGATAAGGTAAGACTTATTTATAGTAATTAAATAACTGATTATTAGGAATTTGTGTGGATATTCGAGTATTTAAAACTTTTATAGCTGTGGCCGAACATAAACACTTTGGTCATGCTGCAGAAACGCTTTACATTACCCAAGCTGCGGTTAGCGCTAGAATTAAGCAGCTAGAAGAATTCTATGATACTCAATTACTTATACGAGATAAAAACAATCTCAGGCTAACTCCTGCTGGAGAAACACTGCTCTCACATGCCCATTTAATGGTTAGCCAAATGGCACAATCAAAACTAGCACTTTCAATTGCTAACCAGCAAAAAATTGGCTTTAACATAGCAGCAACTCCTAATATATGGGATGCTTTTTTTAGTTCTAGAATTAAGGAGGCTTTAAATCTTTTTGAAGAATTAATGCTTGGCACTGAAATATCTGTCAGAGAAGCCATTCAACGCAAGCTTGACGATCGCTCTCTCGACATTGGCTTACTCACCGACCCTATTAAAGATGATGGATTTATCAACGAATTAATAGGGCATTTCGATTTATCATTAGTAGGTAATCAAGTAAATTTTAACTCTGACGTTAGCAATTATATTTTTATAGATTGGGGGATAACCTTTCAAAAAGAACACGCTTTACACCACAAACTTACCCCACGATTCAAAACTTCAACAGCGATGATCGCACTTGAGGTTATTTTATCAAAAGGTGGGTTCAGCTATTTACCATATGAATTAGTTGCCGATCTAATAAAAGAAAAAACTCTTTATTTAATTGAAAACCCCTTGCAAATAAAAAGACCTATTTACATGGTGTATAGAAAAAACAATTTAAATGAAAATATAATAAAAGCGTTTAAAAAATTATTTACCAAACTCCAATAAATTTAAAATTAATGCTATGTAATGCAGGCATATTAATGAATTGACCTATTTTTATAAAAATAATAAATCGTCAATTATGCAGGCTTCAGAGCACTTGAGCGTTAATATCTATAGTAAGTAATTCAAGGCAGTACTTTATTGTAATGGTTGTTCCCTTATAAAAAGCATCAACGACGAAGTCATCTTTCAAAGCAATGGATGTTTTTAATGCAAAAAAAAGGCTATTGCGCTACTTTCACTCGAATTCTATTATTAGCAATTCTTTGTTCATGCAAGTTTGATAACGCTTTTTTGGCTTCAGCTTCATTAGGCATTTCGACAAAGGCAAAGCCTTTTGAATTACCTGTAACTTGGTCTAAAACCAAAGTACATTCAGTTACCGAGCCATGAGCTGAAAATAAAATACGAATTTCTTGTTCAGTCGTTGAACGAGAAAGGTTACGAACTAAAAGTTTCATAATTAACCATTGGTGTGTTACTTCTGGGTTAATTATCTCACAAATACGTTACAGACTATATTAAATTTGCGTTTTAAATAGCTTCAAATATTCAAGTTGAACCCATTTAACATTGCTAAAAGGATTTAGTGCTAACTTATAATTTAGATCAATACCTCAACAGTTAATAACAGAGTGGTTCAAATAACACCTAATTTTGGCACAATTGTCGTATTTTTAAGTGAAGATTTTCCGCATGAAGTACTACCCGCTAAACGAGATCTATATTCCATTGCCGGTTGGTTTAGAGTAAATAGCAGTATTGCAAATAATATAGATCCATCGCACTAAAACATCTTAATCTGAGTTTATCGTCATTTAACCCTAAAATTTAAACTTATTAAGAAGTGTTTTTGCTTAACCAGTTTGACCAAGCCTTTTTAGGCGACCAAGTTAAGTAACTTTAACTAAGTACCCCAAGGCTTTGTAAAAACAAGCTATTAGGTGAATATTTTTATAAATTACTTATAAAATTATTATAAACCAAGCTCAGACAAGCTGGCAAAATCGTTAGGTCGCACAGTTCCGATCCAAGTAAATAAGCGGTCTTTTTCTTTTATCGCTAAGTCATTAATACAGGCGAAGCGTTTTCGCATTAATCCCTGCTCATCAAATTCCCAGTTTTCGTTGCCATAAGCACGAAACCATTGATTTTGACTATTTCTGTATTCGTAAGCAAAGCGCACGGCAATTCTATTTTCGGAAAACGCCCATAGCTCTTTAATTAATTTATAGTCTATTTCTTGTTGCCATTTGTTTGTTAAAAATTCAACTATTTCTTCTCTGCCGTTAATGAAGCTTGAACGGTTTCGCCATTGGCTATCAATACTATAAGCTAACGAAACTTTAAGAGGGTCTTTGTTGTTCCATCCGTTTTCAGCGGCTCTTACTTTTATAGCCGCGCTGTTAGCATCGAACGGTGGTAATGGCGGACGTGAGTTTTCCATAATAATAATTCCAATAGGTAGTTGATCAACCGAGATGAAATAATGACAGACAATAACGCTTTTTTATATCGCTTTTTATCTTTTACTTATTACGTAGCAGAGTCTAGTCAAAATAGTGTATTTAAAAAAGCTGCGACTTAACAAAATAAGTTTTTAGGTAATCAATTAGTAAACGTAATTTTTTAGCATTTGCTCCACCTGGTGGAAAAACACCATAAATATTAATATCTTTCATGGCGTAATCATCAAGCACTGAAACTAATTTGCCTTGCTTAATTTTTGGTTTAGCATCGTAAAGCGGAATTCTAGCTAAGCCATGCCCACCTTCTACAAATGCAGTTCTGGCGGCGGCATTATTAGTCACAATATTCCCTTTCATTTCAATACTAAATGAACGAGTACCCTTACTAAACTCAAGTGTACCTGAGCTAAGCTTGTAAATAACCCATTGATGTTTATGTAAATCGGTTGGATTTTTAGGTATGCCAAATTTTTTAAAATATGCAGGAGATGCACAAAGGCAGGTATTTAGTGTCGATAACTTAATTGCTTGTAAACCTGAATCTGTTAACGGTGCACCGCGAATAGCTAAATCAATACCCTCTTTCATAATATTAACTACCTCGTCAGTTAACATCACATCAAGCTCTATTTTTGGATAAAGGGTTTTAAACTGATTAAGTGCTGGCACAATTGTTTGTAAGCCCACATTGACTGGGCAAGTTATTTTTAACAATCCTACAGGTTCATGTTTAAGGTTTTCTATTTGTTGATTAGCAGCAGAGGCTTGTTCTGCAATAGCATGGCAATGTTGATAATAATCTTTACCCGCTTCTGTTAGCGATAAAGTACGGGTTGAACGATTTAGTAATTTAATGGCTAAATGAGTTTCAAGTTTTTTAATGTGGTAACTAACAACCGCTCTTGATAAACCTAAGCGTTTAGCCGCTCCACTTAATGTACCTTGCTCAACCACATGTGCAAAAACAACCATACTTTTTAACTGTTCAAATGAAATATCCATAAATACACAAACACTTTAACCGAAAATTAAACCCAGAGTATTAAACCCAGAGTATTGTATCATTTATTAATACAATGATATCGATTTTGTCTGCATTGTAAGCTTAATCGAGTATAGGTAAGCTGGTACTGAATTAATAAAATGAATAACTTAATAAGGAGAACATTAAAATGAGCACTAAAAAAATTCTTATGGTATTAACATCGCACGCTAATTTAGGTGACACTGGTGAAAAAACCGGCTTTTGGGTAGAAGAATTTGCAGCCCCTTATTACGCTTTTAAAGACGCAGGAATAGAAGTTACCCTCGCAACGCCTTTGGGTGGACAGGCTCCTATTGACCCTTCAAGCGAATCAGATGATGCTCAAACGCCTGCTACCCTTAAATTTTATGCTGACACAGAAACTCAAAATGCTGTAGCAAATACCCACGTTTTATCAAAAATCAATGCTAACGATTACGATGCTGTGTTTTATCCAGGTGGTCATGGTCCATTATGGGACTTAACCGAAAATAGCGATTCTATTAACTTAATAGAAGACTTTTTAACCGCTAATAAACCTGTTGCGGCTGTCTGCCATGCAACTGCTGCTTTTTTAAATATTAAAAACAGCACTGGTGAATATGTAATAAAAGATAAAGCGATTTCTGGTTTTTCAAACACCGAAGAAGAAGCCGTGCAGTTAACTAAAATTGTGCCATTTTTATTGGAGGATGAGTTAATGAAACGTGGCGCTGATTACCAAAAAGTAGACGATTGGCAAGCTTTCGCCGTGCAAGATGGCTTGATTATTTCAGGACAAAATCCTGCAAGTTCAATATTGGTCGCTGAAAAACTACTTAAACATATAAATGCTTAATCGTTTATCTGTTTACTACTTGTTTTTAATGTGAACGCTTTAATAAAGAGCGTTTTTCATCAAAGCAATAAAGATTAAAAATAAACAACGTAAATTATATACCCGTTACCATTCAAAATGCAGGTTTGTGTGGGAACTAAAAACATTGACGTTCACGCGCTCTGAAACGAGCATATTGATTGGTAACAGGTATAGATAATTAAAATGTAATTTACACTTGTATTACTTAGGTTCAACCGCATGTCTTTGATAGCTTGAGTAAACAATTTAATTTACTCAATCAGTATTAATTGACTAATTTCATATAAATATTTTATTTTTAATCTTACTTTTACCTTAACTTATAACCAATTAAAAGAGAGAACCAAAATGGATAATCTTGAAAAAGTACTTTATACAACACAAGTTCATACTACAGGTGGGCGTGAAGGTTCGTCTAAGTCAAACGATGGTAAATTAGCGGTTAATTTATCAGCACCTAAAGCTTTAGGTGGTAACGATGGCGAAGGCACAAACCCCGAACAATTATTTGCTGCTGGTTATTCTGCTTGTTTTATTGGTGCATTAAAAGCCGTTATGGGCGAAGCAAAAATAGCATTCCCAGAAGATGGCTACATTAATGCAAATGTATCAATTGGTCCTATTCCACAAGGTTATGGCATTGAAGCGGAGTTAAATATTTCTTTAGGTGATATGGACAAAGCTCAAGCGAAAGAATTAGTTGAAAAAGCCCATATTGTTTGCCCATACTCAAATGCCACACGCGATAATATTAAAGTTACATTGAATGTTTTATAAATTAATCAATTAATCAATTAATCAATTAATTGGGCGAGTATTAGTGTGACAATATAAAACCTTACTGAAAACATACAGAAATTATGCTGAAAATACTCTGAAACCCCTGTTAAAAACTATGCTAAACCCAAGCTAAAACCCAATTTAGCTTGGGTTTTATTACCTCAGACAATTGCCTTATACTAAGCGCATTAATGAATTAACCTAATTTATAACCGTTATCATTCAAGATGCAGATTCATTGTTCCAGACTGGACATAAGTATTGAAGTGGCATAGTTAATTTGGCCACCTACTTAGAGGTGTTAATATACACCTCATAAACAATTAGGTGACACAATGACAAAATCCAAGAAACCCAATTTCAGCCCTGAATTTAGATTAGAAACCGCACAACTTGTTGTTGATAATAGTTACACCCATGAAGAAGCAGCTAAAGCAATGGGCGTTGGTTATTCAACTATCGGAAAATGGGT
>Ga0209185_1000417_pt1 | contig 51091 bp, 47 predicted proteins | sample SidtaG_2_FD_187425 | JGI IMG/M metagenome (GOLD analysis project Ga0209185, IMG submission 187425) | Marine algal microbial communities from Sidmouth, United Kingdom - Sidmouth_Asex2 metaG (SPAdes) (version 2) | ecosystem: Host-associated > Algae > Red algae > Unclassified | place: Sidmouth... | reverse complement strand
GCTCAGCGACAATCTACTTCAGAAAGTCCTTGTGTCGTAGTTAAGTATCGGTGATTATCACGCTGCCGCGACACCAACTGTCTCATCTTGTTTGTCGCTAGCGTCTCATCCTGATTGTCGCGCTACAATAAATAGATATTTGAGCTGATAAATGGATATTTATTGGATATAATTGGGTATAAATGGATACCCAACGCCACTCATGCTGCAATTCAAGAGCATTCACATAACAGCAGAAACCTTGAAGTTCATCAGTGAACTTGATGAATTCAAGGGAAAGTGGCAAGCCACTCAAGATCTGGCGCCCGACCGTTTGAGTACATGGCAAAAACTAGAGGAGAAATAACTGTACGTGAGATAGAGGCGGCCACAAGTGCCAATCGTAATACGATCAAAGCACATTTGAAGAAGCTTGCCGTGCAGGATTATCTACAGGTGATTGGCAAGGGGCGTGGTGTGCGTTATGTGTTGAAGACGCAAGGTTGAGCATGATCAAATGAATATTGTTCTTACAACGAGCTGCGTCATTTAGGTCTTATGTGGACTCCCCATGTGTCAACAACAAAAATGCTTGATGTGAAGAAATAGATACGTACTTATGTACGAGCTTCGATTGAGTAGCGAACTCAGGCTCTTTGATTTTTAAGCGGAATGTGGTTTTATAATAGCGCTTTGAGCTGACAGTCTTTCCCTGGATGCAGCTAATGTCTGAAAAGAGTGATGCCTGGACAATGGCCAATACATCGCGCTTGTCTGTTTTCTGGTTCTGTCTGATAGTGGATCCTAATTCTTCTGATATTAGATGAGCCGCATGTCCGGCTTCCACAGCTTTCTAATTCTAGTAATTGGAGCTACCGCAGGCCTCATTCTGAGCACTGATGCCAAGTGCTGAGCGTGCTCGTGAGTCATCTCGACAAGCTTTACCTCGCAGCGCCTCTCCAGTTTATGCGCAAGCGGCAAAACCGATACCACCGCCACCGGCCATCATGATACGACGATATCTATACTCTAACGTTTCTTGGTATCTACGTTGTGAGTAGAGGCCTCGTGCACATGATGTTGCGATCTGGATTTGATCAGCCTGTAAGCTTGCATGTCATCTGACTGTCACCACCTCAGATGAACAGAAAGTAAGATAGACCATACCGTTTTTCCAGTAATCAGCTGCATCTTTAACTTCAGTGTCATATTCAGAGCCGATACTCGCCACGGTAATGTCAAGCACTTAAACCAAGAGAAATCAGCTATGAACAAGACACTGCTACTGGCCAGTACAACAGTAATCATCAGTACATTTGCCACCCACGCAATGGCGCGTGACGGCATCAGCATCGTCGGGTCTTCCACAGTCTATCCTTTCGCAACGGTCGTTGCCGAGCGCTTTGGCAAGACTACAGGCTTTGCTACACCGAAGATTGAATCCACGGGCTCTGGTGGTGGCCTTAAGCTCTTCTGTTCAGGCATTGGTGTAAACACGCCAGATATTACCAATTCTTCACGGCGTATCAAGGACAGTGAGCTTGAGATGTGCAATAACAACGGCGTGACCGATGTGGTCGAAGTGCTTATCGGATTTGATGGTATTGCGGTTGCCAATTCAGTCAACGCCCCGCAGTTCGACATGCGCATGGCCGATCTTTATCTGGCACTTGCGAAGAGTGTTCCCAACCCGGATGGTTCAGAGACGCTAGTGGAAAACCCCTACACGCAATGGTCCGAGATCAATCCTGACCTGCCTTCGATTAACATCGAAGTGCTGGGCCCACCTCCTACCTCGGGCACGCGTGACGCTTTTGCAGAACTTGCGATGGAAGCGGGCTGCAATACGTTCGAGTTCATCGAGAACATGGAGGATGATGCGCACAAGGCAGCCTGCCACACGATGCGTGAGGACGGTCTTTTTATTGAAGCCGGTGAAAACGACAACCTGATCGTGCAGAAGCTCGAAGCCAACCCCAATGCATTAGGTATCTTCGGCTATAGCTTTCTTGAGCAGAACGATGACAAGGTACAAAGCTCGATCATAGATGGACACATGGCCGAATTCGAAGAGATAGCCAGCGGTGACTATGGTATATCCCGACCATTGTATTTCTATGTGAAGGCGCAACATGTGGGTACGGTGCCGGGCATTGAGGAATACCTCGCCGAGTTCACTAGCGAGCAGGCCTGGGGTGAGGACGGTTACTTGGTTGACAAGGGTATGATCCCATTGCCAGATGATCAGCGTGCTGAGATTAGCGCACAGGTTAAGTCACTGTCAAAAATGAAGTTGAACTAGGAGGCCTTTGTAACGGCTATATCCTCGGCCTATAGAGCCGCTGGATGCCTGAAGCGCAATCTGTGCTTCCAGGTGTGCAGCGGCTTTTTTATGGCAGCTGTTCTCGATGCTATAGCATTACCATTGCTTTCCACAATGCTTCCATAACGTGCAGGCTAAGGCAAAACCACACTCTCTCCCGTAACATTCTCATCAGGCAGCGATAGGCAGGGTCGAAAATTGCCCGACTCTTTTTTTCCAAATCAGCTCTGTTCATCTACCTGGCAAACCGCTAGCGGCGGCACGCGTGCTCCAGCGCGACGATTCGCCGACTGGAAGTGAGCGGCATTGATGAACGGCAAGTGCGGTACGCACACTGTTTACCTAAATTGATAGTAGTGTATTTTTTTACTCAGAATTGACAGGTCAAGATGAAAATGAGTACATTATTACTCATAAAGATAAAGTTGATGCTATAATGAGTAATTAATTACACAATATAATACATTGATGAAACAACTCACGATCCAGATTTTGTTGGAAAGCGCATGGATCGATGTGGCCACGCTAACGCTATTGCAACCTGAGCTAGGCGACGCAAGTCCTACCCGGCTGGGCTACGAGCTCGACTACGCGATAAATTGGATGGATCGAAATGATAAACACGCCTGTAGCTTAACGCTTCCAATCCATATAATGGTTGAGCACAGGTCACCTCACTGGTTTCGATTTCTGGATGACATTGTTCCATCAGGGGCAGCACGACGCTATTGGATCAATCAATTGGGATTACAAGGCGCATTCAGAGGAATCCAAGACACAGAATTACTGTCAAAAAGGACCATCGCACCCATTGGCAACCTTCGAATCAAGGAGTCGGTTCCATCCAGAGTTGAGGGATCAACATTGGAAACAAGACGTTTTAAGGTCAAGGATGTTGTCGACAGAAATACAGATTTTCTAGAATACGCACACCAAATGGGGGCAATAAGTGGTGGTGCGACGGGTGCTGGCGGCGAAGCGCCGAAGCTACTGCTTCGATGTTCGTCTGGTGGTGAAGTATGGATTGATACCTACCAGGATTCGTTTCAAAACGTTGATAGACACTATTTGGTAAAGTTTCCACGCAACCAGCGAAGCAATGATGATTGTGACATCTTGCGAGCTGAATTCCATTTCTACAACGAACTCACTGCAATGGGCATGGACACCATTGATGTAACCGATATGAAGCTCCTTGAAGGCGCTCAATATCCGTCACTATGGTTACCCCGATTCGATGTTTATTGGCAAGGCAGCAGTTGGCAAAAACATGGTTTGGAATCTGTGTTCTCTGCTTTAAACAAACCAGCGGGCAGCTATCTAAACCATTTTGATGTGCTCACAAAGCTATGCGCTCTACTGTCTGGTAGAGATTCTGGGTTTGATGCGGAATCGTTTGTTTGCGAATGGCTTAAAAGAGACCTCCTTAATATTGCATTTGGGAACTCAGATAACCATGGCCGAAACACCGCACTTCTGAAAAAAACCAACAGCATATCGCTATCACCTATCTATGACTTTGCGCCCATGAAGGCCGATCCGGAAGGGGTCGTCCGTACTACGACTTGGGGTACACCCTATGAGGAAGGGGGTGAACTGCGCTGGATGAGAATTGCTGAAAAGTTGGAGGGTCTGTGTCCGATCGAAAAATCAATGGAAGCTCTTCAAAGCACTGCATCAAAGCTGGTGGGCTTAGGCGATCGATTAGCAGAACGCGGAGTTCCGGTCCGAATATTATCATTTCCAACAATAGGATTTGAATACCTGGAACAGAAATTAACGCGTTGGGAGCTGTTGTGACATTAACTGCAGAGCAAAGGCAAGCATTATTAATAAGACTGCTTACAGAATATATGTTGGACCAGCATACGCAGGGACAGTTATTGCAATACCTGCGCAAAAAGGTTCTGAATGTTAACCAAACAAAATATGCGGCGATGACTGGGGTTAGTCGTAAAACGTTGTCGGACATCGAACTGGACAAAGGTAAACCCGTCCAACCCATCGTTGATAAGGTATTCAAACCATTTGGTCTTAAAGCGGGTGTGGTTCCAATACACATGCACGTCGTGCAAGAGTTGATTAAACAGGATGCCCCCGAAGACTAGTGGTCCGCTTGGCACACAGATTCCCTGCCGCCTCTGACCAGTAGTGTCTGTCGCTGGTCGCCCGGATTTTTGCCGCATGGCTCTGCTGTAGTGGCACGGGGCGCATCTGGCTTGCGGAATAGGGTTCAACCCTACCTGTTTTTTTAACTGCAAGTCTGTCAACTGATTGATCATGACTGTATGGACGTAGCGTGGTTCCTGACAGGTAATGTAATTTACAACTTCAGGCGCGCCGATGTGATCCATTAACTTGATATAGAGAGGTAACCCCCCCCCCACATGACATAGGCGACTGTGGCAAACCTGAAGCCGCGCAACGTATCGCCGTCAGTCGATAACGAGATTGCACGGGAGTCACCAGTCTCGCCAGCTATTGGTTTCATGCGTGTGCTGGCGCTGTTCTTCGCCCACTTGAAATCCGGGCCGTCCTACCTTTTGGACGCAAGTGCATTCCCTCGTTCACGCGGCAACTCTTGTGGTTGGATCGTCAGTTACTTATTGGTTAGGCAGTGGTGCCGAACAGCACCCTGTTCACGTGGGAACAAGCATCGCCTCATACAATGCCTTGCTCCAAGACGAACCGCTACTACTCATTGTTCCACTCGTTCAGAATAAAAGCCAATACTGCAATAGCGGACCTACATAGCGATACGATGATGGTCCATACAATCATCCTGCGTGTTGCAATGACTGTTTATACCCGAGGAAGCTAAGCAGCCTGATCCAAAGTGCACAGTGGATTATCAGTAGGTCTTCTTTTTGACTCACCCGCTATGGACGCCCATGACGGATGTCGTGTGCTGACGGCGTGCCACAGTTTCTTTGACAGACATTCCACATCAATCAGCGCACAAGGCGACTTCAGATCATCTGTCGTTATTTGTGCAATCTCCCTGGCTATTGTACTCACAACATCCGGAAACCGAACGGGGGATACCTGATCAGGCGCTGTGAGAAATGCAGACAATTCAGAGTCGCCGAGAGGTGTTTCACACACTGTTCCGATATCCAATGCCAACAAGGCACTGGCATTGGCTCGTTGCTCGTACTGCCCTCGCACAGGTCTTGTCAGTACAGGCAATCCGAGATGCAGGGCTTCGCTGATAAGCATGAACCCTGTAGAACACACAACGCGATCAGCATGCAACAACGACTCTTTAAAATCTGCTGTGGAGATCCGACGGCACCAGACATTTCCGTATCGTTCACCCTCTGCAGGTGCATCGGGTGCGAACAACTGAAACCTGTGACTAGAGTATCTTTTCAGCAGTTTGATGGTGGCAATGGTTTCCTCAAAGGGCAGGTAGACCAGTGTGAATCCAGACGCGTCATGTCGCGTTAGTTCGTGGTCAATCATAGGTGGCAGAATGGCTGCTCCGAATGGGTGCCAGTGCAGACCCAGTGTTGTCGTTGCAGGCGCAAAGTGTCGTAACACCAGAGCTCCCAATGGATCATCATGCGGCCTGGGCACCTGATGCTCGAAGGCGTACTGGTGGCCGATACCAATACATGGCGTGTTCGATAATCTGGATGCCCAGGCGCACAGTGGTTCGTAGTCGGTTACGATCAAATCGTAGTGATCAGGACAGACGGAACCGACCTCGACCAAGGTACGCAGAGGTCGCAAGGAACACAATGTGCGCCAGCGTTCTACTCGCCCATCGCGCGTAACGAACGTCAACCCACGACATCGCCAAGCATCGTGCAACCAAGGCTCGTCAGGCCATTGGTTCAGACCCCGTCCACTAAGCAATACATCAACCTCGATACCCTTTGCGCACAACGCCTTGATCAACTGTCGAGCGCGCGTTAAATGGCCATTTCCTGTCCCTTGAACACCAAACAAAATGCGCATGTCCTTTACTCCTCGACTTCTCTTATTCATGGCCACATAGGTGGCTATTCTCGCTATTACCAACCAGGTATCGTCAGTGGCAAAACAGATCCCGCAGTAGCTACTGCCAGGCCCAATGCTGCGCCAGCCACGATATCGCTTGGAAAATGAACCCCAAGTACTACTCTGGATAGCCCGACACCGCATGCCCATGCAAACAGACACATTCCAACTGTCGGAGCAACAGCGTAGATGAGTGCAGCAAACAGAAACGCTGCCGATGTGTGTCCGGAAGGGAAGCTGAACTTGTCTGATGGCAAAACCAGACTCTTGTAATCAGGTACACACTGAGGCGGACGCCGTCGCTTCAGACTGTTTTTCAAGACGAAATAGAGTGTCCTCTCAACAGCAAACGCCCAGACAAAAAGAGCTGCCAGTACCCGCGCGTCGTCCCCTCCGTACAGCCAGGCACAGCAGGGTAGAGCCACCTGCAAATACCCGTCACCACTGCGTGACAAGCACCGTGCAGAATACCCTAACCGAAACCGGTCACGATGGCTTGATGACCACAGCAACATTCTGATATCCAATGCATGTAGAACGTTCAACGTCTTCATCACATTATTATCGGCAGGCTTTGTTACAGGCTGGTTAACGTTTTATGACGATTGCTTGAATGTTTCGTTACTCGTAAGTGTACTGAGTTGGAGAAACTCACCGGTCTTCGTTAACCCGCGATGGCGTAGCAACGCTACAAACAGCTTGATCGATCCGACCTCTCCTGGTTCCTTCGCAACGCAGCAGTTGCACTCCATCCTGAGATTGATGGGCACCCCTTTTTAATTGAGCATATTCCTGTTAAGTAGTGAGGCCAACGCAGATGTCAAGGTGACGCTGCATGACATACGGATGTCATGAAAGCCTACTAACTTACGCGAGTCTCTTCTATCCAATGACACACAATGAAACTGCACCTTCCCAGTCGCTGCTTGCTTGCGGTTGCTGTCGCCATGACGGGTTCTGCCTATGCGCAGGATGCAACATTCAACGCCATCTACACCGATACTTATAATGAAGTATGTGGGTTAGACGATGACGACGACGGTTGTGCGGAAATCTCTGCACTGGATACCGCCCTCTCGCGGTTGTTCACGACCAACGCATCAGAAAATCAGCTACGCGTTTTGGATCTGAATAGTACGGGCCAACTGACCGATGTAGGGATCATTGACCTGTCGGACTATGGCGATGCGCCGAACAGTGTGGCTGTATCCGAGGGTATTGTTGCAGTGGCCGTAGAGGCGACGATAAAAACCGAAAACGGTCAGATCGTCTTCTTCGATAGTCAAAGCCTGGAGTTGCTGGCGCAAGTGCCGGCAGGTGCTCTGCCCGATATGGTGACATTCACGCCAGATGGCGCTTTTGCACTTGTAGCCAACGAAGGCGAGCCCAGCGACGACTACCAGATTGATCCGGTGGGTTCAGTAACCATCATCAACATGCTTGATTACAGTACGCGTACGGCAGGTTTTGAATCATTCACCAGCATGGACGATAGCTCTGTTCGTATCTTTGGACCAGGCGCAAGCGTTCCTCAGGATCTCGAACCTGAATACATCACGGTGTCAGCGGATTCGACAACCGCATGGATCAGTTTGCAGGAGAACAATGCGCTAGCGATTCTGGACGTCCCCACAGCGACCATCACGGCGGTCAAGGGTCTCGGCTTCAAGAATCATGCAATGCTCAATGCTGAATTCGACGCCAGTGACAGGGACGGTGTGGCAACCTGTGCCATTGCTTTGGAGGATGCTGAGCAATGCATCAATATTCAGAACTGGTCAACGTCAGGCATGTACCAACCCGATGCCATTGCCTCTTTCACGGTCGATGGCTCCACCTACATCGTGTCGGCCAATGAAGGTGATGCCCGCGACTACGATGGCTTTTCTGAAGAGGCACGGGTGGGTGATGAGGAGTTTATCCTTGATCCGGTTGCGTTTCCAAATGCTAATGAATTGAAGGATGATGCTTTATTGGGTCGACTCAAGACAAGCTTGTCAACTGGCGACACCGATGGTGACGGTGACTTTGACATCATTCACTCCTATGGTGCTCGATCTTTCTCAATCTGGGATAGCGCAGGCGAACCGGTGTTCGACAGCGGAGCTGATTTTGAGTTACGCCTGGCGGCCTTGCAGCAATCAAATGCGGATGTCTGGACCGATGGTCGGAGCGATGATAAAGGCCCTGAGCCGGAGTCTGTCACTGTTGGCATGCTTGCCGGTAAACCGGTTGGATTCATTGGCCTTGAAAGAGCCTCCGGCATCTTTGCTTATGACCTATCAACCCCTAAGGCACCTGTCTATCTAGGGTATATCGACATCAAGGCGGCGGGTAATGTTGCTCCGGAAGGTCTGATCTTCAAGCCAGTTGATGAGAACAATGGTGTACTGGTAGTGACATCGGAAGTCAGCAACACGATCTCTACCTATCGCGTCATGTTAACGACTGATGATATGCCGGGCGTGCCAGGCACATCTACGCCACCACAGGCCAGGGCTGGCTTGATCGTGTGGGACGGCGAGGGTTATTGGCAGGTGCAGACCATCGATCCTTATGAAAGTGTCTGTGAGGGCAGCTCGATAACATCATGTGAGGTTGCGCCTGGCGTCTACAACGTGATTAACCTCAGTACGGGCGAGCGATTCGAAGACATCGAAGTGAGTGGCGATGCAACAGATGCCGTGCAAGTATCGGGAAATGTCATCTCGTGGACGGGCGCTGGTTACTGGCAGGTGCAGACCATTGAGCCGTACGACTCGGTGTGCGAAGGCAGTGATATCACCCGTTGTGACGTTGCACCGGGTGAATACAACGTGATCAATCTGACAACAGGTCGGCGGTTTGAAAATGTCATCGTTGGACGAGACGGTGGTGTTGCTCCAACTGAAGACGGTTTTGCATTGAAGATTCTGCATATCAACGACCATCATTCGCATCTTGAAGCTGAATATACAACACTGACACTAGCGGGTGAAGAGACCAGTGTCGAGTACGGCGGGTTCCCGCGTGTAGTATCAAAAATGCGCGAACTTGAACAGCAGTCCGATTCAGTTTTGAAGCTTCACGCAGGGGACGCCATTACGGGCACCCTGTTTTTCACGTTGTTCAAAGGTGAGGCAGATGCCGCGTTAATGAACGAAGTGTGTTTCGATGCGTTCGCTCTTGGCAATCACGAGTTTGACGAGGAAGATGCCGGACTTCGCGACTTTCTGGATGATCTGGCTGCAGGGCCTTGTGAAACCGATGTTCTGGCAGCCAATGTAGTACCTGAGCTGGGTGTATCACCACTGGCTATAACGTCCGCTACGGATTACATCAAGCCGTTCACCGTTGAGACGATCAATGGCGAGCAGGTGGGCATTATCGGAATTGACATAGCGTCCAAGACGCAGAACTCCTCAAATCCCGATGAGACAACACAATTTCTCGATGAAACCACCACCGCACAGCGATTCATTGATGAGTTGCTCGAGCAAGGCGTTGACAAGATTGTGTTGCTGACGCACTACCAGTACCGCAATGATGTGGAACTTGCCCAGGCGCTTCGTGGCGTGGATGTGATTGTGGGAGGTGATTCTCACACGTTGCTGGGCGAAGGGCTCAACGCCTATGGCCTGAATGCCGACGGACCCTACCCCACGCGTCTGAGCAATGCCGATGGCAATCAGGTCTGTGTTGTGCAAGCCTGGCAGTACAGCTATGTGGTCGGTGAACTCGATGTACAGTTTGATGACAATGGTAACGTCACAGCGTGTAACGGCGTTCCGCATTTGCTGCTTGGAGACACGTTTGAGCGTGATGATGAGAATGGTGATCCAGTGGCCCTTACCGGTGATGCGCTGGCGTCGGTAACCAGCGCAATCGAATCGGCACCCGAGCTGTCAATCGTTACGCCTGATGCCAATGCCAGCGCTGTTCTGCAGGGCTATTCAAGTCAAACCGAACAATTGGCGCAGGCAGTGATCGGTTCGGCAGCCGAAGATCTTTGTCTGGAGCGCATTCCGGGGCAGGGTAGAAGCCTGGTGTGTGATGTATCTGAAACCGACGGTCGTGGATCGGACATCGCCAATATTGTTGCACTTGCCTTCAAGACGCAAAGCAATACATCGGATATTGCTTTACAGAATGGTGGCGGTGTACGCATCGATATTCCTGCAGGTCCCGTCACGGTGGGCGACGCCTACACACTGTTGCCATTTGCCAATACGTTGCTTGAGGTGGATATGACAGGCGAACAAATTGTCAACACACTCGAGGATGCGCTGGATTTTGCGCTGAACCCCGACGGCTCAACTGGCGCCTTTCCTTATGCGTCAGGCTTACGATGGGATATTGATGCCAGTCAGGAAAAGGGCATGCGCTTCTCCAATGTTAAAGTCAAACTCAAGGGTGAGACGGTATGGTCGGCGATAGACAGCACGCGTGTATACAAGGTAGTGACCAATGATTTCATAGGCGCAGGAAGAGACGGGTACTTTACGCTCGACGAGATTCCCGATGATCTCAAAGTGGACACCTTCCTTGACTACGCACAGTCTTTTGTTGACTACGTAACCGACATCGGCACGCTGACCAAGCTGCCTATTGAAGACTACAGTACGCAAAGCTATATCAATACTGATGGTGTACTTCAATAGGTTGATGTTGGCAAAGTTGATGGTAGGTCGGAGCAACAGCTGATCGGCAAGACGGAGTTAACAGCCCCCCGACCTGGAGAGCCGTACAACACCACTCAGGCTACCGGGCTGAGGCGCATGGGTTGGGCGAGGACGATCATGACTTCTTCGAGTGGCGCAAGGCTGACTGGGTGAACATCGAGCATGACGTGTGGATCGGACATGGCGTGACCGTGACAGCAGGTGTCACCATCGGCTGTGGTGCCGGTGATAGGGGCAGGGGCGGTGGTGACCTCTGATGTCGCCCCTTACACCGTGGTCGGTGGCGTATCTGCCCGTTTTATCAAGTGAAGGTTTTCTGAGGTGCAGTCAAAAGCGTTGATGAAAATTGCCATCTGGGACTGGTCATATGATCAGTATAAGGCTGCCATGCCAGACGTTCGCAAGCTGGACATTGATGTGTTCATAGAAAAATACCGTAGCTGAAGTTTTAGTAGCCAGCACAGCTTGTCAATTTCTATGCTCCAGCAGCGTTTTGGCGCAGTCTTGTGTCACCAGTACTTCACACAACAAATATATGGTTGTAAGAATACCTGTGTAACTTCCACGGGATTCGTTTGACGGAGTATAACCATGTCGCTCAGCTATGCAGGATCCGACCTAACGCCTCTTGGTCGACTGTTTGTTCGCTTGGTGGAGAACCTCAGTGGCCAGGCACTAATGAAAAAAGCATACAAACGTTACAAATTGCTTGATCACTCGGACTCTGCCAGGTTCTTCCGCAACGCGGCCATTGCCCTTCACCTTGAGATTGATGCGCATCCCAGATCGTTGGAGTACATTCCTGAAACCGGTCCATTGCTGATCGTTGCCAACCACCCGTTCGGCGCGATGGATGGTTTGGCTATTGCTGCCAGCGTGGAAACTCGACGCTCGGATCTTCGTATCATTATCTGGGACGCGATTGATGTTCCTGAGGCCAACGAGCATTTTCTGGCATTGGATTTGGCAGAAAACAGCCGCAAAGCGCTGCGGCAGAATGTGCTGATCAGGCGAAAAGCTATCAGCCATCTTAGATCTGGTGGGGCCATCCTGTTATTTCCCAGTGGTTGCGTGGAACGCTCGGCAAGCCCGTGGCATACGCCCTGTGAGCAACCATGGACACCTCTGGCCGGCAGACTGGCCCGAGAAGGTGGAGCGAGGATTTTGCCTGTGTACGTACCGGGTCATAACAGTCGCCTGTTTCATATGGCCAGTTTTATGGGCGATACGGTACGCCGAGCTCTGTTTCTGCATGAGACCGGCCGGTTGATTGGCAAGTGTGTGCGGCTGCATATTGGCAAGGCGCTATCGTTGGTCACCTTGCTCGTCGATGACAGCGATCAGCAGCTGACTGAAAAAATGCGACTACTGGTAATGAAGGAGCAGCCGAGCTCCGGCAGAACTGTGCTGGATTCTAACGATCAGCTTCATCATCCAGTTCAATAGACCCGCAGTATCTGAGGAGGAGCAGCGAAACATGCGTGCAGCACTATTTGATCTTGACGAAACCATTCTTGATCGCGCCGGTTCTCTCCGAGACTTCGCTCTATGGCAAGCCAAGGGGATGCTGCGTTTCAATAGCAATGATGTAGACAGGTTTGTTGAACGATTCATCGAGCTAGATCAGAAAGGCATGGTCTGGAAAGACGAGGTTTACAAGGCGCTCATTGACGAATTCGAGATAGTAGATTGGTCGGTTGATGATCTGCTGAACACGTACGTGCTGATGTTCAGCGCGTTTTGTAAGCCAAGAAGGGGTGCTGCTGAAGCGGTTGAGGCGTGCCGCAGAAAAGGTTTCAAAATTGTATTAGTGACCAATGGAAAGTCACCATTCCAGGAGAGGAACTTTCAGAAACTTGACTGCAGTAGATTATTCGACAGCGTGATTGTTTCCGAGGTTGTCGGGTTGCGCAAACCGGAAAAGGCCATATTCGAGCTCGCTTGTCGTGTTGTGGATGCTGATGTCGAGTCTTCGGTGTTTATTGGTGACAATCCAGTTGCTGATATGGAAGGCGCGAAGCTGGCAGGGATGAAAACGATCTATATTCCGATTGATCTGGACTCTGCTCCATGCGAGTACGCTGATGCGACCTTTCTGGATATGTTTGAAGTATCGGGATACATTGAACAAGTAGCATAGTATATATCGAGTATCTAACACTACAGTTTGATACGAAAGCGATATCATTTGCATATCGAATGTATATACATTATGTTAGTCAGCCCTTAAACAAAGAGAGCTGGTTGAAATGTCAAAAATTTCCAACAAGAAAGCCAAGAGCATCGCCGAGAAGCTGGCGCGTAAAGCGGTAAAGCGTGCCGGTGTAGAATCAAAGAAGAAAAAAGTGGTCAAGCGCGCTACCAAAGCTGCAATAAAGCCTATCCGAAAAGGCAAGAAGGGTAAGGCCCGGAAAGCTGTGCGTAAAGTGGCTAAAAAAGCTGCCTGAACAACGCCTGAGTCATCTGATGCCGACCGCAAGTAGTGTCAGTCGGCATTGGTTCTAGTATGGATGGTTCATGAGCATCCGCGCACATACGGGCAATGACGAATGGCAAAAGCGGCAAAGAAGAAAAGCAACAAATCCAATAAAGAGTCTCAACTGGTGGTGCGTCTTGACAAGGAGCTGCGGGACGGGTTCGTTGCTGCCTGCAATGATGTCGACACCTCAGCCTCGCGGGAAATCCGACGCTTCATGAAGCGATTTCTGACCCAATACGAAAACGGGGAGTTGGACGAGTAGCGACAGGTTTCCCGGTTTGGTGATGAGCTGGTCCGCGCTATTGCCATCGAGGAGTAATTCCGCGCACAATGCCGCTTAGGCATTTATCGCATAATAAATGACTCGGATAATGACGATTGTTACTTCGCTGAGACCTTTGGAAAACTGCTCCGTACAAGTATGTTTTCAGGTACCAAAGCAGGTTAAGCGCAGGGCACAGTAGCAATTTCCCATCATTATTAACAAGCCTGCCAGATATTCAGGAAGTGCGTTTGGAATTGAGCGTTGAGGGAAAACATCAGGCTACTGAAACACAGCTAAACCAGGCGCAAACAAATCACGCAAGGATGTGTTTTGATAGCACATTCACAGCTGGATACGATGTCTGGAGGGATAGTGCCACACGTCAACACTCAGTTGCCGAGCACGCACCAGTCACTAAAAACACCACCTGTACTTTGTCAAGCAACGCAAGGTCACTCAATAATGAACTGTCATATATACTGTACATCAACCATCTTCATACAAAAAGAAACTACTGGAAAATGCAGGATCAGCTTGAAATTCTCCTTCTGGTTGCTGAGCATCTTGTGGCTCAGAGTATTGCTTATATGGTCAGTGGCTCGATGGCTATGAACCAGTATGCACAGCCGCGAATGACGCGTGATATCGATATTGTCATCCAAGTATCGTTGCAAGATGTTTCAAAGCTCGTCAATGTGTTTTCAAACGAATTTTACATTGATGATGAAGCTGTTGCTGATGCGATAGCGCGCGAGGGTATGTTCAATATCATTCATACTGAATCGGTAACGAAAATTGATTTCATTGTTCGAAAAAGTACACCGTTTAGAGAGTTAGAGTTCAGTCGCCGTACTTTGACGCGGATAGCGAACCAATCTGTATCATTGGTCAGTGCTGAAGACCTTTTACTATCAAAACTTGTGTGGGCAAAGGACAGTCGATCAGAACTACAGTTAAAGGATGCACAGAACCTTATTGATGCAAAGACTGACTTGGACTGGACATATCTCAGGCGCTGGGCGGAGGACTTGGACGTCACCCGTATGCTAAATGCTTTGACTGGTGTTCCCCAGTGAACGATACACCCGATCAAGTTAACCATCTGTTTCGCACCATGATGATGGCCCGCTCTGGTGAAGAACGCATGGTGATGGGCTGCAGCATGTTTGACGCAGCACGCAAAATGGCTTTGGCCAGCCTTTCGCATCTTCCTGAAGAACAAATCAAGGTAGAGCTGTTCAAACGATTTTACGGATCTGATTTTGACGAAAAAACCAGAAACCGGATAATCGCCAGAATCCTGGATGACTGCACATAATCTATCTGTGCTTCAACAGCCATTGAAAATGCAAGGGATTGATCGAGTAAACATCAGATTTCAGATTGTATTTCGCACTTAACCGATCAGTGTGGTGCAGGATCTGTTGGGTCTTGCTGCGCAGGATATCCGGATCAACCAAGGGACTTCTCCAATCTTCGTCTCAGGTGATCATCCAGAATTCGACGAAAATACTCTGCATCGACATAGTTAATTGCAGATTGCTTTTGAACGCTATTCAGTTGCCCTGCACTGCGATCGAACAATGTAAGCCCATAGGTAAAGATAGCGCGTTGTAGTTCCAGACTTGTGGCTTCCAGATCAACCAGATGCACATCTCGTTGCGCCTTGATGCAGAGCGTACCAAGCGTATCCAGATAGTTTTCCGATAGCTTGAAAGGATGATCCATCAACACTGCCAGATCAATATCGCTATCCAATCGAGCTGTGCCGCGAGCTTGTGAGCCAAACACAATCGCAGCTGCAATTCGCTTATCTGCCAATGTAGCCTGTTTGAGTAAATCGATGGGAGAAGGCGATGTCATGCCCTGATTTTAGCAGTAATTCAACCTCTAGAACGCGCTGCGAACCCGATCAACATGTCACTAAGATCATCTCTAAGTTCATAGTTCGACGTGTAGCCTAATAGCTCACTCCGCCAGTCCAGCCGCCTCCAGCATGCGCATCGATGCCGGTATACCTACCTTGTCACGAAGTTCAAGCACCAGGCGAGACTTGTGTTCCAGCTCGCCAAGGGCACGGAACACAGCAGGCCAGCCAACATTGCCTTCACCTATAGCCCAGTGTCTGTCGGCGTATCCATTATCAGTGCGTGTCATGAAGTGCCTGAACCCAACCCGATTTTGGTGAGGGCACTAACGTTCCAGACGACGCCCTGGATTGTGTTGGCGATCATGTCATCCCCGGTCTGGTTGAATTACATACTGACAATCTGGAGCGGCACCTTGAACCGCGACCCCAGGTGAACTGGCCTCCTCTGTCAGCCATTCTTGCGCACGATGCCGAATTGGCATCAACTGGAATCACTACTGTATTCGATGCGCTCAGAGTGGGCTCTTTCGATAGCGGCAAGGGAAGCTATTTACCTTACGCTCGTAAGCTTGCCGATGAGCTTATCCAGGCGCGTGCGTCTGGCAGTCTGCGGATCAGTCACTTTCCGCACTTGCGAGCTGAAATCTGTTCGGAAACACTGCACCATGAGAGGGCGGATCTCGGACCTGAAGATCGGGTGGGGATTGTCAGTCTCATGGATCACACGCAGGGTCAGCGGCAGTTTCGGGATATGACCGCGCTGAAAGTCTATCTGACGAAGAAGCGCTCATTAACCAATACCGAGTTTGATGAACACGTTGCCAGTCTGAAAGAGCTGCAAACGCGGTATCGAGACGATCACGAAAGGTGTGCCGTTGCTGCTGCTGAACGTTACGGTGCCGTGCTGGCAAGTCACGATGACACAACCGCAGAACAGGTATCCGTTTCAAAAGCCTGTGGTGTGCGCTTTGCTGAATTCCCCACCACTGTAGAGGCAGCCGTGGCCTGTCGCGAGCAGGGTATTTCGGTGATGATGGGCGCACCCAACATCATCCGTGGCGAGTCACATTCCGGGAATGTATCAGCCAGTGTGTTGGCCGAGGCTGATCTTCTGGATATCGTCTCATCCGACTACGTACCTGCTGCACTTTTGTTGTCCGCATTCCGCCTCGCTGATCAATGGCAGGACCTGCCTCGTGCCATAGCCTGTGTCACCGACAACCCAGACAGAGCTGCGGGATTGGACGATCGAGGACAGCTCAAGGTCGGTTTGCGTGGGGATGTGGTCCGCGTGGGAATGTCAGGCAATACGCCGTTAGTTCGCGGTGTATGGAGTCGCGGATTAAGGGTTTGTTGAAAAGCTTTCTGCCCTGATTTCTATAACATCTAATGAAGCTTGGAGTCTGCGCGGTAGAATAAGTCGAGCGAGCATGATTCCATTTTGAGTCCATATATTAATTCACGGTACGTTTTGCGGTATTCCAGTCGCATAGGTGCCATTCACAGGCAAACTTAACCCTAGTGATGCATAAAATTTCGGCCTAGGCGGCCCCACCCAGAACCGCTTTGCTGCATCTATAGCAGCATCTAAGTACCGGAGGCGGCCCCCCGCTATACTCATTTTTTCTGGATCTCTCGGGGCCGCCCAGGCCTAGAGTGACTAGGCCTGCGCGGCCCGACTCAATCCAGTAAAAACTCCGTGCAGTGGGGGCCGCCTCCGGTACTTATATACTGCTCTATAAGCTTCTGGACTCGAAATTTTATGCATCACTAGGGTTTACATTCTCGATCTTGAAGAAACTCACTGGATTCATGGTGCGCCGTTAGATCCAGCGTATTACGTTATTCAAATTGCGGATGAGCCTGACACATCAAGGAAAATCAATGAAACGCATTGCCATCAACGGCATGGGGCGCATCGGCAAACTGTTGCTGCGCGATCTGGCACAACGCGGACTGCTGAACCGTGTGGTTCTCGTGAACGAACCCGTTGGTGATCCTGCTCAACTGGCTCACCTGCTGGAGTTCGACACGGTACATGGGCGCTGGCAGGCAGATATCGGGCATGACGATGAGCATGTGATCATCGGGAAACAAAAGATCAAAGTCTCTCAACACAGTAAAATAGCGAAAATTCCGCTACAAGAGCATCAAATTGATTTTGTTATTGACTGTAGCGGAGCGTTTCGCAATCAGAGAACCTTGCAGAAATACTTTGATGCTAATGTAAAAAAGGTCCTGGTTTCCTGTCCCGTCAAAGAGCCAGAGGCCGCCAACATCGTATTCGGTATCAACCATGACCTCTACAATGCAAAAAAGCATCGCATAATTACTGCAGGCAGTTGTACCACCAATTGTTTAGCTCCTATAGTCAAGGTTCTGCACGAGGCAATTGGCATTTCACACGGCTCTATCACAACGTTGCATAACGTCACGAATACACAAACAATTGTCGATCGTCCAGCGAAAGATCTTCGACGTGCACGCTCGGCACTTAATAGCCTGATACCTACAACCACGGGTTCCGCAACGGCAATAACGCTCATCTATCCCGAACTGACGGGACGCCTCAATGGTCACGCAGTCAGAGTGCCACTACTCAATGCGTCTCTTACCGATTGTGTTTTCGAAATGCAGAAATCCACTACCGCTTGCGAAGTGAATGCCCTGTTTGAAAAGGCGGCCACCGGTGATCTGGCGGGTATTCTAGGGTACGAAACGCGTCCCCTGGTATCAGCAGACTACATCAACGACCCCAGATCCACCATCATCGATGCGATGTCGACCATGGTTGTCAATGATACGCAAGTCAAGGTATACGCCTGGTACGATAACGAGTGGGGGTATGCATGCAGGCTGGGTGATATAGCACCCATGGTGGCGCGTTTTAAAACACAATGAAAGATACAGCCCGGCATCAGGAATTGCGCGGCTACGCTTTTGTCACTGTCGCCTACTGGGCATTCATGCTTACAGATGGTGCTTTGCGCATGCTCGTTCTGTTGCACTTTCATGCTCTGGGTTTTTCACCTATCCTGCTCGCCTATCTGTTTGTGCTCTACGAGGTCATGGGCATGGTCACCAACATTCTGGCTGGTTGGCTTGGCACAAGGTACGGACTGCGCCTCACCTTGATAGCAGGTTTGGCTTTGCAGATAGCATCATTGCTTTTGCTCTCTGCGCTTGACACCCACTGGTCGGTGTCAGCCTCTGTCGTATTTGTGATGCTGGTGCAGGCGTTATCGGGTGTTGCCAAAGATCTGACCAAAACCAGTGCCAAGAGTGCAGTGAAGCAGCTTGCATCCAACCGAGAAAGTGGCACGCTGTTTCGTTGGGTAGCTGTTCTGACAGGATCGAAAAATGCTGTCAAGGGTCTGGGCTTTTTCCTGGGTGGTTTGCTACTGGCAGTCAGTGGGTTTGAACAAGCCGTACTCATCATTGCTGGGTGCTTGTGTGTGGTGTTCATCGTCGTTAGCGCGATAGACAAGCTTGATCTTGGTGTGACCGACTCCAAGGTCAGGTTGCGCGAGGTCTGGTCTACCAGCCAATCAGTAAAAACGCTCTCCAGCGCCCGGGTGTTTCTGTTCGGGGCGCGTGACACATGGTTTGTAGTAGCAATTCCTGTGTATCTGCATACCGTGTTTACCCAAACCTTCTCACTGAACGCGCAGCAAGCCTTTTTTGCGGTAGGGGCATTTCTGTCTGTGTGGGTAATGGGCTACGGATTCGTTCAGGCAAAAACACCTCAATGGCTTTCCTCGGCAAGGCAATCATCCATTGGCGCCATCAAGGCTGTGAAACTCTGGTCTGCTGCTTTGTTTGTGATAATGCTGGCACTGTCTTTTTTTGTTTATTCGATTGGCGAAAGTACCTCTCAGTTGGTATTTGTCGTCATACCGGGTTTGCTGATTTTCGGTGTTGTCTTCGCCATGGTATCCTCACTGCACAGCTATCTGATTCTGGCGCTGACAACGCACAAGCGCTCAACAATGGATGTCGGTTTTTACTATATGTCGAACGCCACAGGCAGACTTCTGGGCACCTTGCTCTCAGGTTTGAGCTATCAGTTTGGCGGGCTGGCGCTGTGTCTTGCGACGGCAGCGGCGATGACAGCTGCTAGTTGGTGGTTTGCTAGAGCACTGTCGCAAATGCCAAGACAGGTGTAACCCGAATTAAGATACTTCTACGTCATCAAGCTAGTCTGCCAGACTCTACAGGCAAATCCATCATGAACAAGTCAGCTCATACAATCCACCATGAAGCCATGCGTATCGGTGGTGAAAAAGTCAAGACGCAAGACGTGATTGAGGTACGCTATCCATTCACCGATTGAGTGATTGGCTCTGTGCCAGCGTACACTGCGGAGCATGCAATGCGCGCGTTTGAAATCGCTGCCAACTACCAACTAAAACTGACGCGCTATAAGAGCCAGCAAACACTATTCAACACCGCAGAGCTGATCCGTAAACAAGGAAGATCCGAGTGCAGGATGCGGCTGACTTAGGTTTTCGAGAGGTTAGTCGAGGACAAATTGTAGGGTTTTGGCATCGGAAAACTCGAAATTCTGCATATGCAGTACTACTTGGCAATCATTATTTAACGATTGATTTAATCTAGTAGGATTAGTTACGAGGCTTATAAGAATGCCAATAAGTAAAAGCGTTAACAGGCTAATAGCAAACTGTTCGCCTTTAAAGCTCTCACTGATCGCTTATTGCATTTGAAACTTGTCTCAGCAATCTACAGCGTTTGGTAGTATCTGAACCCCGAATCTCTAGTGGTGCTGAGTGTCCAAAAATATCCGTGCAAGTCTGTTCATGGTTTTTTCCATGGCAGGCTTTTCAATCAATGATGCGTTGGTAAAATCGCTGGATGGCGCTTTGCCCAATGGCCAGGTGATGGCAGTACGGGGATTGATGTTGAGTGTGCTCATTGTGCTGGTTCTGTGGCAGCGAGCACTTTTACCCCGTGTACGTGAAGCGCTGACAGGTCTGGTCGTGTTTCGCGCCAGCATGGAGATGGCTGCCACATTGTTCTTTCTGACGGCGCTGGTGCAGCTGCCGTTTGCCAGCATCTCTGCCATCCTCCAGTCTCTGCCGCTGGCCGTTACTCTGGGCGCCGCCTTGATGTTCCGTGAGCCTGTTGGCTGGCGTCGATGGCTGGCTATCATCACCGGCTTTCTGGGTGTGATGATTATCATCAGACCTGGTACTGCTAGTTTTGAACCGGCGACATTGCTGGTTGTGGTTTCAGTGATGTTTGCCGCGGCCAGAGACTTGTCTACGCGAGCGATGCCATCGGCATTACCTTCTTTGCTGGTCACCGCTGCTACGGCAGTGCTGGTAACGGTGACAGGCTTTACGATGTTGTTGGTGCAGGGAAACTGGGTGCCCATGTCGCCGGAGCAAATGGCGACGCTTGCGTTTGCAGCCTCGTTCCTGTTCGTTGGTTACCAGTGCATCGTGCTGGCGATGCGCACCGGTGAGATCGCCTATGTGGTGCCATACCGGTATACAAGTCTGCTATTCAGCATTTTGCTAGGTTATCTGTTCTTTGCAGAGATTCCAGATCTTTATACGATTGTCGGATCGCTCATTGTCATTGCCATGGGTATGTTCTCTCTGTACAGAGAGCTGGTTCGTGCCCGGCAAGCTGCCCGTATCCAGTAAGATTCATGTCCGAGACATCCAGACTATGGACGGTCCTTCTCCGCTTCATCATCAACCTCGTTGAATCGCGATTCAAAGAATTCCTCAGCGTCTTCTAGTGCTTCCAGTTGGTCTTCTTCCAGCGCATCAATGGCGAAGCCTGTGGCCAGTGGGCTGGTGCGGGCAGAGATGGGAAGGTAGGGTGAGGCTTCATGGATAGCGGTATATTCACGTTGGCTGATGCGATAGATGCCATAAAGACAAATGGCGCTGAACAGTAAAAAGAGGGTGATGAAATACCACTCCACACCGAGCCTTGTCATGGCGTTACCCACTACAATCGGACCGACCATTGCACCCAGGCCGTTGATGAACAACAGTCCACCTGCAGCTGCCGCCATTTGATCGTATTCAAGGTAGTCATTGGCATAAGCCACCAGCAGTGAATACAATGGGTTGGCAGTGCCGCCCAGCAACACAGCTGAAACCAGTAACAAGGTAAAGTTGTTGCCTACGTACATACTGGCCATGGCAACTAAGGCACCCACAGCCGTCACAAGGATAATCAGTATTCGACGATCCACTTTGTCGGATAGCCAGCCAATGGGGAATTGCATGACCATCGCACCGAGAAAGATTGCCGTGATGAAATAGGACGTCTGGGAGATGCTCAGACCACGCTCAGTGGCATAAACCGGTGACATGGCATACAGGGTTGCATAGATGCCGCCCAGTATCAGGATGCCAAAACAGGCTAGCGGTGAAGTGCTGATCAGCTCCTTGATAGGCATGGGGCGTGCGGAGCTCAACAGCGGTGCACTGGATGTTGCAGAGAGCAGCATGGGCGCAAACGAGACACTGACCAATACTGTAATGAGGACAAACAAATTGTAGCCAGCCGGGTCAGCCACATTCAGTAGCAGCTGGCCCAGCACCATGCCAGCCATTTGTACAATCATGTACAGCGACAGCGCCTTGCCGCGGGACCGGTTGTCTGCCGAATGGTTCAGCCAGCTTTCGGCAACGACGTATATTCCTGAAAAGCAAAAGCCGACCAGCACCCTGAGTAGCCACCAGGCTATGGGGTCGACAACGGCTGCGTAGAGAATGAAGGCGGCGGATACGAGCGATCCCAGGGCTGCAAATACCCTGACATGACCCACGCGCTGTAACATGATGGGTGTGGCCTTGGAGCCTCCAAGGAAACCCAGAAAGTAGCCAGCCATGATCAGACCCATCGTGGCCGAATCAATGTTTTCCAGTGAGCCACGCACACCCAGCAGGGTACCTTGTAAGCCATTGCCGAGCATGAGTAACAACATGCCAAGCATGAGCGCCCACGTTTTTACGAGTACCTGAATCATGCAGCGATTTTCGCAGATTTGACTGAGCAATTGGCACCCTTGCCGGTGCCGGTTAAGTCTCAGCTGCGAAGCAAAATACGTGCGAGTGTCGTTGCTGAGACATTTCGGTGGTTATACTGATCTGAAGTTTCCGCTCGACCGGGATTCGGGCATCTTTTTGTAGTCATGAATCCATGGAACGCCATTTGTGTTATCTGAAAGACATTCACCACCAACCGGGATAGAAAGATTATGAAGTTACATCGACCACATTCTGTCAGCTTGCCTTTGTTGCTGGCTGCCGGTGCTGTTCTGCTGGCACCTGTCCATGCCACCGCCGAGTCTTTCCAGTGGGCCGGAACAACCGATCCGCAGACGCTGGATCCACACGCCAGCAATACTTCTCCGGTTCTGGGTTTTCTGAATAACGTCTATGAAGGTCTGGTCAGGCGTGACAAGCAAATGCAGATCGAGCCTTCACTTGCCACCAGCTGGGAGAAGCTTGAAGAGGGTGGTTGGCGTTTCAATTTGCGCGAAGGAGTCACATTCCACGACGGCTCAGCCTTTACTGCTGATGATGTGCTGTTTTCCTATGAGCGCGCATCCTCTGAAGAGTCAGACACCCGATCATGGTTCTCTCCGATTAGTGAGGTTAACGTGGTAGATGATTTCACGATAGATTTCATGACTAACGCCCCCAATCCCTTATTTCCCGGCTCTATCGCCAACTTCATGATCATGGATCGCGACTGGTCGGCAACCAATAGTGCCGAACGCCCCTCCAAAGAGGCGGAAAATTTTGCCACGCGTCATGCCAACGGCACGGGGGCTTTTACCGTGACGCTGCGTGATCCGGGTGTGAGAACAGAGCTGGCACCGTTCGCCCAGTGGTGGGATGAAACTGAATCCAACATCAGCAAGGCGGTATTCACGCCTATCGGACAGAGCGCAACTGGTATGGCTGCACTGTTGTCTGGCGAAATAGATTTTATCTCGCCCATTCCTCTGCAAGATGTACCCCGTATGAAAGAACGCAGTGGCTTCACGGTGCATGAAGGTATAGAGGCTCGCATCATCATGTTCGGATTCAAGCACGACGGTGATGCCTTGATGTTCTCTGATGACGTAGAAGGTAAAAACCCTTTTCAGGATCAACGAGTGCGTCAGGCTGCCTATCAGTCCATTGATGTAGACACTTTGATTGCCAAGATCATGCGTGGTAATGCACAGCCTGCGGCCCAGCTTGTGTCTGAAAACATGAATGGGTATTCAACAGGACTCGGTGAGCGATATGCCTATGATCCTGTTGCGGCCAAGACACTGCTGGCAGATGCTGGTTACCCCGAAGGTTTTAGTTTCGGACTGCAATGTCCGAATGATCGTTACATCAATGATGAGTCGATCTGCAAGGCGGCTGCATCCATGATGGCAAAAGTTGGCCTCAATGCAAAACTCACCAGCATGCCGGTGCGTAATTACTGGCCCGAGCTGCGCGAAGACAAATTCGACATGTACTTGCTGGGCTGGTCGCCGGGTACCTTTGATGCAGAACATCCCATTCGTTTTCTGGCAGCCACTCCCAATGAAGAAAAGAAGTTGGGTAGCTGGAACTTTGGTGGGTATTCCAATGCACGTGTAGACGAGTTGTTGCCGATGATTCAGACAGAGCTAGATGAAGGCGAGCGCCAGGCAATGGTTGATGAAGTCCATACGGCCTTGCAGGAAGAGGTGGCTTACGTCCCTATGTATGTGCAGCCATTGATCTGGGCATCAAAAGATAATATCGAACTGACTCAGCGCAGCGATAACTTCTTTATTCTGCGATGGGTGAGAGTCAATTAGTCAGACCGTTGCTGCTGGCATGGATTATCCGACGAATAGTCCATGCCAGAGGCTTATATGACTGAGGAGGAACGTTATTTATAATGCATGGTCGATACCTGATTCTCGTCACAGCACAGCACATGCGCACTGCTCGAACTCGGTAATGATACCTATAGTGTCTTGTCGGTTAGCGCGTAAAATCGGGTGATATTCAAAGCGCGGCGCTGAACATGCACAACCTACCCGTTAGATCTCTCGCAGTTGCTGTATTTTCACTGTGCTTTACACAGCATGCTTACGCTGATACTTGTGATGCTCCAGATCCACAAGGTAACTATCAGCTTGTCTTTGAAGATAACTTCAATGGTAGTGCGCTGGATCGTGGTCGGTGGAACACCGAGTTTCTCTGGGGCCCTGGCGTAATCATTAACAATGAAACACAGTACTACGTGAATGATGGGCAGTTTGGCTATAACCCTTTTTCAGTCTCCGGTGGTGTTTTGTCCATAGAGGCCAATAAGGCTCCTTTTGATCGATCTCAGCTCTACCTCACCCGATCCATCTATTCATCACGCGCTGTTGAGTTGCTATGGCGAACACCAGCCAACGCTGCGCGATACGAGGTTTATCGCGACGGGGTTCTTCAGGCTACGGTCAGGGGAGGCTCATATATACAGAATGTCCCGCGTGAAGGTATTGACTACGCCTACGAGGTAGTGGCGAAAGATTCGAACGGAAATTCGCTGGTGGCAGCACAGCTGACCGTCAACACCGCTGATCGGTCGATTCCTCAACCGGCTCGTGCCTTTTCACTGGAGCTTACCGCCAGCGTGTATTCATCACAATCGGCCGAGATCAAGTGGAGCTCACCCAACAGATCTGCCCGTTATGAGGTATACCGCAACGGTAGTCTGTACCGATCTCTCAACGGTGCTGATTTCAAGAGTCTTTACGAAGCAGGATTAATAGAGGACACAAACTATAACTACAGGGTGGTGGCGTTTGATGGTTGCGATGAGAAAATTATTGAACAGAGTCTGACGCTGAATACCGCTGATGGTGCAAGCATACAAGACCCCAAGAGCGATCGTCTGGTTATCAAGTTCAGTATCTATTCAACCTCCACGGCTGAAGTCAGCTGGAATGCAGTCAAGAGTGCAAGACAATACGCTGTGTATGCAAACGGTGTATTTCTGTCGAGAACAGATGCACGTTCTGTGTTTGTAGATGATCTGCTGCCAGGCAAGGACCGCAAGTTCAGAGTGGTTGCGCTAGACGCCAGTGGCAATACGATTGATGAAACCACACGGGTAATCAACACGGCAGACAACAGCTTTGCGTTGAATCGTCAGCCGTATCTGTCAGGGGTGATTACTAGCTACGATTCGTTCAAGTTCAAATACGGTCGGGTAGAGGCGCGAGCACGTATGCCCGCAGGAAAGGGTTTATGGAGTGCATTCTGGTTGCTGAATGCCTATTACAAACAGGACCAACCGGAGGACCCGGAGATCGATATCATCGAAGCCATTGGCGATCGGGTGACAACGGGCAACTTTGCCTATCATTATCAGCAGGACAACGATGGAGATGGGTTCTATACTGACCGTAAGTCCATTGAGCGACGCGCCTCCATCACCGATTTTTCAGCCAGCTTCCACACTTACAGAGTGGACTGGGAAGAAGGGCGAATTGTCTGGTATGTGGATGATGTGGAAACCGCTCGCGTAGAGGGTGATCAGGTATCCAGTGAGCAGATGTACCTGATAGCCAATCTGGCTGTGGGTGGAAACTTTCCGGGGCCGGCGGATACCACGACACGCTTTCCGGCTAAATTCGAGATTGACTATATTCGGGTTTATCAGCGTTAGTAGACCCTCTAGCGTTGTTCTCGCCGGGGCAGTTGCGTTAGCACAAGCTGTACTGTGACTCGCCTCGGTCTGTGGGTCAGATTGGTCGGAAAATAGTTTGGGTGGGCCTGTCCTATGGTCGAAACAATTCTTGACTTCAGCGATCCGTTTTCCAAAGGTTTTCAGCAAAACAGTCTTACGCTATGCCTCCTTAGAGCCCCGGTGTGCCGGTAGCGGAGCAGGCATTTTCTGTGGGTGACCAGGCACCGCCGCATGGCGTACCTGCCGCCGCCCTGGGCATTAAAGGGTTCATCATCTTCATTACCCACTTTTTGCTCGCAGCACTCCTGGTCGCAGGTCAGCACTATCCGGTACTGCTTGATGAGCGGCATTTCAAATCAACGTTCTGAATGTCAGATCAGATCTGAATCCACAGACCCGTACCGTGGGTGCACGCTTTGTCATCGAGGTGCCAGAAGATAGTTCGCCGCCCATTTTTGGTCAGCTGGTCAGGATTGATCTGGTTCGTAGTGCCCCTGTTATCGGATACTGGATTCCGGTAACGGCATTGACAGAAGGTAGACGTAGTTTATGGAGTGTACTGGCTGTGCTTGATGCACCTGGACCGGGAGAGTCTCCCTCACCCGCCAGTGGTGTTGCGTCAGACAATAATACAACTAGCGGTCTATCGAAAGAGGACTCTGAAAACCAGGGAAAATTAGTTCATCGAGTTCATGTCGAGGTGGTTCACAGCAACGCTTCCCAGGCTTTTGTCAAGGCAGATTTACCTGCCAGCGCTGACGTCATCGACGACGGGGTTCATCGTGTTGTAGCGGGTCAGCGTGTGGTCATAACGCCGAGCGATCGCTGATTGTGAGTAGCCTGTTCTTCCGACAACCTCGGTTGGTGGTAGCGACCACTCAGCGGCACGCTCAAGAACTCGGTGATCAGTTACGTCGAGTAACCGGTACCGATAAGGTCACTCTGTACGGTGAGGTGAATGAGGAGGTACAGGTATCGGTTGAAGCCTCGGTATTGCAGGAGCTGGGGATGGGGGTTGAGCAGATCTCCCGGGCCATTGAGCAGGCAGATACCAAGTTGCGAGCGGGTAGTGTTCGTACGCAATCATCCCGGTTCATCATTGAGCTGTCTGAAAATCTGGAAATACTGGAGCAGGTGCAGGACGTAATCGTGTTGGCAGCGGATGGTTCAGCTATTCGGTTGGGTGACATTGCGCAGGTGAGTAAATCCTGTCGCCAACCTGTGAGCGAAGTTGCTCTGGTATCTGGCCGTCCGGCTGTTATCGGTTCCATTGGCGTATCGATCAATGCAGCCATCGTTATTCTGACCGGGTTGCAGAATAACGAGCAGGCGAGCCTGGGTAACACCAGCAGCATGGTTGATGCTGTGATGGGGTCTAGTCGACATATCATCTCCACCACAGTAACAACGTTTGGCGGGTTTCTCCCATTGATTCTGGCCGGTGGTGGTTTCTGGCCACCGTTTGCCATGTCCATAGCGGGTGACGTATTGCTGTCCACCGTGATCTCCTTCTATTTCACGCCACCCATGTTCAGTCTGGTCCACCAGCGCCAGTGGCGCCAGCAGCGGGCAGCTTCACAGGGCACTAATTGACTAGTTCAGGTGCAGTAGAACGTCGCTGCTAGGGTATAGTGATCAGGGTTACGGCCGACACATTCAACTCATGACCAAACCGCCGCAAAACGAGGCAAAGAACGATCCGATAGTGGATATCGTCGACACTAAGGTACCGCTCAAGCAGAACCCTCATGCTGTGAGAGGTTATGGCGAGAGGCGTCTTGAGGTAGCCATCGGGATAGAGGTGCGCACGCTTCGAAAACAGCTGGGAATAACCGTTGCGGATCTGGCAGAGAACAGTGACCTATCGGTAGGCATGCTATCAAAAATTGAAAACGGCCTGACCTCTCCATCGTTGACGACTCTGCAATCACTATCGCATGCGCTGGGTGTTCCCATCTCGCACATGCTGAGGCGATTTGAAGAAGTGCGTTCAGCCGTACAGGTAAAGAGCGGAGCCGGCATATCTACAGAACGACGCGGCACTCGTGCCGGCCACCAGTACCAACTACTGGGTTATCTGGGTGCGAATGATAGCGGCGTCATCGGTGAGCCTTACATGATAACGCTTAATGATGACTCAGACGTGTTCCCCACGTTTCAGCATGAGGGGATTGAGTATCTGTATTTTCTGGAGGGGCGTGTGGAGTACAGACACGGTGATAACATCTACCTGATGGAACCTGGTGACTCGTTGTTTTTTGATGCCGATGCGCCGCATGGTCCGGTCCGGTTAATTGAACTGCCAGCAAGGTACCTATCTATCATTACGTATCCACAAGTGAGTCAAAAGAGCGCAGAGCAGCCACTGGAATAACACTCACTCATTTACTGTGTCAGATACGCCTTCAGATTTAATTTGTTTGCTCGTTAACGGTGTGCGGCTCAGATTGCCCAGCGAAGCAGTCAGCACGCTCTTGCTACTGGGTCGGCAGAGATTACATGCTGTCATGTTCTACCGTGTGAGTCGGGCTTGGCTAACCAGACTCTCTATAAATTTTGTAGTCGAGTAGTCGCTTGATGCTACTTCTTAGTGATAAGTGGAGACGCACAAGACAGGGATCTGAAAAGATCCCTGTCTGCACAACATTCCAAACTGAAAACTGCCTATGAAAACTACAAGGTCATCAACGTTTTCCACCCTCAGCGTCATTGATAATCTTGTTTAACGTTTCCGCATTGCCGTGCTTGCGGACCTCTTCTTCCAGCTCTCGACTCTCCATCGCCAGTTGCCTGGCATGCCATGCTATCCAGAACACCACACCGGCGATCATCAACGGAGTTTCAATACCTACAAAGGGATAAGCTGCACCGATTTCAGCGATGTTTCCAGTCCAGTTCTCTACGTCGCCAGTCGACATGTTCAGTTTCCTTTTGTATAGGTGGCAAGAACAACCTCACGTTCGGCTTCTACCATGGCAGCATCCTCAAACTCTTGCCGGATAGTGGCGCTGACGTCAAGGCCAGCGATTTCAACTTCAGGTGGCACGCGTAATATGCCCATTGCCTTGAGAATATTGGCAAAAATGAAGCCTGGTAAAAAGCCCAGCACAAAGAACATGATTACTGCACCGATGAAATTGCCTAACGGGTTGATGGTGGCGTATTCAGGGTTGGGCGATGCTGGATAGCCCCAGAGCATGAAGCCGCAGATCACGACACCAAGAAAGCCTGCGTACCCATGCACGGCGACCGCACCGACCGCATCGTCCACCTTGAACTTTCTCTCTACCCAGAAATGTAGCTTGTAGACGATAACAACAACAAAGGCTGCAATGAACATCGCCTGGATCGGGTGGTACAGATCGTTACCAGCGGATGCACCAATGATCCCGGCAAGTCCACCGGAATAGGTCCAGAACGCATCACCTTTGGAGATCGTGTATGCGGCCATCATGCCGCCAGCCAATGACATCAGGAAGTTCAGCGTAATAGCTGACAGAGTAGTGGGTCCCAGATAAATATTGGTGGCCGAAAAAACAACACCTTCACCTTGCTGCACATCAATCATGGGTATGTTGCAGGCCGCATAGAATCCCCAGAAGCCGGTGTAGATGAGAAACAGGCCGACGGTGACTAACCAGGGATTACGTGGGCCGATATTACGAGGTGTGCCGTCTTCGGCAAACTTGCCAATTCGTGCTCCCAGTGGAATCAGTACGCCGAGTGCAAAGCCACCAGCAACCGCGTGAATGACACCGGATGCATAGGCATCGTGATAACCCAGCTTCTGCACCATCCAGCCATCCGGGTGCCAGCCCCAGGCCGCGTCAATGATCCAGAAAACGGAACCGATCAGTACGGCAAGAATCCAGAACGCACTTGAACGTATACGTTCGATAACAGCACCGGAGACGATGGATGCGGCTGTCCAGGAGAACAGCAGGAATGCAGCAAAGAACACACCGTTGATACGCGCCCAGAATGCCGTATCGTCGGCGGATAGGGCGCCTTGCACAGGAGGGCCACCCAGATGCGTTCCCATCAGCTCACTGTTGGCTGTGGCGAAGGGTGCTGCCAGCAAATCACCGATGATCCATGGGCCGTTAGGAAAGGCGAAGTAGATCCACCAGCCAAAGAAGTAGAACGATACCGTGACCAGCGGAATGATCATGGTGTTTTTCATTAGCGTGTGCATGTGATTCTTCTGGCGAGTAGCCCCTACCTCGTACATGCAAAAGCCCACATGTATCAAAAACATGAAGACCACAGTTACCCAGTAATAAAACTCGGTAAATAAAATACCAAGCGCCGTTAATTCATTATCCATTTACTGACTCCAATAGTGGTTATACCTGAAAAGGTGACCACGGCTGGAAGCAAGCTAATAACCCTGTCTGGTTCTTGTTTACGGCTACCGATGAACTGCCTGGTAGGCCTTGCTACAGGTGTGGTCTTGAGATGTACTGATTATATTTTTTAATGCTATTACAGACTTGTATAGGTGAAATGCAATGGCACCTCCGGTTGAGTTTAATCTGGGAAAGGACCTTCTGTAGTGGGTGATCCATCGTCGTGTTGTGCGAGCCAGTCAATGGCAATGTGTCTGAAGTTGTCCAGCCCCTTGTAGCTGGCAATTTCGGGTGGTAGAGTTTGTAAAACGCGGTGCATGCGAGTCGCCCACTTGGGAACTGTAGACAGGTCTTGCATGCTCAGAAAGTAGCAGCGTATTGGAAACAGCAAGGCATTGGATCTGGGCAGGCGCCAGAAGCTTTGCAGTTCAATGCGCAAATAGAGTTTGTGGGCTACGTTATCGGGTGTGATGTGTGTGTTCTCTGGTCCCCAGATAGGGTAGTTTTCCGGACTGGTATCCAGTCGCGGGTTTACGGTCATGGTCCAGTTGAGTCTGCGTGCCGGATTGCCCTGCTGGATAGTGAGCAGATACTTCAGGGCGCGCTTGAAGATGCCTCGCTCATGGGCCAGGGGTACGGGTGCGTGCCACTCAAAAAAATTCATACCGATATCAAAATCCAGTGACCAATCTGCCTGTGTGGTGACCATCCCGGCATCCATCCACAGGTTGCCCTTTCGTTCATCGAGTACGCAGAAGTCTCCTTGAGCCTGGCGTGTTATGTACTCCAGCGGTGCGTACGGCAGGGTGCTTTCGTCACCGAACACAAAGTGCTGGTCTATACCCATAGGGCGATTGATCCAGTGCCAGCGATTGCCATCGCGTGTTAGTGAAAACCACTGTGGGTAGCTAGCAGCCTTACAAGTCATGATCAGTTCAAGAGTGTCCCATCCGGCCAGTGACATGTGAGGCAGTGATTGATAGCGCAATGGATCCTCGTCGAGTACCAGAGCTCGATCCTGCATCTCGGCAACGTAGTGCTCATCCACATCGATTGGCTGCTCGAACGCTGTTCCCTTGCGCCCATCACGATGCAATTCCATGTTGATTGCATACATGTATGAATCTTTGTCGAACGGGAAGGGCGCTCTCCTGATGGTCTCAGGTGAATTGCTGAACGTGAAGTCGTCTCGAAACGTCTCTGTGCGAAACGGTAGGTCGTGGGCGCTGGTAGACATGATCTGGATTCCTGCCGTTGTTCGTTAAGTTGAGCTGCCAGACACGAGAGTATGTTCGGCATTAACGCCGATCAACGATCTTGCTTGTGTCTCATGATAGATCATCGATCTAGTACCAGTCGTTGGCCCCTGAAGCGTGAAACACACGGCATGATTTTCTTTCCATCGGCTTTTTCATCTTCCTCGAGCCAGTGATCCTCGTGCAGCAATTTACCATCACACTCGAGCACCGTGGTTTCGCATTGACCGCAAGCACCACCACGACACAAGTAGGGTGCGTCAACACCTGCAGCTTCAATGGCCTCCAGTATTGACTGATTCTCACCAACGACTACACGCTTGTTGCTTGCCTTGAGTTCAATGGTGAAGGATTCACCGGGAGGAGCCTTTGCAAAGTGTTCAAAATGCACATGAGCATCTGGCCAGCCCATTGCCTCGCAGCGGGTCAGGACGTGATCAATCATGGGGGCAGGGCCGCAAACATAGATATGCGTGCCAACGGGTTGTGTGCGTAGCAGAGTGTCAAAGTCGATACGCTGGCTCTGGTCATCGAAATACAGATGCAGTCGATTGCCAATGCGTTGTGCAAGCTCTGCCCCGTAGGCACACAAGGCCTCATTGCGAGCACTGTAATGAAGCTCGAACGAGCCGTTGGTTTCAACCAGTTGATGTATCTGGGCTAAAAAAGGCGTGATGCCAATGCCACCGGCCAACAACAGATGTTTTGGTGCCCGCTTGTCGAGCGAAAACAGATTGGCAGGACGGCCGATACGCATCTGCATACCGTTCTTTACCTGATTGTGCATGTAGAGCGAGCCACCTCGTCCCTCTTCGTCGCGTCGGATGCTGACTTGGTAGTCGCTGGTATCCAGTGGGGAGCTCATGAGAGAATAAGGCGTGCGACGCAACGTATCACCATCTTGCATTTCTATGATGATGTGTGCACCGCCGGAAAATGCAGGTAACGGTTGACCATCAGCTCGAATAAAGTGGAATCGCTTTATCAGAGAGTTGACGGTGACGACATCGCTAACCACGACATCAATGGTTGCCATGCCGCTCACACGTATACCTCCTCTTTAACAGGGACGTCAGACGGGTCCTCTGCATTGATGTTGACGCCCTGAAAGGCGGCTACTCGGCGTGAGTAATGATCACGTACCAACAGTAATAACCCGCAATGTTCACAGGTGGCGGGTTGGGTGTTGACGTTGCCGGTAATGCCTTTGCAATGCACGCATTGCATGCGGCGTGCGCAAGAACCGCGATGTTCAGTCTGCAGGGCTTGATGATCCAACCCTGCTTCCATGGCTGTCATAGTCGCCAGCCCTAGCAGGCTTTCGCTACCGCACACATACACCTGGGTGCCCATACGAATTTTGTTGAGTGAGGCTTTTAGTCTGGGTAGTGCTGCATTGATGGTCGGGCCGATATATAGCCGTGGACAGCCCAGGGCGTTGACTTTTTGCAGTGTATTATTGTTTACATCGGTCTGTGTATCAACGTAGATAATTTCAGCGTTGTCGAAAAAACCGGCAGGTGCGCGGTTGGCCAGAGAGGCTATAACCTCTCCGCCGCTATCATCAGCGACAAAGAGGTGATATTGCGCGTTGGCTGGAGACAACGTACCGTAGCGTGGTCTGCTCAGAATGGCTGAATCGTCTGACTCACTCATGACTGTCATGCTCTTGTATGGCGTGGTTAGCCTTTGACGGTTCGACGTTCCTTGTTAACGTCATAAAACGGCATCGGCGCCGCCTTGCAATTGATCAGGCCCGTGCTGTTCTTAACCTGCAGAGTGGTGCCCGGCGTGGCGCACGCAACGGGCATGCGAGCTATCGCCACGTTGTGCTTGTTTAGTGAAGAGTACATTCCAATAGTAGCTACACCGACTTGCTTTCCATCCTGCAGGAGTGGTGCGCCTTCTTCGGCCGCTTCTTCCCCGTCCAGTACCAGACCGTAGATCTTGAATCGCTCTCGACCTTGCAGGCGGTAGTGTTCTTCAGCACCACGAAAACCGGTTTTACCTTCGCTGACGGTAAAGTCCAGACCCAGTTCCCACAGGGTGTCGCCGGGACCTTCGTCGTCGAATGGGTACTGCTCCGAGTTATCGAATGGATAGAACAGAAGGTAACTCTCAGCTCTGAGCAAATCCAGTGTTGTGAAGCGTGTCGGAATGATACCCATTGACGCACCTTGTTCGACGATGGTGTCCCATATGTTGACAGCATCCTGCCCGCGGCAGAAGATCTCATAACCACGTTCCCCGGTATATCCGGTGCGTGAAATTGTCACCGGGTGTCCGAACAATCGCGTAGGCATATGCGCAAAGTAGTTGAGCTGGCGTATACCTTCAACATGCTTTTCGAGAAAATCGACTGCTACTGGTCCTTGTAACGAAATGTCATGCAAGTTGTCGTCAAACCGTACGGAGACGTCTCTGCCTGCTGCCGCACGGGTGAGTTGTTCGTGGCCAGCTCCAGAGCCGTGGACCACCATGAATGTGTTGGCACCGGTTCTGTAAATAACGCAATCATCCACAAACTTGCCAGCATCGTTGAGCATGCAGGCGTAGGAGGCGCGACCAGGGCTGATGCGTTCTACATCGCGTGTTGTGGCGCGGTCGATCACGTGTGATGCGTGTGCACCGGTGATATGGACCTTCTTGAGCCCTGAAACATCCATGACACCCGCTTTGGTACGAATAGCGAGATACTCCTCTTCCTGGTCCTTGTCGTAGCTCCAGGCGGTGCCCATGCCGCTCCAGTCTTCTAGTTCAGAGCCCATTGCACGATGTCGTTCTGCGAGGGCTGAAAAGCGCCAGCTTGCTGTCATGTCTCAATTTCTCCAAAGTCTGTTCCGTCGTTAAAAGCGATTATGCTTTGCGTCGGATTGTTATGTTGCGTTGGTACTGAATTGTCAGTGCGTTGTGTTCGGTTTTATTGCTGCAGTCCAGGTGTTGGCTGTTTGATATGGATTCTCGGTAGCGTTAGCATTACCAAAAAAACAAGACGCTTTGTGCGTTTGTAACCGTATTAGCAATCGAGTGTGGTATCGCGCTCCCATTGCGTCAGGCTGCTGGAAAACTTGTTCCAGTCATTGCGCTTCAACTTGCAGTAAGACTGGCTGAAGTCTATCCCCATCGCACTTTGTAGCGTGGTGTCTTTCTCATACAGTCGTATGGCATCAAGCAGGTTTGTTGGCAAGCTCTTGACGTCATCCCCTGCCAGTTCAGGATTGGCATACATGTCGTTGTCCAGTCGTGTGCCGGCTGGAATCTTGTTATCAACGCCATCCATACCCGCTGCCAGAATGACAGCCATCAACAAGTAAGGATTGGCGGCGCCATCCGGCAGTCGCAGCTCAATGCGCCCATCGTCAGGTATACGAATCATGTGCGTACGGTTGTTGCCACCAAAGGTGATAGAGCTGGGTGACCAGGTTGCACCCGAAAGGGTAGGTGGTGCGCTGATACGCTTGTAGGAATTGACCGTTGGGTTGGTTATGGCAGCGAGTGCTTCGCCATGCTCTAGAAGGCCGCCGATAAAATGGTAGGCCTCACCGGATAAACCCAGTGTCCCTGCATCGTCACTGAAGCGATTGGTCTTGCTGTCATTGCTCCAGACCGAGACGTGCACGTGGCACCCGTTGCCCGTCAAATGTGAGAAGGGCTTGGGCATGAATGTGGCTCTGAGCCCGTGTAGTTCCGCAATGGACTTGACCATGAACTTGAAGAAGGCCAGTTGATCGGCCGTGGTTAACGCATTATTGAAATCCCAGTTGATCTCGAACTGGCCATTGGCATCTTCATGATCGTTCTGGTACGGGCCCCAGCCCAACTCAGTCATTGTGTCGCATATTTGCGAAATCACATCAAAACGTCGCATTACTGCAGACTGATCGTAGCAGGGCTTTTCTTGAGTATCGAATTCATCAGAGATTGTAGTGCCATCAGCTGAGATCAAATGGAATTCAGGCTCAACTCCTGACTTCATCAGCATGCCTTTACTAGCTGATTCCGCCATCAATCTTTTCAATACATTGCGTGGTCCCTGTGCAACGGGTTCACCGTTCATCCAGGGATCACCGGCAACCCATGCCACTTCGGGTTTCCAGGGTAACTGGATAACAGTGGATGCATCCGGCATGACAAACATGTCGGGGTGTGCCGGGGTGAAATCCAGCCACGCAGCGAAACCTGCGAATCCGGCGCCACTTTTCTGCATGCCGCCAGCCGCTGCTGCCGGTACAAGTTTGGCGCGTTGAGTACCAAAAAGATCAGTAAAGTTGAACAGGTAATATTTAATGCCCCGTTCCTTGGCTAGCGCTGTCAGATTCTGTGTCATGACCTGCTCTCTATATATTGTCGTTATTTATCGATGGTGTCAGTGGTAACGAAAACTAGTAGCCTTGACCGGGAATCCAACTGGTACCCGCTAACGGTACACCAGCCATGGCCGCTGCTTCAACTGTCAGCGCGCAGAGATCTTCTGGCTCCAGATTGTGCACGTGGTTCTTGCCACAGGCTCTGGCAATAGTCTGTGCTTCCAGAGTCATGACTTTCAGGTAATTAGCCAGGCGTCTTCCAGCAGTTTCCGGATCGAGTCGACTGGCAAGCTCTGGATCCTGAGTTGTAATGCCGGCGGGGTCACGGCCAAGATGCCAGGCATCATAGGATCCTGCGGTGGTGCCCAGCTTGCGGTATTCATCTTCGTAGTAGGGGTCATTGTCACCCATGGCGATTAACGCTGCCGAGCCTATAGACACAGCATCTGCACCCAGCGCCATGGCTTTGGCAACATCAGCGCCATTGCGAATACCGCCGGAGACAATCAACTGCACCTTACGATGCATGTCGAGTTCTTGTAATGCGCGAACCGCCGGGCGAACGCAAGCCAGCGTTGGTTGTCCGACATGTTCGATGAATACGTTTTGTGTGGCAGCAGTACCGCCTTGCATGCCGTCCACGACAATAACGTCGGCACCAGATTTAACGGCCAGGGCTGTATCGTAGTAAGGACGGGAACCCCCTATCTTCACGAAGATGGGTTTTTCCCAGTTGGTGATCTCGCGTAGTTCCAGTATCTTGATTTCCAGATCGTCCGGTCCTGTCCAGTCAGGGTGCCGACAAGCGGAACGTTGATCGATACCCTTAGGTAATGAACGCATCGCTGCTACTCTGTCATTGATTTTCTGGCCTAGCAGCATACCGCCACCGCCAGGTTTAGCGCCTTGACCGACAACAACTTCGATGGCGTCTGCCTTACGCAAGTCATCAGGATTCATGCCGTAACGTGATGGCAGGTATTGATAGACCAGCAGTTTGGAATGGCCGCGTTCTTCAGGGGTCATGCCACCATCGCCGGTGGTTGTGGAAGTACCCGCAAGGTTGGCACCACGGCCAAGAGCCTCCTTGGCCTGTCCAGACAGGGAGCCAAAGCTCATGCCCGCAATGGTGATGGGGATTTTGAGTTGCAGTGGATTCTTGGCATTACGATCACCAAGGATCACATCAGTCCCGCAGCTCTCTCGATAACCCTCCAGGGGATAGCGCGAGATGGATGCGCCTAGAAACAGCAAATCGTCGAAATGTGGCAGCACTCGCTTTGCGCCAGATCCACGAATATCGTAAATACCGGTGCTCGCCGCTCGCCGTATCTCTGAATTGGTGTATTCATCGAACGTGGCTGAGGCTCTGGGTGCTGCTTGCGGAATCTTATCGTCCATTCGTATTCGTCATGGGTTGTCGAATTAAAGCGCCCGAAGAGCGATGTGACTTACTGCAACTGTGCGATATTAATCTATGACCTGGCTTTGCATAGCGTTTACGGGAAGCTACTGATTGATAGTTGCCAGGTTCAATAGGCGTCAGCGTGGTCAATGTCAAAGTGGTAGAGCTTTCGTGCGGAACCGTAACGACGAAAATCCTTGATGTTCTTGTTGATACGCGCCTTTTCCAGTAGATCAGCTAGCGTGGTTTCATGTTCCACTGTCATCTCTTTTTCGATGCAATCTGCACCGAGGCTCTCGACCGATCCTGCCACGTAAAGCTTGGCCTCATAAATGGAATCGCCCAGTGCTTCACCGGCATCTCCACAGATCACCATATGGCCCAGTTGTGCCATGAATCCTGTCATATGGCCTACCGAACCACCAACGACAATGTCGATGCCTTTCATTGAGATACCACAGCGGGACGAGGCATCGCCTTCGATGACCAGTAGGCCACCGTGGCCAGTTGCTCCAGCAGACTGGCTGGCGTTACCCTTGATGCGTACCCGGCCACTCATCATGTTTTCTGCAACCCCGACACCTGCGTGACCGTTCACCGTTACTTCGGCGTGCTGGTTCATACCCGCACAGTAGAAGCCCACATGTCCATCAACCGTGACGTTCAGCGGCATGTTCAAACCACAGGCAATGGCGTGCTGCCCCATGGGGTTTTCTATGACCCATTCACATTCGTTTGTACCGGGGTCCAGAGTCTGTAGTTTTTGATTGATTGAACGTAGGCCGAGTGTTTTCAGATCCAGTGAATTCACGGAGTGGCCCCTGTTGATGGAGCTGTACCGGTGGCCGTGACAGGTGCAGTCAGATGCTCGGTCACTGATTCGTTGCCCCACGCGTATACCGTGGCAGGTTTAGGTTCCCAGATACGTGCTGTGTCGGCACCAGGCAAGGTGGCGATGGCGCGAAACTCAGTGGCCATGGCGACCCAGTCATCTGTTTCTGCCATAACCGCGTGCTTGCAGGCGATCGGATCACGCAACACAGCGAAGCCGTCGCGAGTACCAATACAAAAGGTAAAAAAGCCATCTAGATCGTCCAGGGCATCTTCAAGTGCTTGTTTTAAAGGCACGCCCTGACGCAGTTTCCAAGTGAGATAGGCTGCCGCTACTTCACTGTCGTTTTCACTGCCGAAGCTGACACCTTTGCGAATCAACTCCTCGCGCAACCGGTTGTGGTTAGACAAGGAGCCGTTGTGCACCAGGCAGAGGTCAGCCCCCGTGGCGAACGGGTGTGAGCCTGCGGTGGTCACTGCACTTTCTGTTGCCATGCGTGTATGGCCGATCATGTGCTGGCCTGAAGCGGAAGCCAGTCCAAAACGTTCATAGACGTCTTCTGGCAGGCCGGTTTCCTTGTAGATCTCTACCGTGCTGCCACTGCCAACGAGTCGCACACTGGGATCAAAGTTTGACAGCCAGTGTTTGACATGTGATTCGTCAGAATCTGCAACCAGCAGTGCGTGGGTGTTGTTCTGTGCAATCGTGCTGTTGGCTTTGAGCTGGTCGTTTAAGGCAGCACTTAGCGCAGACCAGTCGTAGGTCAGATCATCATGAGCCAGCGAGTATTTGGTCTTGCCATTAGCGACAGGATCGCGGTAGATCGCAACGCCAGCTGAGTCGGGACCGCGGCTGGTCATTTCAATCAGCATGGGTTTGAACAGCTCCCCCAACTTTGAATACAAGTCAGGGTTCTTGAGGTAGAGCCCGGCAATTCCACACATGGCGCGGCACGATCCAGTCAACGGCAGTAGTACGACGTTACCACCGGCAGCTTTTCGTTTCAACACAGGAATTTCATTTTCCTTTCAGGAATATTCCATGTAAGGTGGTCGTGGTAGGAAGTTCTTCCACCACTACAAGAGGAATACACCACCATGAGCGTAAAACCGCTAACCTTCACTCCTCGAATCATCAGCGGCGCAGTCGCAGCGATGGTCCTGAGTTCAATGTCTGTATCACATGCTGCCGACAGTACTGACCCGATCATCATTCCCATACACAACTGGAATAGCCAGATTGTGATGAGCAATGTGGTCGGGCAAATGCTGGAGACCATGGGTGCCAATGTCGAATACGTATCCACCGACAGCCAGGCCGTTTATGAAGCCGTACGCAACGGTGACGTCACGATGGAACTGGAAGTCTGGGAGGGCGCCTTCGGCGCCTCTTTCGATGCCGCCATGGAGAAAGGCGGAATTGTCGATGCGGGTGATCACAATGCGGTCACGCGTGAAGACTGGTGGTATCCGGATTATGTGGCTGAGTTGTGCCCGGGTCTGCCGGACTGGGAAGCTCTGAATGCTTGCTCTGCGAAGTTCGCAACACCTGAGACAGGCGATTCAGGACGTTTTCTCGGTGGTCCGGTGGACTGGCTAAAACACGATCAGGAGCGTGTAGACGCACTGGGCATGGATTTCAAAGTCGTAAACGCTGGTTCTGCCAGCGCTTTGTGGGCTGAACTGGCTGCTGCCAAGAAACGCGGTGAGCCTATCGTGTTGTTCAACTGGACGCCGAACTTCATCGAAGCGGTCTATCCGGGTGCATTCATCGAGTTTCCGGAGTATCAGCCTGGTTGTAACGAGGACCCGTCGCTTGGGCCTAATCCTGATGCCACTTATGATTGTGCCAACCCGCCGAATGGTTATTTGAAGAAGGCTGCGTGGGATGGTATGGAAGAGAAATGGCCAGCAGCGTTTGCGGCGCTGACAAAAATCTCTTTCACCAACCCGCAAATTGCAGAGATGGCCAAGCTTGTCGATGTGGATGAATATGAGCCTGAAGAGGCAGCTTCTGTCTGGCTGGAAGCCAATGAGGACGTATGGAAGAGCTGGGTACAGTAGCGTTCTCTATTGAGAGGCTTGGCGCTCTAACGTAGTACGGCAGGGAGCGCTTGCGGATCTTGAGGAAGTGGCCTGACTTGAAGGTCCGTCACTCCCATGCAAGCGGGGTTCTATGGTTTGATATCCATGGACTCCCGCTCTCGTGGCAACGACTCCTCACGTAAGTCAGTGCTCAGTCGGCGCCGTTAACTATCGAAACCGCAGGCATTTTTCATGACGATACGAGAACGTCTATCCGGTCAGTTTCCAGCTGTTCCATAACCGCGCCGATAAGGGTGTCGTACGGCAGATGGTTGTGCCAGACTCGTTATCGGACTTGATACCTACGCCTGCCACTGCCTATGAATTCGTCTAAACCACTTATCAGTTGTCGTGGCTTGTGGAAGTTGTTTGGTGATTCGCCTGAGCGCTATCTTGAGTCCAGGCTTGCCGGCGAGGGAGAGATACCGGGCTTCGATGCATTGCAGGCCGATGGCTATATTCCGGCAGTACGTGATGTATCGCTCGATATAGCTACCGGTGAAATGCTGGTTATCATGGGCTTGTCCGGATCGGGCAAATCGACACTGGTTCGCTGTCTGAGTCGGCTTATTGAATCAACAGCCGGTTCCATCAATATAGACGGGCAAGATATCCGTGCGCTTGATGAGAAGGGCCTTATCGAGCTGCGACGCAGCAAGATGGGTATGGTTTTTCAAAACTTTGCTCTGCTACCCAATCGAACTGTCCTGGACAACGTGATCTACCCGCTGCAGATGCGGGGTCAGGATAAGCATACGCGTCGTGCTCGCGCACTTGAAGTCATCAAGCTTGTCGGGCTGGAAGGGCGTGAAGACTACTTTCCGCGTGAATTGTCAGGTGGGCAACAGCAGCGAGTCGGTATTGCCCGAAGCCTGGCCATCGAGCCTGATATCTGGTTTCTTGATGAGCCATTCTCGGCACTTGATCCGTTGATCCGCCGTGAAATGCAGGATGAATTCCTGCGCCTGCAAGCGCTGCTGGGAAAGACTATCGTCTTTATAACGCATGATTTTGATGAAGCACTACGCCTGGCAGATCGCATCGCTATTATGAAAGATGGTGTGGTCGAGCAGGTGGATACGCCAGACAGAATCGTCTTGCAACCCGCAACACCTTATGTTGCCAGATTCACTGAAGACATTGAACGAGCGCGAGTTGTGCATGCCGGTTTTCTCAGTGAAGCGATTACTGGAGACATTCCACAGGGAGAGGCATTGCCGGCATCGAGCACCATTCACTCACTAGCCCGCAGGCTGGTCGACGACACGCGATCCGTCTATCCAATAGTTGATAGCGATGGCAATGTGACCGGACAACTGGATCGCAACACCGCACTGGCTGTGCTGCTGGGAAAAAGCAACACGGCGGCCGACAACTCGTGAGTAGCGAGAGTGTCATTGAGGCTGCCTCGCGGCGCAACATTGCATTCGGGAATCGCAGTCGACAACAACTGGGCGCCTTACTGGTCGCAACAGCCATTGGCCTTGTATTGTTCAAGCCCTGGTTGCCGGATTTTATGTTACGACTGCCAGCATTGCTGGTGTTGCCGTTTGCCGATGCTATTAATGCGCTGTTCCTGTTCATCAAGGATGATCTGGGTTTCATACACTTGACACGTGCTATTGCAGGCGGCGTTGAATCAGTGCTCGACGTCACCGCCAACCTGCTTTATGGAAAAAGACGCTGGCCCAATATCGGTCCTATTCCGTGGACGACCATTGCCGTGACTGCCGGTTGCATCGGCTATGCGTTGGGAGGATGGCGTATGGCGTTGCTCGGTGCCGGTACATTTATCTGGGCAGCATTACTGGGGCAGTGGAAGTGGACCATGGAGACGATGTCGGTAATTGTTGTTGCCGTGCCAGCAGCTGTATTTATTGGCTTGTTGCTGGGTATAGCATCCTGGCGTAGCAAAACAGTGGAACGGTTTATCCATCCTCTCCTGAACATCGCACAGTCCCTGCCGCATTTTGCCTACATGATTCCGGTCGTGGTGTTCATTGGTGTCGGGCCGAAATCGGGCGCTATTGTAACCATCATCTTTGCGGTTCCACCCATGGTGCGCATGACCTTACTGGGTTTGCGCAAAGTGCCTGATGAGGTGATCGAGAGTGGTCAGATGTGCGGTTCGACCCGATGGCAATTACTTCGCTATGCACGCATACCCACTGCGAGAACAGAAATTCTGGTTGGAGTGAATCAGGTCATCATGCAATCGCTTGCCATGGTGGTACTGGCCAGTTTTATCGGCATGCCGGGTCTTGGACAGAAACTTCTGCAACTGTTGCAGTCTTTGAAAATAGGGCGCTCTATCGAGATCGGTATCACTATTGTGTTGCTGGCCATCATGCTCGACCGGTTTTCAAAAGCCTGGGCACATAAACAGCCAGAGCATCATGAGCGGGATACGCCGTGGTGGCAACAACACCGCGTAAAGCTTGTCTGGTTGCTGCTGGTTGTGACAACGCTATTGTTGTCTGCGGTATTCCCGCTGGCTGCAGAGATAGGCCGGCGTCAGGCATTTACGTTATCCAGAGAGTTCGATGCCATTGTGGATACGGCGTTAACCTTTGTCGATCCGGTCACTCTTGCCATTCGCGCCTTTCTGATCACCAGTGTATTGATACCCCTGCGTGATGCGTACTTGTGGTTGCCATTCAGTGCTGTTGTCGTGTTGTTTACCGGCATCGGCTGGCGTATCGGTGGTCGCCGCAGTGCGTTGATCTGTTTTGTGTATATCATTCTGATAGCGATGAGTGGCTGGTGGGACAGGGCCATGATTACCGCCTATATGGTCAGTGCTGCCGTTTTTGTATCGGCCTGTATCGGTTTGCCCCTGGGAATCTGGGCATCGCGTAAGCCTGCACGTGCAGAACGAGTACTGCTTGCCTGCGACACCATGCAAACCTTCCCCAGTTTTATCTACCTGATTCCAGTGATCATGTTGTTCGGGGTAAACGATGTAGCAGCAATCTCGGCTGTGGTCGTGTTTGGCTGCGTACCCATGACGCGTTACACCATCGAGGGTTTGCGGGGTGTGCCCGAGAACTTACTGGAGGCCTCAGACATGTCAGGTGCCAGTCACTGGCAGAAACTGCGCACCGTTTCATTTCCCATGGCAGTGCCGACCATCATGGTTGGGCTCAACCAGACAGTTATGTTCTCGTTGTTCATGGTGATCATTGCCGCGTTTATTGGCACTCAGGATCTGGGGCAGGAAATGCAGCGCGCACTGTCTTCTACTGATGTTGGCAAGGGTCTGGTATTAGGGCTTTGCGTAGCCTTCATGGGCTTGATGATCGATCACTTGATAACGCGCTGGGGTAGCGAACGCCAGCGTCTGCTGGGAGTTGGTTAATGAGTGCAGTCATCAAACCTTCGTATCTTGAACCGTTTTCACGCAGTGGTGTGAGTACGCCGGGTATTCCGGTGTTGCCTGACAACGTTGAACGTCACACGATTCCCGGTGGTGGCTCCAGAGCGTTGGAGGTAGAGGCGGGGGATATTGTCAACGTGCTTGATGTGTCAGGCTTGCAGTGTGTAGAGCTGGTTCATTTTACACCTGATGGAAAATCCGATGCTGGCAGGCTTGGGCGGCAGGGCAGTGGAGCTGCCAATGGCGTATACAGTACATTGATTGAAGGCGGGTCTTCGGGCGAGCGCGTCATGCGTTTGCTGGAGTCGTCTGGTTTTGCACTGGCCGATGCCGACTGTGTTCAATTGTTTGAGGGTGATTCTGTAGCCGGTGAGCTTCGCAGCGTTACCGTAGCAGCCGGTGGCTTGCTGTGTGTGGCAGCACCGGGTGGCCCGATGATGCCGGATGCGCAGAATGCCCCTACCGATGTTCTACTGTTTATAGAGCGCGCGAAGCCAAGAGATGCTGCTGATAAACGACAGCCGCCAGCGCCACTGGCTGACCCGGTACTAGATGAGAACATTCAGCCAGGCAATGCCACGGCTTTTGATGTCAAAGCAGGCCAGTACATACAGATACTCGATGTTCAGGGACGTGAATGTTCAGACTTTCAGGCGTTTTCTGCACGTGCACTGGACAAAGGGCTTGAACGCGATATTGATCCGACAACAACGCGCTCACTCGGCGGCTCCCTGTATCCTGCGCCGGGTATTTATTCAAAGTATTTCAGTAGTGATCACGAAGCACTGGTAGAGATTGTGCAAGATACCTGCGGCAGACATGACACGTTTGGTCTTGCCTGTACGGCTCGCTACTACGAAGATCTTGGCTATCCCGGTCACGTCAATTGCAGTGACAACATGAATCACCAGTTGGCGAACTTCAATATTCGGCCCAGAGGTGGCTGGCCCGCCATCAACTTCTTTTTCAACACACTGCTCGATGACAGCAATGCCATCCTGATGGACGACCCCTGGTCGCGCCCGGGTGATTATGTGCTGCTGCGGGCATTGTCTGATCTGGTGTGTATCGCAACAGCTTGCCCGTGTGATGTTGATCCAGCCAATGGCTGGAATCCGACCGATATACAGACACGCGTTTACGACAACAAAGAATTCTTCAAACGATCAATCGGCTTTAGAAAAACACCGGAGGCAGACGTGGAACAAACGAAAGAGACGGGTTTCCATGCCTGCTTTGCAGAGCACACTCGAGACTTCATGGAATACAACGGCTACTGGCTAGCCAACACCATGACACAGCACGGCACCATTGCTGAGTACTGGGCGTGTCGCGAAAAGGCGGCCATCATGGATTTATCGCCACTCAGAAAATATGAGGTAACAGGGCCGGATGCAGAAGCGTTGCTGCAGATGGGCGTTACACGCAACATCAAGAAACTGGCTGTTGGTCAAGTAGTCTATACCGCCATGTGTTACGAGCATGGTGGCATGGTAGACGACGGTACCGTCTTTCGTCTGGATGAAAATAATTTCCGCTGGATCGGTGGTAACGATGATAGTGGGGTTGCGCTACGTGAGCTGGCGCAGAAGCTTAAACTCAATGCGTGGGTGCGCAGCAGTACCGATCAGTTGTGCAACGTTGCTGTGCAAGGACCGCTGTCCAGAGAGATACTTGCCGATGTCATCTGGACTGCCCCGACACAACCTACGGTTGATGAGCTTGGCTGGTTCCGTTTTGCTGTGGGCCGAATTGGTGATTTTCATGGCGCCTCGGTTGTTGTCAGCCGTACTGGGTATTCGGGTGAGCTGGGTTATGAAGTGTTCTGCCATCCCAAAGATGCGCGTGTCGTGTTTGATGCAATCTGGAACTCAGGTGAACCTCGTGGCATGGCGCCATTGGGTTTGGCAGCACTTGACGTGTTGCGTATCGAAAGTGGCTTGATTTTCGCGGGTTATGAATTCAGTGACAGGACCGATCCCTTTGAAGCGGGTATCGGATTCACGGTGCCGTTGAAATCCAAGGAGGATGATTTCGTGGGTCGCGCCGTTCTTGAGCAACGTAAGCTCAACCCCCAACGCATGCTGGTAGGGCTTGAGCTGGAAGGCGGCGTTGTACCAGCCTCTGGAGACTGTGTTCGTATCGGGCGCGCTCAGGTGGGTGACATTACCTCCGCTGTAAAGTCTCCCATACTGGGCAAGAATATCGCTCTTGCCCGTCTGGATATGGCGCATGCCGCGGTGGGTACTTCGGTTGAAGTTGGGCAGCTGGATGGTTTGCAAAAGCGACTGACAGCCACCGTTGTGGCGTTTCCGCACTTCGATCCGGGTAAAGAGAGGGTCAAGGGAAATTATGCGTGATCTGGTGACACAGGTACAGTTTAAAGCCTTTCTCGCTACTTCCCTTTGATTACCCAACGTTGATTGCCCAACGTTGCGTTTCAAGCTTCCATCACCCCTCAGCCCAAGCCGCTTGTCGTCATGAAACGCCAGCGCCAACAACAGCTCTCTAACACCCGCAGAGTCCTGATTATCAGCCAGAAGCTGTAACTCGTTGAGTAGTGGTCGTAAGGAATCCCAGTCAATCCACTGTTCATTTACCGCAGAGATTTTCGCTACCTCTGTAGGTTGACAGGTGTCTGTAATAAAGAGTTCCTCGTAGAGCTTCTCGCCAGGTCGTAAGCCTTCCATCACTATTTCTATGTCTTGAGGATCTTCCGAATGCTGTCGAACTCTTTTGCCGTAGAGTCGTACCATGGTGTCGGCAAGCTCTCTGATCAATACCGGTTCCCCATATCCAGTACCAGAACCTCTCCACCAGTCGCTATGGCACTGGCCTGCAGTACTAATTGTGAGGCTTCAGGTATTGCCTTCTCGGAGTTGCCACTACTCGCGCACAAATGTCGAAGACGCCCATAGCGAATGCCAGAAAGCGCCGGTTTCCAGCATTTGCTGAGGTTGGGTGTTTTTAACCACTACGGCATTGACCAGATACTGACCCGCACTTTCAACTGGAAAGCTGACAATGCCTTTTGCATCTGTTCTGTATATCGTTGCTGATGTTTCAGATGCAGCGGTACTGTTCGACGCAGGCTTATGGAAAACATAAATCTGAGTATCGGGTTGTGGTTGCTGCTTTTTCGACAGCATGAACTGCATGTTCTGGTTCTCCTCAAGTTGATAAGGGTTGGTCAAGGCAATCAGCTCAAGCTCGAGCTCAAACGACTTATCGTTACCGCTGGCACTGCCTACACCAAACAACGACTTTGCAAAGCGAGTGTAGACTTCGGCAATGTTGGCCGTGGGAAGTGCTCTTGCCGTGTGTTCCTCAAGAATCCAGCGGACATCTTCCCGTGTAGCAAATTCTTCGAACTTGGCAAAGTTGTCATAGGACAATACCGAATCGGTGGACTCATACACGGCAACATACAACGCCTCTTTGTCAGCCGGTTCGTGCAGGGCGGGCGAATCCCCTAAGCGGCTTTCAACGTTGCGTGTTATTGATTGATCGTACAATACAAATTGACGAAAATTCTGAGGAATGAACAGCATCTCAGAGCCTTGAAAGTTCTCGCCATTGCGCAATGAGGCAACAATACTGGTACCTGCATCGATAGTGACATCGTCAGACTCGATCCAGAACTCATGGGCGTGCACCTGATAGGCGGGCATCAGACTCATGATCAATACTGGTAGCCAGATTAATGACGCACTGGAGCGCAAGCATCGACAAACGCTCTGATCAGGAGTATTCGCATGCGGTGTGGTACGAAAGAATTTTGAAAGAGTCACGAATCGACACCTACTATTAGTTACTTAGTGTAGGCATACGGCCGAAGAGCAAGTACGGTTGCAGCCGCTAGTTGAAATAAAACGCACTCAGCACCGTATTCATCGGTGCGCCAGAGTATCTGACATGGTTATTTCAGACGATTACACGTCGGTAGAGAGCGACAATTCTGAGAAAGGCACAGATACTGAGCAAGAGAGTAGCAGCGTAGATCATGAAGAGGACACCGCGTCCTATAACATAGCGTGGTCAAAAACCCTGATTCAGACGCTGGAGCAGACGACTAAGAGATCAGCAGTCCTCATGCACCGGGTACGGTCGTTCCATGAGATGCGTAAAATGCTGGATGTGTCGAAAAAGATGAGTGAAAACTCAAGCGCCCAGGTCAACTAAGCTCGTTCGCTACGTTCAATCAGAAAAATAGCCTGCTAGCCGGTGCGGTGAGCGTACCGCTGGCGAGTGGCTGGTTGCCATGGGCTCAGGCTGGCACCGCCATAGCATGGCTGCCATCCTTTACCCATGCCTTTGCGTCACTGTTGTGCCTCCATGCGCTGTTGAAAGGCCACAAAGAATCACGCTGGATCTGGCGTGCTGTCATAGTTTCGTTGTTTTTTACTGTTGAACTGACTCTGGGCATAGTTAACCCTAGTGATGCATAAAATTACGAGTCCAGGAGCTTATAGAGCTGTATATAAGTACCGGAGGCGGCCCCCACTGCACGGAGTTTTTACTGGATTGAGTCGGGCCGCGCAGGCCTAGTCACTCTAAGCCTGGGCGGCCCCGAGAGATCCAGAAAAAATGAGTACAGCGGGGGCCGCCTCCGGTACTTAGATGCTGCTATAGAAGCAGCGGAGCGGTTCTGGGTGGGGCCGCCTAGGCCGAAATTCTATGCATCACTAGGGTGAAATTGCCATACGTGACAACTATCTGTATGCCGACAGTTACGTGGACCTGATCACGCTGGACTTGAATGATCCATCGCGCATTCAGGAGATCAACAGGCAAGAAGATATCTTCCCTTACGATGGCTTGCAGAATATTCCGTACAACGTCAGCCTGAGTCGCGCTGATATAGACCCACTACGTGGGGTTATCGTGTCTTACCAACTGACGGAGTATTGAGCATGAACTGTAAAGTTGCCATTATGGCTGTTGCATTAATCATGGTCTCAGCCTGTAACGAGAGTGGAACAGGTAGTGCTTCAGATGGAAGCCGTGTTACCGGTACTGCGGGTTCAACCGCGCGCATGGTGACATCAGGAGACTATCTCTATGCCATTGCTGGTAGTAGCGTTCCGCTGTTAACGATTACCGATCCCGGAACACCGTTGCCGTTTACCCAGGTGGAGATTGACTGGGATATACAGACATTATTTCCGTATGGTGACTACCTGCTGGTGGGTGCTGCTGATGGTGTACACATTTTAGATAATACAACTCCTGCCGCTCCTGACTATGTCGGGGACTTTCAACACGCTACAGCGATTGATCCGGTTGTGGCACAGAATAATATTGCCTATGTTACCCTCCGGCGTGATACCAGCCAGCCAGGGCAGGGTATTGCCAATCAGATGAATATTGTCGACATCAGTAAGGTCACCCAGCCGGTGCTGATCGATACCTTGTCCATGCAGGCGCCAGAAGGGCTATCAGTACGAAATGATCGACTATACGTCTGTGATGGTATCGCCGGACTGAAAACCTTTGATATATCAGATCCGGTCGTACCTGTTATAGATAACATCGTACTGGGTGTGGCCTGCAGTGATATCCTCGCAACTGACAATCAGCTATACCCCAGTGTTGCATAAAATTCCGGCCCAGAACCGCTTCGCTGCTTCTATAGCAGCATCTAAGGCGCTGTACTCATTTTTTCTGGATCTCACCTAGAGTGACTAGGCTCAATCCAGTAAAAACTCCGTGCAGCGCCTTATATACAGCTCTATAAGCTTCTGGACTCGAAATTTTATGCAACACTGGGGGAAGCGCCCGGTTAATCCGGTATCAAGGTATGACTGAGAATGTCACACAGAGTAGGCGGGCCAGCCCGCTCTGGCCCCAAGCTATGGCTGTCGGGAGGTAACGACCGGTGGCAAGCGTTAGTAGGGGTGGAAATAGGTCAGGTATTGAGCTTCGAAAGTTGCGCTATAGGGGCGCCGACGGTCTCCCCATTCACGGAAGGCAATACGGAGTAGCTGCGTCAAGGCAAGTGGCTACACCGGCCCCTCGGAGTCAGAGACCGAAGAACATGTTTCCTTATACTTGATACTCGGAACCGTGGGAGATCCCGTTTGTATCCACTGGGGATGGTAACCGGTGGATCGGTCAGTGAAGGTGAAGAGCCGAACGACTGGCGTGTACGCAAGCGGGAAGTCGGACAAACTCATAGGAGCGTGGAGGTAGATGAACAAAGGTAAACAACCACTAGAAGGTGGTGAAAATCCAGCGGAGTCTGCGGAGCAAAGGGGTTTGGCTAAGGAGAACACCTCAGATCCAACCACTGCCGGGACTCAGGGTCCGGGGAAGGTGTCGAGTGGACTTGAGCGTGTGCGGGATGTTGCTCGACGGGACGGTCGAGCGCAGCTTACTGCTTTATTGCACCACATTGATGTACCGCTGCTGTGGGAGAGCTATGAACGGCTCAAGCGCGGTGCGGCCCCGGGTGTGGACGGAGTGCGTTGGTCAGACTACCAGGAAGGGTTACTGGAGAAACTGACCGATCTGCACGAACGGATACACAAGGGTAGCTACCGTGCCTTGCCCAGCAAACGTGCTCGCATTGCCAAAGAAGATGGCAGTGAGCGTAAGCTGGGTATTACATCGCTGGAGGATAAAATCGTTCAGCGGGCGGTAGCGAGCGTGCTCGAAGCCATTTACGAGGAAGACTTTGTTGGATTCAGCTACGGTTTTCGACCGGGGCGTGATCAGCACAGAGCCTTGGATGCGTTGTCAGTGGGACTGACCCAGAGAACGATTAACTGGGTTGTCGATCTGGATATTCAAGGCTACTTTGATCATATTCAGCATGACTGTTTGATTCGCTTTCTGGAACATCGCGTTGCAGACAAGCGCATCATCCGTCTGATACGCAAGTGGCTAAGAGCTGGAGTCATGGATGGCAATCAGTGGCAACAAACGGAACAAGGCAGCGCCCAAGGGTCGGTAATATCGCCGTTGTTATCCAATATCTACCTGCACTATGTATTCGACCTGTGGATGCAAAAACGGTACAGGAAAGTGCTTCGCGGCCAATCGGCCGTGGTCAGATATGCGGATGATAGTGTGCCACGAGCACTGAATGTTGCTTCAGCAACAGGAGGTGCGCGCTGCACATGAGATGAGGGTTTGTTGGCCCCTCGGAGCCGCCTTGCAGGAGGAGGCTTCAAACCGCCACAAGCTGCGATGGT